>Ga0160422_10002477_pt1 | contig 11555 bp, 8 predicted proteins | sample Fk160mmetaG_FD_108192 | JGI IMG/M metagenome (GOLD analysis project Ga0160422, IMG submission 108192) | Marine microbial communities from the Central Pacific Ocean - Fk160115 60m metaG | ecosystem: Environmental > Aquatic > Marine > Oceanic > Photic zone | place: The Central Pacific Ocean... | reverse complement strand
GGTGAAATAGGATCGACGAGAGTGTAAAAATCTTCTTTTCACTCGGCATTGTTCCGCCGTTATCGGGCTATTTTATAGAAGCAAAAAGCGACTATGCAGAGTATTCTCTCGCAGCTTAATGCGCGAGTTACTCAACTTAACTCCTAATTATTTGCATAATTAGGCGGGGTTTGAGGGGCACCTGGCAACAGAAGCTCCTTGTTTATTTCTAAACTAATAACCTTGGAGATTTAACGTGAAGAAAGATAGACAAGAATCAGATGCTTTTGGGCCAATTAAAGTAAAAGGTAACAAGTATTGGGGTGCTCAGACACAGAGATCTCTTAAAAATTTTAAAATTGGTTTAGAAAAAATGCCTATTCCTCTTATTAGGGCTTTAGGTATAGTAAAGTTGTCTGCTGCTTTAGTTAACAAAAATATGGGTACTCTTAAACCAAGAATTGCTAATGCAATCATTAGAGCTTCGAAAGAAGTTATTAATGGAAAATTTGATGATCACTTTCCTCTTGTTGTTTGGCAAACTGGTTCAGGAACACAATCAAATATGAATGCTAACGAAGTTATTTCAAATAGAGCTATTGAAATTCTAGGTGGTAAACTAGGATCTAAAGATCCAGTTCATCCCAACGATCATTGCAATATGTCGCAATCCTCGAATGATACATTTCCTACTGCAATGCACATAGCTGCAGCAATTGAAATTAACAAAGAACTTATCCCCTCCCTCAAAAGACTATCCGCCTCAATAGGAAAAAAAGAAAATGAATTTAAAAAAATAATTAAAATAGGACGTACTCATCTTCAAGATGCCACCCCTGTAACTTTAGGACAAGAATTTTCAGGATATAAAACACAAATTAACAACGGGATAAAGAGAATACAAAAATCGTCAAAAGAACTTTTTTATCTTGCCCAAGGAGGAACTGCCGTTGGAACTGGATTAAACTCAAAAAAAGGTTTTGATAAAAAATTTGCTCTTGAATGTAAAAAAATAACTAAATTACCATTTAAAACGTCTGAAAATAAATTCGAAGCATTAGCAACGCATGATGCGATTGTTGAAGTTTCTGGAAGCTTAAACACTATCGCAACTTCACTTTTTAAAATTGCTAATGATATTAGATTACTTGGTTCTGGTCCTAGATCTGGTTTAGGGGAAATACAATTACCTGAAAATGAACCAGGGTCTTCAATTATGCCTGGAAAAGTTAATCCTACACAGTGTGAAGCAATGTCAATGCTGTGTCTTCAAGTGATTGGAAACCATACAACAATAAGTGCAGCAGGTAGTCAGGGACACTTTGAACTTAATGTTTTTAAGCCAGTAATTGCATATAATTTTTTACAATCTATTAAATTACTATCAGATGGCTCAGAAAGTTTTATGAAAAATTGTATAGCTGGAATCAAGCCTAATAAAATTAAAATTCAAGAACTATTAAATAGCTCTTTAATGCTTGTAACTGCTCTTGCACCCGTTATTGGATACGATAATGCTTCAATCATAGCAAAATCAGCTCATAAAAATGGAACAACCCTTAAAGAAGAAGCAATTAAACAAGGTTTTGTGACCGAAGATGAGTATATAAAAATTGTTAGGCCGGAAAAAATGATTTCGCCATCTTAAAATTATGAATCAAATAAAGAAATCGCTTATTCTCTCTGGCCATAAAACAAGTATTGCATTAGAGAAAGAATTTTGGATTGCTCTTGAAGAAATTTCAAAAAAACAAAATATTAATGTTGATAAATTAATTGAGAAAATTGATAAAAAAGAGAGAAGTGGAAGCTTAGCATCAGCAATAAGAGTTTTTATTTTAAAAAAATATAAGAATCTTGATTAAAAATGAATCAATGTATGCTTAATAAATTTTATAAATAATTATTACAAGTTATGTATCACATGTTACCTCAAGAAAATATTCAATGATAAACTTTAGAGAACTTGAGAATTTCAAAAGATTGAATGAAGTTCAGAAAGAGGCCGTTCTTCATGATAATGGACCTTTACTTGTTTTAGCAGGAGCAGGTACTGGTAAAACAGGTGTTTTAACAACAAGACTTGCAAGGTTATTAACTGAAAATCTTGCACTACCAGGAGAAATTCTCTCCGTTACCTTTACAAATAAAGCTGCAAATGAAATGAGATTAAGAGTTAGCAGTCAGATTGGTGACAGAGCCTCAGGGTTAAAATGGTTGGGAACTTTCCATTCTATTGGTGCTCAAATATTAAGAACATACCCAGAGAAAGTTGGATTAAAGAGTGATTTTATAATTTTAGATACTGATGATCAAATTAGATTATTAAAACAATTAATTAGAGATGAGAATATTGATGATAAAAAATGGTCTCCAAAAGGACTATTAAACCTTATTGATAAATGGAAAAATAAAGGAATTCTTCCTTACAATATCTCAAGAGATGATGGAGATTATTTTGCAAATGGTAAGGGGAAAATTCTATATAAAAAATATCAAGATCAATTAAAGTTTTTTAATGCCGTGGATTTTGGAGATTTAATTCTTGAATGCATAAGACTTTTTAACGAAAATATCGATATTTTGGAACAGTATCAAAATCGTTTTAAATTTATGCTAGTAGATGAGTATCAAGATACAAATTCATCTCAATATACCTTATTAAAATTATTATCAAATAGATTGATGAACATTTGCTGTGTCGGCGATGATGATCAATCTATTTACTCCTGGCGAGGAGCTGAAGTAAGTAACATCTTAAGGTTTGAAAAAGATTTTCCAAATGCAAAAGTAATAAGGTTAGAACAAAATTACAGATCAACTGGTAATATTTTATCAGCTGCTTCAAAATTGATTGAGTCTAATGAATCTAGATTTGGAAAAACTTTATGGACCTCTTCATCTGAGGGAGAAAAGGTGTCTATTACATCTACATGGGATGGTGAAGAGGAAGCAAGAATAATTGCTGACGAAATAGAAAATTATTCTTTGAATAATAAAAATCTCGATGAAATTGCAATATTAGTTAGAGCTAGTTTCCAAATGAGAGAATTTGAAGATAGGTTTATATCAGTTGGTATACCTTATAAAGTTATTGGAGGTCCAAGATTTTATGAAAGAAAAGAAATAAGGGATGCAAATGCCTATTTTAGAATTGCTATTCAACCAAACGATAGTCTTGCTCTTGAAAGAGTTCTCAATACACCAAAAAGAGGTATTGGAGAAACAACAATAAAAAAAATTAAGGATTATTCTAAAAATAATAATATTTCTTCAATTGAAGCCATTAGAGACCTTATAAAAACATCAGAAATAAAACCAAAAACAAAACTTTCTTTGAAGAACTTTATTGATTTAGTGGATAGATGGCATAATTTACTTGATAAAAGAAATCATTATGAGCTCGCTGAAATAATTCTTGAAGACTCCGGTTATTTAGAAATGTTAAGGAATGATGAGTTAATTACTTCTGCGGGAAGATTTGAAAATATTAAAGAATTATTTAGATCTATTGAACCTTTTGAGAGCTTGCAGTCCTACCTAGAACATATTGCCCTGGTAATGGAGATAGATAAAAACCCTGACGGTAACAAAGTTACTTTAATGACTTTACATGCCGCTAAAGGACTTGAATTTGATTTTGTTTACCTTCCTGGTTGGGAGGAAGGTGTCTTTCCAAATCAAAGGTCCTTAGATGAAGGAGGATTAGAATCCCTTGAAGAAGAGAGAAGACTTGCTTATGTTGGAATAACAAGGGCAAAAATAAAATCTTCTATCTTTTATGCTGCGAATAGAAAAATGCATAATCAATGGCTTTCGAGCATACCCTCTAGATTTATCAATGAAATGCCAGAGGAAAATATTGAAATAAATTTATCTCATTTTTCAGGAAATCAAAAAAACTATACAGATATTGAAGAAGATATTTTCGATCAATCTGATTACAGCTCTCCAGGTTGGGAAAGAGCAAAAATAGAGACAAGTAATAAAAATTTAGAAAATTTTGAACCAAAAATAATTCCTTCCACACAAGCTAAATATTCTGAAGGATCAATAGTAATACATAAAAAATTTGGTCAAGGTAGGGTTGAAAGTATAGATGGAAAAAAATTAACTATTAATTTTGGTGAAAGCGGCACCAGAAAGGTAATGGAAAATTTTGTAGAGTCCCTTAATTAAAAATTTCTATATTAATTTATCAAACTAATTATAATAATTATATTATGCCTAAGAATGTTGAGAAAAATATTAAAAAACTTCGTGAACTTTTTGATGAAGAGTCCATTGATGCTTATATTATTCCTCACGAAGATGAGTTTTTAACCGAATATGTTCCTAATCATTCTGAGAGATTAAGTTTTATAACAGGATTTTCTGGTTCTGCAGGTTTAGCAATAATAACAAAAAATAAAGCAGTTATTTTTGTTGATGGAAGATACACAACCCAAGTTAAATTAGAAACATCAAATAAAATATTTGATTATCAAGATTTTAATAATACTGATATTGAAAATTGGATAAAAAAAAATATTGGGCAACAAAGTCAAATTGGATTTTGCTCAATGACAATATCATTCGATAAATTAACCTCTTTTAAAAATTTTGTTACAAATATGGAAATTACCTTCAAGAAAACTGATAACTTGATTGATAAAATCTGGTTAGAAAGACCCAAACAAAGTAATGGATTAATCTACGAACACAAAAGCAAGTTTTCAGGTGTATCTCATAAAGAAAAAAAGCAACTAATAATAAAAGAAATTATAAAAGAGGATTGTGACTCTCTTTTTATAAGTGAACCAGAAAATAATTGCTGGTTTTTAAATATAAGGGGAGATGATCTGGAGTTTACCCCTCTGATAAGAAGCTATTCTTTAGTTCAAGAAAACGGAGAAATTAATCTTTTTTCAGAGCATAAAATATCTAACAATATAAAAGAATATTTCAAAGAAAATAATATAAGACATTTTTCAATTAATAAAATTGAGGAATTTTTTAAAAATAGAAATTTTAAAAAAACTATATTTGATTTTAAAACTACCCCGTTTGAGCTTGCAAATATTATTTTTAAATATTCGGAAGATTATAAAAATCTAGCAAATCCATGCAACTTATTAAAAGCATGTAAAAATAAAACTGAAATTGAAGGCGCAATAAAAGCACACATCAGGGATGGTGTAGCTCTAACTAAGTTTCTATTTTGGCTGGATAGTAAATCTGAAAAAAATAAATTAAATGAAATTGATGTAGAGGAAAAATTACTAGATTTAAGAAAAAATGAAGAAAGCTTTATTTCACCTTCTTTCAATACAATTGCTGGTACAGGAAGTAATGGAGCTATTGTTCATTACAAGGCTAATAAGGTAAGTTGTAAAAGACTTAAAGCTGGCGATCTTTTGCTTGTAGATTCTGGAGGACAGTACCTAGATGGTACCACTGACGTAACCAGAACAATAGCATTATTTCCAAATGAACAAAAAATACAAAAAGAGAAGAAAGATAGATTTACCCTAGTATTAAAAGGCCATATTGCTATAGCATGTTCAGTCTTTAAGAAAGGTACTACAGGTAAAGATTTAGATCCATGTGCTAGAAAATATTTAATAGAAGAAGGATTAGATTATAAACATGGTACTGGTCACGGTGTTGGTTCATTCCTAGGAGTTCATGAGGGTCCACAAAGTATATCACCGCTGGGTTTTCAAGAAATTAAAGAAGGTATGATAATTTCAAATGAGCCCGGATATTATAAGGAAAATGAGTATGGAATAAGAATAGAAAATTTAATTCTTACTAAAGAAATGAATGATAATAGTAACCATCTTTACTTTAAAACACTTACCTTAGCTCCAATAGATAAAAATTTAATATCCACAGAAATGCTTAATAATAATGAAATAAAATGGATAGATACTTATCATGAGAATGTATACAAAAATTTATCAAAATTTATGCAAGAAAAAGAATTAATCTGGTTAAAAAAAAGTTGTAGGCCTATTCTACAATAAAATCATTCCACTCCTGCTCAGAAAAAACCTTAACACCATATTCATTTGCTTTATCTAATTTTGACAATGTCGGCTTATCTCCCACAATCAAAAAATTAGTTTTTTTAGAGAGTGATGATGATAGTTTGGCACCTAAAAGTTCAACTTTTACTTTCGCTTCAGCACGACTCATAGTTTTTAGTGTGCCAGTAATTAGGACTGTTTTATTTGATATTTTAGTCTCTTTAACTTCCTTATTGTACTGTTTTACAGTAACACCAGACTTTATCAGTTGAATTATTAATTGCCTTGTATCACTATTTTGAAAAAAATCTATAATTGAGAAAGCAACTTTTTCACCAATACCATCCAAAGACAAAAGTTCTTGTTTGGATATTTCCATGTTGTTAATTGTTATATTTTCTAACATTTTATCAATAGATTTATAATAATTTGCAATTAAATCAGCAGAAGATAAGCCCAAATGTCTTATACCAAGAGAAAATAAAAAACGATCTAAATCGATTTCTCTTTTCTTATTAATAGCATCAAATAACTTAAGAGCGCTTTCCTTGATTGTTCCGATTTTTAATCTTGGCCCAGAGGTATATTTCCAAAAAGAGGGTGGATTATTCTTATATTTTTCTTCTAAATAAAAAATATCAACTGGTGATTTAATTAAACCCTCCAAATAATATTCGTCTATCTGTTTTTCACCCAAACCATCGATATCAAAAGCTGATTTTGATGAAAAATGCTTTATTCTCTCAATAAGTTGGGCAGAACAATTAAATGCTCCAGTACACCTAATGTATTTTTCTTCTTTTTCTTTTTTTCCTGTCTTTATTTTATCCCTGATAGTTTTAGAATTACAAACAGGACAGATTTCTGGAGGAGTAATTGGTTTTAAGTTTTTTTCTCTTTTTTCTTTAATTACATTGATAACTTGTGGGATAACATCCCCTGCCCTTTGAACCCAAACAGTATCTCCAACCCTGATATCCTTTCTTTTTACTTCTTCAAAGTTATGAAGACTTGCGTTTGAAACAAGTGCGCCTCCAATATTTACAGGTAAAAGTCTTGCGACTGGTGTTAAAACACCTGTTCGTCCTACCTGTATTTCAATATCTAAAATTTTAGTTACTGCTTTTTCTGCAGGAAATTTATGAGCAATTGCCCATCTTGGATGATGTTCGGTTGATTGAAGTCTCTCACGCCAGTCTAGCCTATTAATTTTATAAACTATCCCATCTATGTCATAACCAAGAGCAGACCTTCGTTCCAATATATCTTCATAGAAAATAATTAGTTCATCAATAGACTTAAAAAGACCAAAATTATCATTTGTAGGAAAGCCTAGTTCTTTAAAAAAATTTATCAAATCATAATGATTATCATATGGTAAGAATGATGCACTTCCCCATGCGTATGCAAAAAACTCCAAAGATCTTTTTGCTGTTTCATTTGGATCTAATTGCTTTAAAGATCCTGCAGCCGCATTTCTTGGATTTTTAAATAATTCCTTTCCATGCTTATCCTGAATTTTATTTAACAAATTAAAATTATCATGGGACATATAAACTTCACCCCTGATCTCTAATAGTTTTGGTGCTTTTTTTCTATCTAGTACATGAGGTATACTTTTTATGGTTTTAATATTTTCTGTGATATCTTCCCCTGTTTTACCATTTCCCCTAGTTGCTCCTACCCTTAAAATACCATCTTTGTATATTAAACTTGCTGATAGACCATCTATTTTTGGCTCAGCTACATAATCAATTTTTTCATTACTATCTATTCTTAAGAAATTTCTGAGACTATCGCTCCAAGAAATAACCTCTTCTTTGTTTTTGGCATTTTGAATTGAAAGCATGGGGGTTGAATGATTTACCTTATTAAATTTTTCAGAGGGTTCAGCACCTACTGAGAAAGATGGCGAGTCTGCATTAACTAAAAAGGGATATTTTTGTTCAATTTCTAATATAGATCTTATTAAATCATCATATTCTGCATCTGAAATTAATGGATTATGATCTTTATAATAGAGAATATCATGTTTTTTTACTTTCAGGTATAACTGTTCAAGCTGATCTTTTACTTTTTTCTCTTTTGAGGTTTTAGTATTATCTGATTGGTTTTGGTCTATTTTTTCTTTATTCGACATTATCCTTAATCAATTCATAACTATCTTTATACCATGAACTTTCCGGAAAATTGTGGCCTAATACTGAAGCAGTATTATAAGCTTCATCGAGTAAGCCCATTGATAAATATGCCTCAACTGTTCTATGAAGCGCCTCCGGAACATGACTTGTGGTTTGAAAATCAACAGTAACAGTTCTAAATCTGTTAATTGCTGCTAAAAAAGCCTTTTTCTGGAGATAATATCTTCCGATGTACATTTCTTTACCAGCTAAGTGATCCAGAGTAAGATCAATTTTTAATTGTGAATCTTTTGCATAATCTGTATCAGGATATCTTCTTACAACCTCTACGAAAGATTCTAATGCTAATTCAGTTATTCTTTGATCCCTTGCTACATCTTGAATTCTCTCGTAATAGGATTGCCCAATTAAGTAATAAGCATAAACCGCATGCTTGTTACCTGGGTGAAGAGAAATAAACCTTTGAGCAGTTGATATTGCTTGATCATACTGGTTTTGAAGATAGTAAGCATACGCAGACATCAACATTGATCTTCTAGCCCATGATGAGTAAGGATGTTGCCTTTCAACCTCATCAAATTCAAATGCAGCCTGTTGAAGTCTTCCTCTATCAAGATTATAAACAGCATTATTATAAATCGCTGCCAATGATCTTTCTCTGTACTCAGGCCTTTCATTAGTACTAGAACATCCTGATATCAGAATTAATAGCAAAGGTATAAAAAATTTATATAAATTTAGTTTTCTCAATTGATTTCAACGTAAGAGTTTAATTAAATTAATACTATAAACATCTATAATTAAAATGTCTTTATAAAATTAACTGGCTAGATAGTTTGACTCAATGCCTCTATTAAACTCCTGATAAGATGTATCTGAGTATTCAACTATTTCATAGTTCTCATTAGATTTAAATAATTCATGCAATAAAAGGTTATTAATATAATGGCCACATCTTATCCCTTGATAACTTCCTTGAATTCGATAACCTGAAGTATAAATATCCCCTACTGCATCTAATAATTTATGCCTTGAAAACTCATTTTCATGCCTTAAGCCATCAGGATTAATTATTTCATCGTTATCAACAATTATACAATTATCAATACTTCCACCTAAGCCAAGACCCTGCGAGCGCATATATTCAACATCTTTCATAAAACCAAAAGTTCTTGCATTTGAGGCAAAGTTTTTAAAATTATAATCAGTAAGTGATGTGGATGCACTTTGCTTGCCAACGGCCTCATTTTCAAAATCAATTTCAACAGAAAATTTTTGATCATTGCTTGGGGTAAATGAACAATATTTATTATCAACGGTAACTTCGATCTTTCTTAAAATTTTCAAAATTTTTCTTTTCATTTTAAGAGATTTTATTCCACAATCTTCAATTATCTCAATAAAAGGTAGTGAACTTCCATCCATTATTGGAACCTCAGGTCCATTTAATTCAATAATTATGTTATCAATACCTATTCCATTAAAAGCAGCCATTAAGTGTTCGATGGTTGATATTTTAACGCCATATTCATTCTCTATTGTTGTGCATAGACTTGTATCTGAAACATTTGAATATAACGCTTTTATTGAACGTTCCTCAATTTTTTTATCTATATCTGTCCTTATAAAAACAATACCGGTATTTTCTCTACCAGGCTTCAAAGTTACTTGAATAAGGTTTCCAGAGTGTAGACCTATACCGTTAAAACTTTTAGATTTTAAAATAGTTGTCTGCCAAGGATGGTTTCCAGATGTTATTGATGGTGAAACAAGGTTATCCATAAAAATATCTTTAATTAATTTATTTTCTAATTTAAAATTTATTTATAATTTCTTAACAATAGTTATGTTTATAGTTAAACAAATAACAATTAAAATTACAGATAGCTAATAAATGATTGTGACTTAATGTAACTTAAATTAATTAAGAATTTATTGGCCTTTAATTTTTCCAAAAAATCTTTGTAAAGCAGGAATCTCTAATTGAGAATTTGAGTCATCTTCTTCAGAGGAGTCAAATCTATCGCTGTTAAATAATGGAACTCCATCATCTTTTTCCCAATCTTCGGGTTCAGGTAAATTTGAAATATTCTCATCCGATAGTGTCTCAGAAAAATCATCATCAAAGTCATTATAATCCTCAAAGGCCATATTATGTGGCTCCTCAGGTGAAGTTTTTTTAACCTCTAGTTCAACATTTTCCTGTTCATTATCATTGATCACATCAACAAAATTACTCTCGGTTGAATTATTTTCCTTATTAATTTCAACAATCTTATCTTCAACTGATTGATCCATACCAGTTGCAATAACTGCTGTTTTAAAATTATCCCCCATTTGTTCGTCTTGGAAGATACCAAAAATAACTTCACATTCTTCTCCAACATCCTTTTGAATAACAGATAAAGCACCTTGTATCTCAAAAGGATTAATATCTGCACCAGCAGTCAAAGAAACCAAAAGTCCTTTTGTTCCTTTCAATGATAAATCATCTAACATAGGATTAGAAATTGCATCCTCAGCAGACAAAATAGCTCTGTCCTCTCCAGAGGAAACTCCTACACCAAATACAGCTTTTCCTTTATGTTGCATTATTGTTTTAACATCTGCAAAATCAATATTAATAGATCCGTTCTTCATTATTAGTGCACTTATCGCCGAAACTCCATCATATAGTGTTTTGTTTACGAGATCTTCACATTCTTTCATTGGAGTTTTTTCATTGATAATTCTGAAGATATTTTGGTTAGGTATTACAATTACAGTGTCAAGAATAGCACTTAGCTCATCGATACCACTTTTAGCAGACAACATTCTTTTTTTGCCCTCAAAACTCCAAGGTGTAGTAACAATTGCAACTGTAAGAATTCCCATATCCTTTGCTAACTGAGCTATGACTGGTGCAGCACCTGTACCGGTACCTCCGCCAAGACATGCAGTAATAAACAACATATGTGTACCTTCTAAATATCTCCTAATTTCTTCTTGAGACTCTTCTGCTGCCTTTTTACCAACTTTTGGATCAGCACCAGCGCCAAGGCCTTCTGTCGAATGAGAGCCAATTGAAATGGGTGTAACTCCTCTGAGATTTTCAAGGTCTTGGACGTCAGTATTAGCAGCGAATAATTCAACTCCATCAAGGCCTTGTTCAACCATGGTTTTAAGAGCATTACCTCCACCACCACCAACGCCTATTAGGGATAATCTTGGTCGAAGCTTTTCTATTTCAGGTGTTTCCAAAGAAATACTGCTATTAGATACGAAATTTTCATCATCATAAGTAGTCATTTTAAGACCTCATAACATTACAATGTAAATTTCTACTGATTCTTACATTTAAACAAGCTTAAGTTATTGATTAAAAACCAGAACCCATTATTTTTTCTATTATTTTCACAGCAAAATTATTATTTTTAGATTTATT
>Ga0160422_10002476_pt1 | contig 11559 bp, 6 predicted proteins | sample Fk160mmetaG_FD_108192 | JGI IMG/M metagenome (GOLD analysis project Ga0160422, IMG submission 108192) | Marine microbial communities from the Central Pacific Ocean - Fk160115 60m metaG | ecosystem: Environmental > Aquatic > Marine > Oceanic > Photic zone | place: The Central Pacific Ocean... | reverse complement strand
TATTAATTCAGATTATCCAGACAAGAAGAGAAATTTGTAACTGGAAAGAGGATGATTTGATTGTAATTAATAATACTTATATAGAAGATAAATCAAAACTAAAGCCTTTAGATCTTGATGATTATAGTAGAAACTACATATCAAATATAGAATGGATAGAGCATATAAAATCTGATATAGTTAAATTTATTAGAAAAGGCAATGTTGAAATAATAGATAATCTAAATAGTAAAAAATATTTTGCTGAATCAAATATATTTAATAATCTAAAAAAAATAATTATTGGTTTTTTTGTTGAAATATATTTATATTTTAAGAAAAAATTTTTTAATGATCAAATACTTGTTTCTAGCACCTTTGGCTTTGGTTTCAGTAGAAATAATAAATTATATAAAGATTCAAAAAAAAGCAATTGGTTTCTGCATAAGTCTAGTTTAGGTAATTATTTTCATAGGTATAAATTAAATAAAATAAGAAAAAATAACTTTAGTAAGCACTCATCTAAAAATTCAAAAATAAGCTCAATAGACGGAAATAATAGCGAAATAGAATTATTTGAATACCTTTGGAATAAATACTCTCCTGTTAGTATATCGGATGGTTTTGAGGAAACCGTTAAAAGGTCTATAAGCATCTATCCAAATAAGAGATTAAAAGCAATCATTACTAGTTGTTCTTATTTTAATGATGAATATTTTAATATTTTTACTTCTTCATTTTTTAATAAATTAGACTTCAAATACATTATTATCCAGCATGGAGGTGGATTTGGTTTTAGTGAATATAATGATGAAGAAGAGTTGCAAATGATAACTGCAGATGAATTCTGGAGCTGGGGCTGGAGTAAAACAAATGTTAAAATACCTTCAAAATTAAAAGCTGCGAATATTAAAAATTCTGGAAGTATTTTATTAAATAAGCTATGTAATCTAAACCGCTCCAAAAAACCTATTAACGTTAAAAACAAAAGGTATATTTATTTAGCTATTAATGAATGGTTAAGAGCAGATATACGCCTTTTTGGCTCTCCTACATCTCATGGGCAAAGAAAAATGCATAAAGAACTTATATATATGCTAAAGAATCTAGACTCTAAATTTAGTAAAAATCTTATCTTAAGACTTCACAAAAGGGGTAGGTATAATTTATATGAGACTTTAAAGACTGAAAAGATAAACTTTAAATTTAGCGATGTGAAGCTAACAAACATAATTGAAGATATAACCAAGAGCGAGATAAGGTTATTTATTACTACAGGAAATTCAACTACTTGGCTGGAAGCATTGGTTATCAATTTACCCTCTATACTACTATTAGGTTCAAATTATAAAGATGTAAGCAACTCTTTATCTAAGCTTTTTAATAAGGCTAAAGATATGAATATGATTTTTGAAGTTGGGGATAATTTACATGAATGGATCAATAAAAATTACGATAATATAAATTCATGGTGGAGTCAAAGAGAAGTTCAGTCTGTTAGAAGAGAACTGGTTAATTATTTCGCTAAGGATCCTAATTCAAAGTTTCAAGGTAGCATTTACAATTTCGCAAAAGAAAACTTTAAAACTTAATTTTTTTATTATCTAATTGATTTAGCAAAGCAAATAATTCTACTTTAGTAATTATTCAATACTAAGATATTTGCATCATAAAGTTTGCCATCATATGTTTTATAAAAGTCTTTTGCCGTAGCTATTTTAACGAAGCTTAATTTTTCCATAAGTTTGATATTGGGCACATTATCAGATCTTGTAAATGACCACAATGAATTATATTTTAGGTGTTTGAAAGCAAAGTCTAGATAAGCCCTCATCGCCTCTAACATATAACCATTGCGCCAATAAGCTGGAGAGAGACCTTTCCCTACTTCACCGCTCTTCATTTTATCTATGTAACCAAGAGATTTAAAATTATTATGTAAATAATTAAGATTCTTCGAGTAAGTTCCGCCTGTTAATCCTAATGTTCCTATAATTTTAGAATTTGATCTTAAGTGAATAAACCAATAGTGTACAGAACCTTCACCTGATTTTACTCTAAGTAATAACTTTTCTAAATATAGCCTAGAATCATTTATACCCCTAAAGGGAGAAAATTCAAGATATTTATAGAGTTCTTCCATAAGTGAATATTCATTAAAGTCTACTAGGCCTTTCATTGATAATTTACTAAAGAATATCCTAGAATCTGGCTTAAGAAATGTATTTATTACTAAAGAACTACCCATAACTAAATGCTGATGTGTTAATTGATGATAATTGAATTGAATTCATTTGCAAAAATTTATTAAAATAGAATCATCATCGTTAATGTTCTAAAGGATCATAAATGGAGCCCAGCTTATTGGAACCTCTGACCCCCTGCATGCCAAGCAGATCACCAATCAACATAGTAAATCATGCAACAGTTTTCGCTGATTAGCTCGCAGATTTACCATTATTAACAATACCTTAAAGAGTACTTACTTTTTTTCTTTGATAAGTGATTTTAAATATCTATTTTTGCAAATATACAAAGACATCCAAAGCGTTGTTGAGGCTTCACAGCTTCTTGTAAATTATTTTCCCAGATCAGCTTTAGCATAGCCTGTCAGTATAGTAACTAATATATAATTAAAACTTATTTGAAAGGTTTACGGTTAGCATAGTAGCTAGCAGAGAACCAATAATTATCTATATTTATCCATTATTATCAGATACAGATTATTGCGAATTATTGAACTTAGTAATTATTATTACTAATACCCTTGATGGAGCCAAGCGGACTCGAACCGCTGACCCCCTGCATGCCATGCAGTAGCCAAAAGCCTTGCAAATACTGGCAATTACAGAGGTTATGATAGTATTTTAACATGGCTGAGAGCAGACATAAGAGCAGAATTGTAAAGCATTTAGAAATTAGTAGACTCGTTAATATAACAAGCATCTAGTATATTTATTAATTATACTTTGTCAAAAAAAAAGGATTAGTTGCAGTACCCCAAGTTACGCCAACTTGGACTTCTTGCAAAGCTTTTAGTATAGCTAAATATGATAAATAGGGTATATATTATAAGTAAGTATTTTACAGTTTTTCCTATGTTTGATCCTGAAGAACTTAATTCCAAAATTTAGACATCTTTTCCAAGTCAAGAAAACGTTCAAGGAATTGAGAATAAGTTATTTAAAAAATCATTAGCTTAAATATTTAAATTGTCATTAAAAAAATTTATTAGTTAAATTTTGCATTTTCCAAAGTTTGAATATCTGTATAAAACCTTTTTCCTTTCCTTATATTTACTGATTTAGAAATTATTAATTCATCAATTTGTATACCACCATTCTTACAAGCAACCAAAACATTACTTTTTTCAATATGATAAATAAGACCATATTGAAATGGATGAAATTTTATACTTTCATCAACTGTTTTTACTTTTTTGAGTCTTATTCTTTCACCATTTAAATATGTAGATGCCCCACTAAAAGGATCATCAAAAGCATTGCAGAAACGAACTATATCTTCTGCACTCCAAGACCAATCAATCCAGCCATCTTTATCAGTATTTAATTTCGGCCAATAGAAATCTTTTCTATGATTTTTTTTAATTATATTTATCTTTGGAAATTCCTTTTCGATTTTATTTAGGCAATTTCTAAAAGCATCAGTCTCAAACTTGGAAATATAATCATAATTTTCTTTCAAAGTTCTTTTATTTAAGGGAATTAACAATTCTTTCTCATAAACTATATCCCCCATATCAATATGTTCGATTAGATGGTGAAAAGTTAAGCGAACATTATTTACACCTTGCATTATTCTCCATGAATGACATCCTGCTCCTTTTTGTTCTGGCAAACATGAATTATGATAATTAATAATTCTTCCCCTAACTAAATCAATAATATCCTTCTTAAAAATCCAGTGGCAGTTAACTGAAAAAATTAAGACATCCTCAGAAAAAATTCTTATTACGTTTTCATCAATTTTATCAACAGATATAAAATTGATTGATTTTTTCTTCAATTCATCTTCAAATATTGAATTTGATGAACATTCATATTTCAAATGATTACTATCTGTAATTAAAAAAGTTTCTAAATTTTTTTCCCTACATACATCTATAAAAAACAATATTGGTCCAAGTTCGCCAAATCTATTCCCCCCAATAAAAACAACCTTTTTTATCATTATTATTAAAACTAACTAATTAAATAATAATTTACATACTATTTTAAATTACAAAATAGTATTTAAATTATTATTTTTTGAAGAATATTTGAAAAACATTTTTATTCAGGATTAAATAAGCAATTTCTTTAATAAGATTTATCATTTTATTGCTGTTATCTGAAGACAATTAAAGGTCAACCAAAATGGAATTTCTTAAGACATCTTGGTATCTGTAAATAACCTTAGTTATTACTTATTATTTCTTTCTAAACCAGATATTGACTAACCAAAGCCTTTACTGGATTTTATTAATTGCTTTGTGATAGCAACCCATTTTGGAGATTTCATTTCTGCAACAAAAAAAATACTTCTAGGGGCATTTTATAGAGCAGAATTGCATAATCAAGCTTGCACAAGTAGTGACAAAAGTTATGTTAATATTAAAATCCGTCTGAAGACTATTGGTATGACAAGATAAAGTTAAGTGGAGCCAAGGTGACTCGAACTCCTGCCCCCCGGCATGCCATGCAGTAGCCAAAAGCCTTGCAAATAATGGCAATTACAGAGTTTATGACAGTATTTTAACATGATTTAGAGCAGGCATAAGATCAGGTATAAAATCAGAAATAAGATCAGAATTCTTCAAACAAGGATAAAAAAATCAATTAGTTGTTATGGATAATTACTAAAATTTTTATAAAAAATATAAATTTAATACTTAAAATGTAATTTAACTATTATTAAAAAAATATTTTCATGAATACAAAAATACAATGTCCAATTTGTTATAAAAACAAAACAGAAATATTTAATAATAGTACTTTTTTTTATAGATCATTTACCTGCGAGAAACCAAGAAATATTCATAACAATTATTTGTGTAGAAATTGTGGCCTGATATGGCAAAATCCACAGCCATCTGATAATGAATTATCTAAGTTTTATGCTGATCAATATCGTAAATCACCCTCTAAAGTTTCTTTCTACAAAAAATCAGTTGATCTCCCTATTCAATTAAAAGAATCTCAAAATAGCTTTTTAAGAGCTCAAGCTTTCTTAAATATTTTTAAAAAACTAAATCTTTCCCTGCCTAAGAATGGAAAGATCTTGGATATAGGTGGTTATCAAGGCCTTTTTGCCTGGACTCTCTCAGCCTTTACGGGACTTAAAGCAAAAATAATTGACTACAATCCAAATGGATTAAAATTCGCGTCTTCATTCCTAGGTATTGAACAACAACAAATATCAAACGATATTTTATTGAGTCTTTTAGAAAATACTAAAAATACATTTTCAATAATCTCAATGATTCATTCTCTTGAACATATGAGAGACCCAAAGGAAGTTATAAGATTATCTACTGAACTATTGAAAGATAATGGTTACATATATATTGAAGTCCCTAATTCTCTGGGGAGTGGATTGAATGACCCTACCCACCTTTACACCTTTAATAAAAATTCCCTAACTCTAATTCTTATTTCTAATAACTTAAATCCAATATATGTAGAATCTGGATCACTTACTCATCAAGCCGAGCCTGAATTTTCTAACGATAGGGTAGTAATTAGAGCTTTAGCCCAGAAAACAAATTTTATAGATAAAGATTTTACAAATACAAAAAAAAGCAACTATAAAATAATAATTTATAAATCCCTCTACTTAGCTTCTTTAAATACGATTTATCAAATGATTAAAAAATATATTAAAGAAACTTTTTTTATTATTATTAAAATTTTTGGTTGGATAATTTATGATTTCCTTCCTTTTGGCAAAGAATTTTTTCATACTTTAAAAAATTTTCTACGAAGATGAATTTTAAAGTTTAAATAAAAATATTATTTAATTAAGACAATTTAGTATTTAAGGATTAGATATTATGAAATTTAAAAAGATATCGAAAAATTTAATGACTATTAATTTATTTTGATTTTTTTTTGAATCTAATTATTTCATAAAACCAAGCTTTTAAATTTGTACTATTTGCTATTGAATAAAATATTAGAATTTTATGAAATAAATAATTTCTAAGAGCATTTTATAGAGCAGAATTGCATAATCAAGCTTGCACAAGTAGTGACAAAAGTTATGTTAATACTAAGCGCAGTCTGAAGACTTTTGGTATTACAAGAAAAAGTTAAGTGGAGCCAAGGAGACTCGAACTCCTGACCCCCTGCATGCCATGCAGGTGCTCTACCAACTGAGCTATGGCCCCAAAGACTTAATTATATTCTCTTTAATTAGACTTATCAAGGAAATTATTTTGAGAATAGAAATCTGACTAGATTTAAAAAATTGTTTATAAGTGATTTTAAAAATAATTTATTTGAAACAAATGATTATTTTGATAAATTAAAGGAAATTCTTTAGATGTGTTTTTCTGAAGCAAATTAAAAACTGGGACTAAAGTCTTTATATCCAAAATTAAATATATTAAAGTTTAATAAAACAGATTTAGCCTCATCATCATAATTTAGATTAATTGCATAAGCTCTTCTACTTATACCTAATGAATACTCCTTACTTTCTAACGTCCCATATTTTTCTGAGGAATTATTTAAATTTAGATTTGTAGCGAATCCAACCAAAATTGGTCCATAAAGCTGTTGTCTAAGATTAATTCTTAGTCTTGAATCTTCATTGAAATCATCAAAGTAAAAAGGACTTTTACCTTTTTTATAAGAATATTCTGGAATTATTGATAAAGAAGTATAATCCAAAAACTTATCTTTGAGATACCCAAAAGTAAATATAGGCCCTAAGCTTGCTTGAATAATACTTTGACTTTTGTTATTGCTATACTCATTTACCGCCGCACTAAGATTTCCTTTTAAAGAAATGCCTTGATCTATTATATTAGGGGTAAAATTATATTCATTACCAAAAATAATCGGTAAATATGTAGGGGTATAAATTTTATATGTATGTGTAAATGAAGAATTAATACTATATCTGTCAAGCCATTCAAGTTTATTAGAGTTTTCTAAAGAGTTATCTTGAAAATTACCAACATCAAAAATTAAAGAATAGTTTTTAGTTAAAAAATCTTTTTTAGATTTATATTGATTGATAATTTTTGTACCATAAGAAGAATATATATTTGATTCTTCTAAACTCCCATATATACCTAGATCAGTTTTATATTCAGAAAAGAAATATTTTTCATCAGCACTGTAATCACAATTACTTTTAGATTTTTGATCCTTACGAGAAGTAGCTTTATAAATATTCTTTAATGAATTAAATTTTAATTTAAAGCCATCATATAATCTTTCAGGATTTAAGGTTTTTAAATTTGTTTCTAAAGAAGTATTTGAATTAAATATATTAGTTTCTATTGTTCCTTTAAGAGCAAGAAAATCAAGAGAATCTATATCAGTTTTTTTATTATCAGATAAAACAGATGATCCCTTAGCCCTAAAAGCATTTGACTCTCCCAAAATTGCTCTTTGAAGCAAAAAATATGGTTGTAATTTAAAAATTAAATTCTCACTTTTTACTATAGGCCTGTAACTTCTTGAAATGTATAAACCATCTTTTTCATTTGACTCATAGCCTATGCCCCAGCTGGCTTTTGATACATTATCAGATATTGTTCTTCCCCCAACTGGAATTGATATTTTATTATCTAAATTTATAAAAGTGGATCTACTTTTCAAAACGGTTCTACCATTAATTATCTCACCTGAAAAGTTCTTGCTGTTTACATATAATTGAGGTTCATTAAATGGATCATTTGTAAAACTAACAAAATCAGAGTTCCATTTATTTGAACTAATATAAATTCTTTTAGATTTAAATCTCCACCTTTTAATTTCAGAAAAATTTAATTTAAGTGCATCTAATCCAAATTTACTTTTAAATCTAATATTACTCGAATTTAATAACCTTACTTCTGATGGAAGATTTAATAAATCAAAATTTCCTTCATTACAGATTTCATCTTTACTAAGAATTAAATCAAGATTTAGATCCTGCTTCAGCATTTCAAAATCAATCACACCATATATATCATCAATATATCCTTTTTCTAAAAGAACATTATATTCTAAATAATTAGCTTCAAAAAACTGTTTACCCTTTGAAAATATTACATTCCCCTCTGCTCTAATAATTTTATTTTGAGAATCATATATTAATTTATCTGTTTTTAGCTCTCCATTTTTCAATATAACAATAACATTTCCCTCCGCATTAAAAATACCATTTTCATCAAATTGTTTATCTGCTATTACCTCCATAAAAGTTTTATCTTCAATTTTTTGTGAGTTATTATTTTCTGAAATAAGAGTTGAAAGTTTATTAATCAATTTCTCAAAATCAGTCTTTATTGCATCATTAAATCTATTAAAGTTAATTGTTTTTATGAATTGTTCATCAAAAAACTTTTGATTTACATTACTTATTCCTTTTTCTGAAATTGAAGTATTTAGATTTCTGATATTATTTTTTTCAATAGCAAAGAGATTAAAATTAAAGATATCTAAAATTACCAATCCAAAGAAAAAAATATATTTATTATTTATCAAGTTAAAAATAATTAAATATCAATAATATAATAAGCTTAATGGAAATAAGTTTATAAAAAGTTAATTGTATTTAAAATTATATTTTTCTCCATACAGCAAGAAGTTTTCCTTGTAATTGAACCTGATCAGATGGAATTTTTATTGGTTCGTAAGCTTGATTTGCAGGCTCTAAGATTACATCATTTCCTTTCTTAAAAAAATATTTCAAAGTAGTTCCTAATCCAGGCACCATCGCCGAGACTACTGTTCCATTTCTTAGAGAATATAGTTCATTAATTGGTTCCATTAAAACCATATCCCCATCGGCGATACATGCCTCTATCATTGAATCTCCATTGACAGTTAACGCAAAGACATTTTTTTTATTAAAAACTTCTGATATATCTAAATTTTCCTGCACATCTGAGTAAGTTTCAATTAATCCCCCAGCTGCAACAGATCCTAAAATAGGTATACCTTCAAATATTTCATCAATAATTTGAAGAGTTCGAGCTTTTCCTTCTTGCCATGAAATATAACCCTTATCTTGTAAATGCTTAAGACGACTTTGAATAGGTGCAGGAGATTTCAAGCCCATTGCCTCCATCATTTGCCTAATAGATGGACTATGCTGAAATTCTTTCATATAATTTTTAATCCAACCATAAAGCTCATTCTGGGCCTCTGTTAGGTTATTTCCAGCAGAATTTAGCATAAAACAAAAGTTCTCTAATACATTTGTACCTATATTTATAAATTATTGCAATCCTATTAGCAGAGAATATAAGATAACAAGGCTTGCTGAGCGTGAAGTCTATTTTCTGCTTGTTCAAAAATCCTACTATTTTTGCTTTCTATAACCTCATCAGTTATTTCTTGATTTCTGTAGGCAGGTAAGCAATGTAGAACAATAGCATTTCTATTTGCTCTATCTAACAGATCTTGATTTATAGTAAATCCTTTAAAAATTTCATCTTTCTTTTCCTTTTCCTTTTCCTCACCCATTGAAGACCAAACATCTGTATACAAAACATTCGAACCTTTTATTGCTAGTAAAGGGTCATTAAATATTTTTAATAAATTTTTATTATTATTCATTAACATAGCCTTTTGCATAATTGATGAATTGGGTTCATAACCATGTGGACAAGCTATTCTTACCTCAACTCCTAGTAGTGCAGCATTTAAAATAAGAGAATTAGCTACATTATTACCATCTCCAATGAAGGTTAAAACAATATCCTTAAAATCATGAAATTCCTCTTTAATAGTCATAAAATCAGCTAGAGCTTGGCACGGATGTTCCAAATCAGTTAACGCATTTATCACAGGAATCGTAGACCATTTAGCATAATCCTCTAGGTCAGATTGTTTAAAAGTTCGAATTGCAAGCACATCACAATATCTACTAAGTACTCTTGCCGTATCTTTAATAGGTTCCCCTCTCCCAATTTGAGACGTCATTGGATTGATGTCTATTGTAGTGCCTCCAAGTCTAGACATTGCTACTTGAAAACTCACTCTTGTTCGAGTTGAAGCTTTATCAAAAATTAAACCCAATACTTTATTTCCTAAATCCAATTTGAAATCTGTATTTTTGAATTTAATAGCAAGGTCAATAATTTTATTTATGCTATCTTTAGAAGCATCGAGACTTGATAAGAAATGAGTTATCCCTATATTATCTGATTTATTCATACTGAAATATAAACATTTGGTTTAAGATGGCATTTTCGATTCGGATAACAATGTTTTTAAATCTTGTCCTTCTATAACTTCTTCTTCGAGAATTTTTTGAGAAATTGATTCTAGTAAAGGCAAGTTATTTCTTAAAATTTTTAAAGCCATTTCGTGAGCATTATCTACTAAATCTCTAACTTCTTTGTCTATAGCTTGGGCAGTCGCATCACTTACAGCTCTTCTTGGGTTATTCCCATTACCAAGGAATTGACCTCCGCCTTGCTTATCATATGCCAATGGACCAAGAATCTCGCTCATGCCGAAAGTTCCTACCATTTGTTCCGCAATATCGGTAGCCCTTTGTAAATCATTTGAAGCACCAGTAGTAATTTTTCCAAAGACAATTTCTTCAGCTGATCTACCACCCAAAAGAGTTGCTATTTGTCCTTGCAATTCCTCCTTTGAATTTAAAAATCTTTCTTCAGTCGGTAATTGCAAAGTATAACCTAAAGCACTCATACCCCTAGGAACAATCGAGATTTTAGCAACTTTAGACCCCCCTGGCATAAGGTGACCTACAATGGCATGGCCCACTTCATGGTAGGCAACAACTTTTTTCTCATCATCTTGAAGTACTCTACTTTTTTTCTCTAATCCAGCAACAACTCTCTCAATAGCTTCGCTGAGATCTTGTTGTTCAACTTTTTTCCTTTTTCCTCTTGCTGCGAGAAGAGCTGCTTCATTAACCATATTCGCAAGATCTGCACCTGCAAAACCACTGGTGGCTTGAGCTATTGAATCTAAATCAATCTCTTCAGCTAATTTAACCTTTTTTGTGTAAATCTCTAAAATTGTTTTTCTACCTATTAAATCTGGCCTATCAACTAACACCTGCCTATCAAATCTTCCCGGTCTGAGGAGTGCAGCATCGAGAACTTCAGGTTGGTTTGTTGCAGCAAGCACAATAACAGGTTTATCAGCAGCTGTAAATCCATCCATTTCTGTAAGTAATTGATTTAAAGTTTGCTCTCTTTCATCATTTCCACCGACGACTCCCATTGAACCAGAACGACTTTTACCAATTGCATCTAACTCATCTATAAAGATAATACATGGAGCTTTTTTCTTTGCTTGTTCAAATAGATCTCTTACTCTCGCGGCACCTGCACCTACAAATAGTTCTACAAATTCAGAACCAGATATTGAGAAGAATGGTACT
>Ga0160422_10002475_pt1 | contig 11562 bp, 9 predicted proteins | sample Fk160mmetaG_FD_108192 | JGI IMG/M metagenome (GOLD analysis project Ga0160422, IMG submission 108192) | Marine microbial communities from the Central Pacific Ocean - Fk160115 60m metaG | ecosystem: Environmental > Aquatic > Marine > Oceanic > Photic zone | place: The Central Pacific Ocean... | reverse complement strand
GCACTTGTTCCAATACCAATGACAGCAATTACAGCAGCTGTTCCAATAATTATAGCCAAAGATGTTAAGAAAGATCTTAAAGCATTTGCTTTAATTGAGTTTATTGCAGATTCAAAAGATTCTTTTAAAATCATTATCCTAAACTTATAGATGCCTCTACACGTTTTCTAAATTGTTCTTGATAATCTAAGAGTCCTTTACTAGGTAAAATATAAACAATGTCACCATCTTCAAGACCATCCATAACTTCAACATTTGATAAGTCAGATTTGCCAATTTCTACCCATGATAATTTTGGACCATCTTGAGTATCTCTTATAACAATAAACTTATTAAAATTCTCTCCTTTAACTTTATTTTTCAAGAAATAATCAATCTCTTCTTTTTGAATATTCAAAATAGATGCTGCAGAATAAATATCTTTTCTAGTTCTAAGGGACATTGTTGGTGTGCTCAATGATACATCCTTGTTGAGAATCTCTATTTCAACATCTGTATTCATTCCAAGCAGAAGCATATTTTCATCATTGTTGATATCAATGAGCACAGGAAATGTTGTAACATTTTGAACAACATAAGCTTGAGGTTCAATTTTTGCTACTACTCCAAAAAATTCAGTATCTCTATACGCTGAAACTTTGATGGAAACATTTTGACCAATCTTAACCTTGCCAACATCAATTTCATCAACAAGTGCTCTAACTCTAACTTTTGTTAAATCAGCTAAAGTCATAATCAATGTTCCTCCTCCGACTGCAGATGTAGGAGATGAGATGACTTGACCGGCCTCAACAGGCCTTGAAACAATAGTTCCTGACGAAGGAGATCTCACAACTGTATCATCCAATGCAATTTTTGCATTTTCAAAAGAAACCTCACTTCGTACAAGCGTGGATTTGGCTTGCGCATAGTTTTCTTGAATATCTTCAAAGTCTTGATCAGAAATGCTGTTTTGAGAATGGAGTTCTTTACCTCTTTCAAACTGTGACTCTGCATTTGATAATCTTACTTTGGCTGCTTCAAGATCACTTTTAGATTGATCAAGTATATTTTTTGGAGTTCTTTGATCAATCTGAGCCAATATAAAACCTTTCTCTACAAAATCTCCAACTTCTGCTCCAAGAAATAAAATTTCTCCAGAAGCTTTTGATTTTATCTCTACTGAGGAAATTGCTTCTACCATGCCTGATGCTTCAACTGTTACCTCAAGATTGTTAGGAGTGACTTCTTTCAATTTATAAAACTCGTTTCTTGAAGCATCATCGCTTCCACCACAACTTGATAATAAAAACACAAATATTAAAAAGTATTTCCACTTATTCATTTTTACTATCCTCCTCAACAAGTCCATCTTTGATTTTAATTATTCTGTCAGACTGACTAGCAATATTATCTTCGTGCGTAATAATGATTATAGTTTGGCCGCTTTTATTTAAATCCCTCATTAAATTCATAATATCATTTCCAGTTTTTGAATCTAGGTTTCCGGTGGGCTCATCTGCAAAAATTATACTTGGTCTATTTACAAGTGCTCTTGCAATAGCAACCCTTTGCTGTTGACCTCCTGACAGCTCTGCAGGAGTATGATCAGTTCTATCAGATAATCCTACAAGCTCGAGCATTTCATTTGCAACGCTAATTGATTTTTTGGCATCCAAGCCTGCATACTTTGTTGGTAATAGAACATTGTTCAGTGCAGAATTTCTTGGTAAAAGATTAAATGACTGAAATATGAATCCAATTTCTTTATTTCTTATCCCTGCTAATTCATCATCACTTAATTGACTAACTGACTTGTCATTTAGATAGTAATCACCATCAGTTGGAGAATCTAAACATCCTATTATATTCATTAAAGTAGACTTTCCAGAGCCAGATGGTCCCATAATTGAAACGAATTCTCCCTTGTCTACATTAAGATTTACACCTTTGAGAGCTTGGACAACTTGGGATCCTGCTTGATACACCTTGGTTAGATTTTTAGTGTGTATCATTAGATTATGAATTTTTTACAATTTCATCTATGTAAGAAATCCAACCCTCAGCTGCTGTCTTAGTATCTTCTTCTTCTTTGGCGATATTAAAAAAACTTAATGACTTTTGAAGATTACCTAACTCATACTGAGTAATTCCTAAAAGTAACTCAATTCTCCCTGGTGTTTTGTCCCAACCCATTTGTAAAGCCTTGTTGAAGAATTTATTAGCTAAATTCCAATTTTCATCTTCAAATCCAAATCGTGCGATTTTAAAAGCTACATCAGGATCCGGTTCAAGACCTAGAGATTTCTCAAGATAAATTATTCCATTTTTCCTATCTCTAGCAATAAAAAATGAATCAGCTATTAATTCTAAATTTTCTTTGTTCTCATCAAGTTTTTGTTTATTTAAGCCATCTATCAGAACCTTTACAGCTTTTTGTGGTAAGCCTTTATACAAGTAATATCTTGCAAGATCTTGATACTCTTTATTTTCTTCAAGCAATTGATTGTCAAAGGCTAGCTCAAGACCTGCTAAAGACTCACTATCCTTTGCTTGTGTGTAATAAAGACCGCTAACTTGTTTCCAATATTCTTTTTTATCTGGATTGATATAAACTAGAATTTGACCAACATCGATAGCATCATTTATTTTGTTTAACTTAACCGCAAGCGCAAGTTCATATTTTAACCAGTCCTCTTTGTACTTAAGTGAATTATCGTTTGCTGCTGAAATATAATTATAAGCTTCCTCGAAATTTTCTAAATAGTAATATGCAATTCCTAACAAAATCATGTTTTGAGGTGAAAATTCTTGGCCTCTTTGTTCTGCGATATTTTTATAAGTTAAAAGTGTTTCTATTACTTTATCGAAATCTTTTGTTTGAAAATAACATTGAGCAAGGTTAGCTCTTACCTGTAAATTTGTAATTAATGGAATTTTTCTAAATCTTAAGGAAGCCTCATATGAATCTATAGCTTTTTGGTAATCACCAATAGTTGCATACAAATTTCCCCAAAGTTGATTGATCAAAGATCGTTCATAACTCTGTTCGTTCAAGAAATATCTTTTTGATATTATAGATAGCTCTTTTTCGGCGTTTTCATAATCGCCCTCGCTTAGAAAATCATTAACTCTTTTAAGGTACCCATATGTAAATTGACTGATTGAGTCTTCTGAAGCTGATGCAGCAAATGACAGCATTATTATTAAAATATATGTAGATAATTTTTTAAACATTACACACAAACTCCACTAATAATTCTCCTATTTGGTCAACTGCTACTCCATCAATTGTTTTTGGTTTAAACTGCCAACGCCTAACTGCTCTTGCTGCCTCAGAATTAAAAACACTAGGCGGTTTAGCTTGCTTAATTACAATGTTGTCAACTTTACCTAAAGCGTTGACATTTAGCAACATTAAGACTGACCCATTTATTCCAGACATTGCAGCCTCTCTTGGACATCTTGGTGCCACTTTTACAATAGGTATCAATTGACTAGTTCCTGAAGTAAGACCATCCAGTGAACCTATAAAAGCACCAGAGAAGTCTGTTGGTAAAGAAAAATCTGGAACATCGAAATCAAAGCTATTCATTGGAGGTGGTTTAGAATCATCCAGTTCAAGTTTAGGTTGAGGAGGTCTTTTTGGTTGAGGAGGTTTTTCAGGTAATACTCTTGATCTCTCCTGCAAATTATCATTCTGTTTGATCCTAATAAATTCTACTAAATTTGGATTTCTATTTTTATCAACAGCGTCTCCAGATCTTGTTATTAACTGCTGAATTATTAAAAAAACTATAAAAGTTGCCAAAAATGGCACTAAAATAGTTATATATTTTCTATAATCACGAATCATTTTTTGCAGCAATTGAAATATTTTGAACTCCTGCTAATCTAATCTGATCCATCGCCTCTACAAGTAAGCCAGATCTAGACTCTTTATCAGCCTGAATAATTACAGAACCCTCTGGATACTCAATTTTTAATCTTTCTATGTTTGCTCTTACCGCTTTAAGATCTACTCGTCTTTTATCAATCCAAATTTCATTTGTGGCTGTTATTGCAACAAGAATGTTCCCTCTTTCGTCTCTTTCTGCAGTCTCAGCGTTAGGCCTATTAATATCAACTCCTGTCTCTTTAACAAATGAGGTTGTAACAATAAAAAAGATCAACATGATGAAAACAATATCCATCATAGGTGTAAGATCCAAACTATTCTCTTCGCTCTTTACTCTATTTTTTCTTCTCAATGTGAGTATCCTTTTTCTTTAAAAAGCATATTTGCTTCGTCTATGTATTTTGAAATTCTATAAGTTAAATCTTGTCTAAAATATAAACCAAAAAGACTTATAACCATACTTGCCATTGTTGGAATTGTTGCTTTTGCAACACCTGAAGACATTGCTCTTGGATTACCTGTTCCTAAAAACGATAAAACTTCAAAAACTTCAATCATTCCATAGACAGTGCCTAGTAACCCTATTAAAGGACACATGCCAATTAATCCATCTAAAATTTTAATATTTGAGTTTGAAACTCTTTTTAGTTCAGCAATGTAAGTTGATTCAACTGTTTTTAAAGACACTTGTGATGGAGGATTGTCATTAATGAAATTATTAAGATTTTTATCTAACCAAAATTTTTTGTCATAAATTAAAAAGAAATATTTATTAATTAGTACTAAAAAAATTAAGAAGGTTAGTAAAAATAACAAATATAATACTGGGCCGCCTCTAGTAAATAATTCATCTAATATCATTTAACTTCTCGATAGAATATATGACGCTTTTTCTTCTAAAAATTGAACAATTGAAGATGATTTCTCGGCTAAATAAGTATAAAAACCAAGCAAAGGTGCTGCAACTATGAGACCTAGCATTGTTGTGACTAAAGCTTGAGATATGCCTCCAGCCATTTGTTTTGGATCCCCGGTTCCAAATAAAGTAATTGCCTGAAAAGTTTCTATCATACCAATAACAGTTCCAAGCAATCCAAGTAAAGGAGCTACAGCAGCAAAAAATTTAATCCAATTATTACCCCAATCAACCTTAGACGAGTAATTGATAATCAATTCATCCATTAGATTTTCTTTTGATTCAGAAGATAATTCTTTTGAGGTAACTGAATTCATTTTGAAGATTATTGATTCTTCATTATTTTCATCAGTAATTTCTTTTGAATATATAGATAACAAATATAATTTATAAGAAGCAAATGCCACTCCAAATAAACCAATTAAAACAATTATAAAACCTATAGACTTTCCTTGAGCAATTCTTTCAAACCAACCTGGTTTATCAAGATAAAGCGATAACAAAAATCCTCTTGTTGGATCAATTGAAACTGTTCTGTAATCAGATGCTCTAGCATGCCTTCTTAAGGTTCTTGTAATATTTGATTCAGGTTGATTAGCCAATAATTGAAATGAATTCAATGATTGTTCAGGTTCAAGAAAACTATTTTTATGTACTGCGTTAAATAAACCATATCGTGTGACTTTTCCTGATATATTTTCTCCATTTGGTAAAGTAATAAAAGATTCGAATGATCTTATTTCGCTTCCTGCTACCATTTGATCAAAATAGCTCAACCATAATGATTCAAAATCTTCTAGATTATGGATTTTTTTAGACCCAACATTTCTTAAAATATCTGGTCTATCTTTGAATTCATAAAAACTTACATCATTTTCTGAACTAGCTAATAATTCACCAGCAAACTGTCTTGTGACACCAAATAACTCACCTAAAACTCCAACTTTTATCTGAAGACTATCTTCAAGTTCAGCTAATGTTTTTTCATTCGCTTCAAATGTTTCTTCTAGTCTTTTATTTCTTCTTTGTTCTGCAGCAAGTTGATTTTTAGCATCTTGAAGCAATTTTTCTCTTTCGCTTACTAATTTAATAAATTTGTCTAGTCTGATTTTATCTTCAGATACATAGATATCTCTATTCTCTTTAACAATTTCTAAGAGTGATTTAATTTTATTGTCTCTTATTTCTTCTATAGGTATCTCTTCCTTTTCTTGAGCAAATAATGATGATGAAACTAATAAAGCTAATAAATAAATTCTCATGTTATTCCTCATCATCACTAATTGGTTTCAAAGGCAAATTGATAAAATTAGGAGGTGCTTGTCTATTAGAAATATTGAGAGCATCTTTGATTGGTTGATCTAAATCATTGCCAAGATGTTTCCATGATTCTAACTTTTGATCCCAGTATCCAGTATCGGCTCCATCAGGTGTTCTATAAAATAGTCCTAATCTACCAAGTCTGAAAAAATCTACAGCGAGTTCCTGATCGTCTATCAATAAATAGCCAGGATAATTTTCAATTGTTTTACCAAATTCTGATTCCTGTTGATAAGCTTCAAAAACATTTCTGAACTTTTCTGCAGTTGTTACATCAGATCTAAGCATAAGTTCGTCCAAGTCATTTACTTTTTTTATTCTTTCATTGAACAAGAAAGGAAGATCGAGCTCCACAAACTTTCTCAATGAATCTATCATTCTATTTAAAAGCGGCAATATATCGATATTAATAATATCAATAGATTCTAATTGTTCTTTTATACTTTTGATTTCTTCAACTTGTGAATCGATTATTTTAGATAATTGATCATCATAATTTTTTAAAGCCTTGTACTCATTCAAAGTGTCTTTGTACTCAAAGTATAATTTTTTAGAAACTTCATCAAGATCCTCAACTTTCTTTTGAGCATCAACAGATAAATTAGATGCATCAACCTGAAAGTCTATTGCATCATCAACTATTTCTTGAGACGAAATTGCAGTTGACACACAAAGAACCAAAAAGATTTTTTTATTCATATTTATTGAGTTAATTTGATTACTTATTATATTTAATTTATTTATATATTTCGAATAAATTACCTTCTAAAAAAAACGCCTTTGAATAAAGGCGTTTTTTTAAAATATAAAAAATTAGAATCTATAGTTAAATCCTAATGAATAATACTGACCAAAAGCACTAAAGTAGTTTCTGTTATAGTATGGATATCCATAACCAGGATCCCTTTGAGGCATTTTGTCATCTAGATTCCTAATACTTAAATAGAGATTCAAATCAGGACTAAAGTTATACCTAGTTGTCAAATTAGATATGATATGAGGATCTGATTTTCCTCTAGAACCCCATTCCATATGACCAAGCCTATCCATGAACAAAGTTGTGCTCCAGTCTTGATAAACCCATGAAATTGATGCATTTTGTTGTGATCTTGGCTCATAAGTGTAAGCACTTAGGAATTCAATTTCATCTGATTGAGGATCAAATTTTGAGTAAACAGCTAAAATATGTGATGAAAGAACTCCAAAATAGAAGTCACCAGCATTTTCAGTTTCGAGTTGGTAATTAAGACTCCAATCCGCACCTTGATACTCTAAATAACTTTGGTTTACATAATCAGGTTTAACAGTTAACCAATTACCAAATAAAGTTGGGATACCAGAAATTGGATCAATCGTAATCCCTTCTCTGGTAATTTTAGAATATATAACATCACAATCTCTGTCTGGAATATTTGCATTTTCCATGAAAGCTACAAAACCTTCCCCAAATCGACATTTACCCTCATTCAGGTTTAAAGCTGTTGGGCTTTCTCTACTAACACTTCTATCAAGAATCACTTGATATAGATCAACATTAAAAGTTGTATTGTCGTTTATTGACCAAACCAAACCTAGTTGATAGTTTTCTCCCTCTTCTTCTTCAAGCTCAGTATTGCCGCTAAAGAATCCTTGAACCGAAGGCGTTGAAATTTCACAATCTTGATATGTCTGATAATTAGCATATTGCGGGTTACCAGAAAGAACGAAAGCATAACATTTTGTCCAGTCTGTCAAACTATTATAATAACCAGAAGACTCATCTTGGAAGAGATAATTCATATCTGGAGCTCTAAAAGTCTCAGATGCAGAACCTCTGATAAGCAAAGATTCATTTGGTCTATATGCAAAGTTAACCATAGTAGATCTTCTAGATCCAACATTTGATGAATCATCATCATAGTCATCAAATCTAGTTGCTAAAGTCATTTCTAATTTATCAGTTACCGGTAATGCAAATTCAACACCTAAAGATGTTCTATTTCTATCACCACCACCAGCAATTGTTGAACCTGATCTGAATGTGACATCACCTAAACCAAGTCTATTATCACTAGGAGTAAGCTTATAATCTTGATCTTGATATTCAAGAGTCGCAGCGAAACCAATAAATCTGTTAAGTGCCTCGAATTCACCAGTCACAAGGAAATCAACGGTAGTCTGACTAGATTCACCAAAAAGAGTATCATCGGCAAGATACTCACCAAGCTGCTCATTTGTCATAACGCCAAATAATCTATCAGGCAAGAAACAGTTATTAAAGCTTCCAAATAACCCTGATTGACATGGAACACCTAAATAAGTTCCAGTCACTAAACTTCCATCAGGATTAGTTGCTCCAATTCCTCTAAAGTAATCATCTAAGCCAGTAGTAAAGTCTAACTTCTGATTCTCATAATCATATGTAGTAGTATTAACACCAAAATCCCACTCCATACCATTATTGAAGAAACCATTAAATCCAATAAAGAAATCATTTACTTCTTCGGTAATATCATTACGTCTATCAAAGTTTTCACCTTGGCCAGGAGCAAAAAATCTTAAGAAATATTGTGCTACTAATGAACCACTAGAGCCATCAGATAAGTTATTGTATGGATCTGTTGACTGTCTTTGTAGGGTACCAATTCTGAAAGGATCTAAGAAGTTGAAATCTTGATAAAATCTTGGATAACCTCTATAAAAAGCTTCATCATAATATCTATATGCTCTAGCATTCATTTCAATGCCATTATCAAAATTATGTGTGAAGGTAAGTAAAGCTGTATTATCATCTCTTTCATTTACAATAGTCTGAGAGCTGCCTCCAAATCTATCACTACCATAATCCCATCCACAACCTCTACCAGGTAATGAACCTGCATATAACCATTCAGGATCTTGTTTATCAAAATCAAAATATTCACCACCACTTAACTCTGCACAAGTTGGTGTGCTTGGGAATTCTTCAGAACCATACCAGCCTCTTTTACCACCATAAGATCCCAATGTGTACCAATAAAGACCATATCTTGGAGGTGTATAACCAACTCCATAATCTGGATCATTTACAAAAGAATCATGTCCAGGTCTATCAGCATAGGTCATTGGATCCACGTGGGTTAAATCAAGACCAATTGTCCAACTGGAGTTCCCAAAAAATCCACCAGCCGTATAAGATACTGAATATTGGTTTTTGCCTTCATATTTTGTTTCAAGCAAATCAACATCTAACTCTTGAAAATCTTTTCCTTTAACTGTAATTACATTTACAACACCGGTAACAGCGTCAGAACCGTAAATAGCTGAAGCTCCTTGAGATAAAACCTCAATTCTGTCAATTAAACCAGCAGGAACGATACCAATATTATTAATATTTCCAGCATTGTTGTAGGGCAATGGATAATCAGCTGTTCTTCTACCATTAATCAAGTACAGAACACGACCTGGTCCTAGATTTCTTAAATCTAACTCATTAGCATTTGGTGTAAAGTTATTGTTTAGAGATTCGTTCTGCGTATATTGATTTGCAGAAGGAATAGATTGAAGTGCTTCAGTTATATTTCTAAAACCTGAGTTATCAATATCCTCTTTTGTAATAACAAGCAAAGGCAAAGGACCTTCAACCTGAGACTTCTTGATTTTAGAACCAGTAACAACTACCTTCTCAAGAACAACAGCACCATCCTCATTTTCAACAACAGGATCCGTGTCAGTCGAAACAGATTCATCAGTTACAACCTCTTCAACGGCTTCTTCTTGAGGCGCAGTTTCTTCAACAATCTCGCCAGGATTATCAGCACTCATTGAGATAGAAAAAATCCCTAATGCCAATAAAGTGTATAAATTTTTAATTTTCATAAAATCCCCACATGTATAATTTGCTAAAATAGCATTTAATAAGCTATTTTGTATAAAAAATCGCTCAAACACAAGCATAATCTATTAATATTTGTACAAAAGTTGTATATAATTTAAGTTCGTCGAACGCTTTAATTAGCTAAAATATTTCAAACATATCAAAATTTAAAATTATGAAAATACTTAAAAATTCAATTATTCTATCGTTAACAATATGTATCAGCTTAGTTTCAATAAACTTAAAAGCTCAATATAAGGAAATACCACTAGAAAATCTTGCATGTTGGTCTAATACTTATGGATTTAATATGTCTCCAAACGGCACATATCTGGCGATACTTACCTCTCCAAAAGAAAACAAGTGCGATATTCACGATGTGAAAAGTGAATATGTTGAAAAAGAGTCAAGATATAGAGGATTAACAATAATAGACTTATCTGATATGAGTAGAAGAGTTCTATTCTCAGGTAATCCTGGTGACGGAATATCTATGTTTGATTGGGTAAGTGATGAAAGGTTTGTTTTTATGCCTCAAGCATTTGAGCAAGTTGGGAGAAACATGAACGCACTTCAAGTCTTTGCAATGAATGCTGACGGGTCAAAGAAAAGGTCACTTCTGGAATATAATTTTGGTGCTGAAGGTCTAAGAGGCTTTGAAGTATATAACATGAATCTTGAAAATGAGGATGAAGTATTTGTCTATTGGAATAATAGAAGATCAAGAGTATCAGACTATTACAAACTAAATATAAGAACTGGAGTTCCAAAACTTTTAGCTAGAGGGCCAGATATTGATTCATATGAAGTTATTTATGGATCAGTTGAGGATGATGAAGGATATCCTGTTGGTGTTTTGACTGACGTAGGGATCGAAAGAGTAATGTATACATATGATAAGAAAACTAAAAAATGGAGTGAACATTATAGATATACGTGTCAAGATCCTAGTTTCGTTCCAGTTGCTCTTGCTGGTGATGGGAAATGGCTAGTATCAGGCTCTAAATTTGATAGCTCTGGAAATATTATCGAAGACAACGATACTAATGCTCTATATTTGTATGATCCCGCTACAAAAGAGTTTTCTGAAAAGCTCTATGAAGATGGTACTTATGATGTAGGAGGTTTTACAGGTGGTTGCAGGCCAGGTGGTTCAATAAGTGCTAATGTAAATAAGAAAACAAATAAATTAAGGTCGCTCACTTATGCTGCCGATAAACCCGTAACTATATATTTCGATGATGAATCAAATGCTGTTAACGATGAAGTTGATGATGAGGACAAAGAAGGTTTTTCTTCAAGACAATTAATAGAATCTTTACAATCTTTATTTCCAAATGATTGGGTAAGAGTTACTACTTCTGATCAGAATAATACAAAAGGGGTATTCTTGGTATATAACTCGAATAATCCCGGCGACTACTATTATTTTGATCTTTTGAAGGGTCAAGTGTTTATGTTGTACCAAAACAATCCTTGGCTTGATAGAAGTAATTTGTCTAAAAAAGAAGTTGTGAAATACGAAGCAAGAGATGGATTACAAATAACTGCATACCTTTCAAAAACTAAAAAGAAAACAGATCGAAATTATTTAATAATTCTTCCTCATGGTGG
>Ga0160422_10002473_pt1 | contig 11574 bp, 10 predicted proteins | sample Fk160mmetaG_FD_108192 | JGI IMG/M metagenome (GOLD analysis project Ga0160422, IMG submission 108192) | Marine microbial communities from the Central Pacific Ocean - Fk160115 60m metaG | ecosystem: Environmental > Aquatic > Marine > Oceanic > Photic zone | place: The Central Pacific Ocean... | reverse complement strand
CACCCAGTAGACTGGTGGCTGTACATTGAAATGGGTGGGATCATCAAAGTCATCTGGCGTAGTTGCCAAAAGGACGCTATCTGCCGCCGCGCACATATTTTGTACTGCAGTTTCGCAATCTTCTTCCTTTATATGCTCAATTACCTCAATTGTAACTATAAGATCAAATTTCCTGCCGATAGGACGAAGTATGGTATTAACGGATAGATACTTACCAATATCGGCCCGAGCTCTGGAAATAGCATAGTCCGACACATCTATGCCAAAAGCCTCGCAGCCCCGATCTCTCAATGACTCTACTAAAAGACCGTATGCACAGCCAATGTCTAATACTGTTTTAGGTTGGATTTTTTCGACAATGTTATCTGCTATGTTGCCAAAGAAGCTAAACCATTTCTCGTTCCGGCCGTAGTTATCGCCATTATAGTTCTGATAATACTTTTCATTGTAGAGTAAATCGTTCTCTCTTTCTAATCCTTCGATCTTAGTAACTTCACCCATTACCTAACTTTCACGATTGAAAAATCTGGGACCTTTAATGGAAATATTGGTTAATTGATATTTTTGATTGAAATAGGCTTCGTATTATTTAATCCCACAGTGTTTATAACAAAATTAATAGTTTGCCAAATAAAGCTTCTCTTGAAGAAGCAACCAATTGAGGGATACTTTCCGCGGTAGGGTTTAAAAAATTTAGCCTAATCCCGCTACGGTTTAAAACTCAAATTCTTTTGATTATTTTTGCACGACCAACTCGATTATTATACAAGTCTTAGATTACTCTCATCCTACTAGGAGTTTTGTAAATCCCGTGGAGACCTTGTGAAGACAAAAATACCTCAGATAGACAATTCAAGAAGCAGCTTTTTAGAAACATTAGCGGACCTTCAGCAAGGTTTAATGATGTATCACCTGTGGGGACGACTTGGATGGAACGATATTCTTCAACGCTATCGAAGATCTATTCTTGGACCTCTATGGCTTACAATAAGCATGGCCGTTTTGATTGGCGCACTGGGATTGCTGTACGCCAAACTTTTCAAGGTCGATGTCGCAGAATATATTCCATTCCTGGCAATAGGCTTTGTCTTATGGCAGCTAATATCTGGCATTCTTCTCGATGGATGTAATGTTTTTGTTCATTCTGAGGGAATTATTAAGCAGATCAAGCTTCCCTTATCGTTGCACGTCTACAGGGTCCTCTGGCGCAACTTTCTCACGCTTCTCCACAACTCGGTCGTGGTTTTTTTTGTATTGGTGTACTTTAACATCGGCGTCAATTTAAATACTCTTCTCGCTTTAGTCGGCATATTTTTTATTGTCATTAATGGCGGCTGGTTCTCTTTTTTAATTGGAATACTTTGTGCCCGCTACAGAGATCTAAACCCCACTATTGCGAGCCTTGTAACTCTGAGTTTTTTTTTGACGCCAATCATTTTGAATCCCTCTCTAATTCCTGACCGGGCATTTATCCTCCTATACCATCCATTTTTTCATTTTGTCGATAGTATTCGGGCGCCACTTTTGGGCCAACCTGTCCAATTAGAAACCCGGTGGCCTTTAACATCTATCACAATTATAGGTTGGATTTTGGTAATCCCTGCGGTATCCAAAATGGGTCGAAAACTTGTTTATTGGCTTTAAGAGGGGAAAGTGTCGTACATTGAATTAAAAAACGTTTGTATTGACTTTCCAATACCAAAGTCAAGATCAAACAAAGGGTTTAAGCGCCAAGTCCAACATACTATTGGGGGCAAATTCGAAAGAAGCGTTGGCGCCTCATCCATAAAAGCGCTCGATAACATTACGTTGCAACTCGCCAAAGGGGACAGATTAGGTCTTGTTGGACATAATGGTGCCGGCAAAACAACATTGCTCAGAGTTTTAGCCGGCGTTTACCCACCTTCGAATGGCGAGATACGATGTAAAGGCAGAATAGCTTCCTTGCTAGATATCTCGCTAGGTTTTGATTTGGAGGCTTCAGGGTATGAGAATATTTTTCTGCGAGGCCTCTATCTTGGCTTAACAAAACACCAAATTTCAAAATGCATAGATAAAATAAGTAATTTCACAAACCTAGGGAATTATTTATCTATGCCACTTAGAACGTATTCAAGCGGTATGTTGATGCGATTAGCATTTGCGATAACCACCGAGGTTGAACCAGACATTATCTTGATGGATGAATGGATTAGCGTAGGTGATGCTAGATTTATGGAACAAGCAAAAGAACGATTAGAAGGATTCATTAGCACCTCAAGTATCATGGTACTCGCATCACATTCTGAGGACCTCATTCGATCTACTTGCAACAAAGCAATTCTTCTTGGACAAGGTGAGATACTAGCGCAAGGAAGTGTTGAAGAGGTTTATCATCACTATAATTTTTTTGGGTCAAGTGCATTCTTTGACAAAGACGAATACATATCTATCCACCCAGACCTGGAGGCTTCTATGTCAATCCCTGGGATGGCACCGTGGATGCATTTTATTCGTTATGGCATCTTCGAAGGGAGGTCCCCTGGTTGCGGCATAAGTCTTGAAGCATTTGATAACGATCCGATATTTACTAACGCCCTTCACTCAAAGAATGGTCTCGCAGCAGCCGAGAGAATAGAGGACATAGCCCCATTTTTAGTATCATTTGTTCCTCCAAAAGGATGGCGTCAGAACAAAGAACTGAACTATCCCAACGAATTTATAGAGACAGACGGTCATCCGTTGATTTCGATAGAGGAGTCGATAGCCAAATACTCGTGACCTGAAGTTTCTTCGGCCTCAGGGCACGTTGATTTATTTGTTAGCCATCTAAATTTGCTAGGAAATGTGACAACAAGCGATTAAACACCTCATGCTGTTCTATATTCGCTAGATGAGCTGCGTCGCTAATCAATTCCAGCTTAGCATTAGGTATAGCATCAGCGATCTCTTTTGCCTGCTGGGGCGTAGTGCCGGTATCTTGTTCCCCACAAATGACAAGAGTTGGCGCACTTATTTTTGGGTTAGTAGTACGCATATCCATGGATTTGATTGCTTCACTACAAGCAACGAAACCCTGCACTGGCGTTTTTAAAATCATTTGGCGAATTAATTCCACTTGACCAGGAAGACGGTCCCGTCCTTCGGAAGTAATCCATCTCTCAGTTGTCGCGTCCACTACGGCCTCCATTCCGCCATCCGTTACAGCTTGAATACGTTGTTCCCATGTATCTTTTGCAGGCATAAATGCCGCGCTATCCGCAATTGTTAAACTCTTAACTTTATCTGCGTGCCGAACTCCCATCATTTGAGCTACCATGCCACCTTTCGACAGCCCACAAAAATGAACAGTTTTTATGTCAAGAACATCCAATAATGCCGCCGCATCATCAGCTAACATTTCTATTGAATAAGGTCCTTTTGGCGCTTCTGACTGCCCATGACCTCTACTATCGTAACGAATAATACCAAACCCCTGAGCCAAGAGGTGTTCGATTTGCAAATCCCACATATTCAAAGTAGAGGCTAGAGAGTTAGAAAACATAATTGTTTTATCAGAAATATCACCGTCAATTTGATAGTGTATATCTATTCCATTCACCGCATGCTTTGCCATTTGTCGACTCTCCGAAAATATTGAACCAAAAATACTATCATTCTTTGCGAAGTTATTTTAACCGTTATAAAAAACCCTGCCATGATCTCGCAGCCACACCCTACATAGGTGACGTTTTCTGTCTTTATTAGGCCAGTCTTCAAAGCTGGTCCTTTTGTGACCTATGACCCTATTATTTAAAAACTGAATTTGACCCTTTTCAAATTGGAATTCTTTATACATCTTAGGATCATTAATAAAATCGAAAAAAGCTGCAAGTGCCTCTTCACCTTCATCGTCAATACTTTCACCCCGAAGCGCATAGCCTTGATAAATAAGATTTCGTGATACTCTGATGCGTAAGCTTTCGCCATTACAATTCAGAATAGGGTTTTCGAGGGTTACTGGATCCAGTTCTGAATGCTCTTTTTGCCTATCAAATACGAAGGGTCGACAAAGACGTTGGATGTGTGTTTTGTTACTAGTTTCCATTCTTTCCAGCACTGTTTTCATATTCACCACGCGGCTTAAACCACCACTCATTGAAGGCTGAAGACAGAGAAGGCCAACAATGTTAGGCGGGCAAATATTATACGAGTTATCCGTATGGAAGCTTTGTTCTTCATTAGTGACATCCGGGCGGACACCATTTCCAGATGGCCGTCCTAAGTCTGTTACAGAATATAACATCCTACCATCACACCATTTTTGAGCGACGGGCCTACCAAGCATTTGGGATAGTAGCCAGTATATAGATTTTGCTTCGTTGACTGTCATGTCCTCAAGCGGCAGCCTATCAAGCAAACAAAATCCGAATCCGTTTTCCAAACAATCAAAAACATTATTTATTAGCTCTTTACACTTCGGCATATGAAAATTGCTTGGACGAAGCATCAACAAGGGAAGAGGGTTATCGCGAATCAAACTTACTGCGTTCCCTATCTCGCTCAAGCAAGCTTCATTTAAAGTAAACAAACCATCCATCGGATTAAGCTCAGATCCTATCCACGTCTTCACAGGCATAAACTTCCTTCCCCCCTATAAATTGAATTTTTCTGAACCAAAATTTAGACTAATCCGCCATTAACATGAATAATCTGACCGGTGATATACGATGCTTCGCTAGAAGCACAGAACGCTACGGCACTTGCTATTTCTTCTGGTTCTGCAACGCGACCCATTGGCACCTCAGCCACCAGCTTGTGTAGTATTTCCGGGCTTATAGCAACATGCGCTTTTTGATCCTTTTTAACAAAACCCGGCGCTATTAAATTGACTGTAATCCCGCTAGGTGCAAGTTGAAGCGCAAGTGCTTTAGCTGTAATTTCCATAGAAGCTTTAGCAGCAGCAGTAGCAGCAAATGGGGTTACCTTCGTTCTCCATACGTGGGGACCAAAAGCACTTATGCCAACAATACGACCGCAATTAGATTTTTCTAAGTGCGGTATTGCGGCAGTGGCTAACTCAAAGAAGCTCCTAGCAATTGTGGCGTGTGCTGTTTCAAAATCTTCATCTGAAATATCTGTAATCGGGGTCTTCAAAGCGTAACCCGCGTTAGCAACAAGGACATCCAACCCACCTAAAACATCGATAGCTCGCTTAATCAACAGACGCGCTGCCCCTTTCACTGCGAGGTCAGCAAATTCTGCATTGCCTCTACCCCCATTTTTTTCTATGTCCCTTATCGTTTTTTCTAATCCTGCTTTATTAGCCCGGGTATGCACAACAAAATGAGAGTCCCTGTCAGACATTCGTCGGCAAATAGCAGCGCCTATCCCCGAAGCTCCCCCCGTTACGAGTATTTTTTTTGCTTCGTCTATCATAAAATCAACAAAATTTTGCCATTTGCTTCTATTTAGGGACAATCAGCATAGCTCGTGCTTGAAAGGATTGTCAAAACCAGTCGTGGCTCCTTTCGGAGGCGAGCTCTAACAACGGTTTTCTAGGCGTTGTGACTTTGATTTATTTCGTTAGTCCAATGATCAAACACTCTTTGCCTGAATCATTGCTGCTAAGATCTGCTCTTGCTCTTCTATGTTTTTTTTGATTTTTTCGGCTGAACCACCCTCTGAACGAGACGCTTCGTCTTTCAAAGACTCTATTTGCCTTTCGTATTTATCCGTATCAATATCGTCAACAGGGAAAACTTCTTCAGCCAACACGGTGCAACGCTCCTCTGTGACCTCAGCGAAGCCATTTACGACAAAAAGACTGTCGGTGACGTTATCACCTTCGTACACGTTAATAACTCCCGGGGCCAACGTTGAGAGCATAGAGGCATGCCGAGGCAGGACCCCAAAAAAACCCTCTGTGCCAGGCACAACAACCATCGAGACATTTTTAGACATAACCAATTTTTCAGGTGAAACTAATTCAAAAAGTGTGGTGTCAGCCATTATCGATAATCCTAGTTTACTTTCCGATCTCTAAGCCGCTTCCTGCTCCATCTGCTTGGCCTTTTCAATAGCCTCATCTATCGTGCCAACCATGTAGAAAGCCGCTTCTGGTAAGTCGTCATGCTTTCCTTCCACAATTTCCTTAAACCCTCTGATGGTTTCTTCCAATGGAACTAGGACGCCGGGAGTTCCCGTAAAAATCTCTGCTACAAAGAATGGTTGTGATAGAAAACGCTGAATTTTTCTAGCTCTGTCAACAACCAACCTATCTTCTTCTGACAACTCATCCATACCCAGTATAGCTATAATATCCTGTAACGACTTATAGGTTTGAAGAACTTCCTGCACCTGCCGTGCGACAGCGTAGTGTTCTTCACCTAAAATACGAGGGTCTAGCATTCTAGAAGTAGAATCTAAAGGGTCGACCGCTGGATAAATTCCTAGTTCTGCTATCTGCCGGCTAAGGACAGTTGTAGCATCAAGGTGCGAAAACGAAGTAGCTGGAGCTGGGTCAGTCAAATCATCGGCCGGCACATAAATTGCCTGCACCGAAGTAATGGAACCTTTGTTCGTAGATGTTATTCTTTCTTGAAGCGTGCCCATATCTGTAGCTAAAGTCGGCTGATATCCGACCGCCGATGGAATTCGTCCCAGCAATGCCGAGACCTCGGAACCTGCCTGGGTGAATCTAAAAATATTATCAACGAAGAACAGAACGTCCTGCCCTTCTTCATCTCGGAAGTATTCAGCTAATGTTAAACCCGTTAGAGCAACTCGCGCTCTCGCTCCAGGAGGCTCATTCATTTGCCCATAAACTAGTGCAGCTTTTGAGCCCTCTTCTCCGTTCTCTTTAATAACACCTGACTCTACCATTTCATGATACAGATCATTACCTTCCCTAGTGCGCTCTCCCACGCCTGCGAAAACGGAGTATCCGCCATGTGCTTTTGCGATGTTATTAATTAATTCCATTATGATAACGGTCTTTCCAACACCAGCACCACCGAAGAGGCCGATCTTTCCTCCCTTGGCATAAGGAGCAAGAAGGTCCACCACTTTTATACCAGTCACCAAAATCTCCGCCTCTGTGGACTGGTCAACATAAGCGGGAGCGGGTCTATGTATCGGGTATGCCATTTTGGATTTTATAGGCTTACCCTCATCAATTGTCTCACCGATTACATTTATTAACCTACCGAGTGTCTCCGGTCCTACCGGAACCTTTATCGCATCACCTGTATCAATAACTTCGCTTCCCCTAACGAGCCCTTCGGTACTATCCATAGCGATAGTTCGAACCATATTTTCGCCTAAATGCTGCGCCACCTCCAGAACAAGCCGCGTATCACCATTTTGAGTATGCAGAGCATTTAAAATCGGTGGCAGATCACCTTCAAACTGAACGTCCACGACTGCACCAATAACCTGTGTGATTTTACCGGTTGCATTAGTACTCATTGATTACTCCCATCTTTATTTACGGTAACAAAGGCCTTCCAAAACGTTTTGGTCATAAAGCCTCAGCACCAGATATTATCTCTATAAGTTCCTTAGTAATGAAAGCTTGTCTTGTTCTGTTATACGTCAAAGTTAGTTTATCTATCATATCACCGGCATTGCGGGTTGCGCTATCCATCGCCGTCATTCTCGCCCCATGTTCACTCGCTGTATTTTCCAATAACGCGGAGAATACTTGCGTAGATACATTCCTTGGTAACAATTCTGCTAATATCTGTTCTTCATCAGGTTCATATTCATAGGCCCCTAATGATGGAGCAGCATGAGCCTCTTCCGGAACACTTGCTGGAATAATCTGCTGTTCAGTAACAATCTGGGTCATAGCAGATTGGAATTTATTGTAAATAAGTGAGCAAACATCAAATTCGCCCGCCTCAAACATCTGGATTAATCGCGCGCCAATGTCAGACGCTGCCGCAAACTCGATAGCGCCTTTCGTAATGCCTTCCATTGCATCAGTTATTAACTCGCTAGCATCTCGCCGCAATTGATCCGCCCCCTTCTTTCCAACGCATAGGAGTTTTACTGACTTCCCATTTTCTTGGAGTTCCACTATCCGTCTGCGCGTTGCTCTTACAATACTTGAGTTAAAACCACCGCAAAGACCTCTATCTGCAGTCATGACTACGAGCAAAAACTTCTCTTCTGAGCCAGTTCCAGCCAATAGTGCCGGCCCGCCAATATTGCTCATTTTCCCTGCCAATGCAGCAATCATGCGGTCCATTCGCTGCGAATATGGTCTGGCTTCCTCTGCTTGCTCTTGAGCTCGGCGAAGTTTGGCTGCCGCGACCATCTTCATTGCAGAGGTAATCTTCTGCGTCGACTGAACGCTATTAATTCTGACCTTTAGATCCTTAAGATTTGGCATACTGCATTAGTTCCCAGTATAAGCTCCGCCCATGCGATTTATGCAAACTTCTTGGCGTAAGCGTCTACAAAGTCGGTTAAAGCTTTGTCCGTATCATCACTAAGTTCTTGCTTATCTCTTATAGACGCAAGAATAGAAGCGCCGCTGGCACGAACCTCAGATAAGAGCCCTTGTTCAAATCTAGTAACATCGTTGACTGCGATCTCGTCGAGGTATCCACGAACCCCAGCGAAAATTGATACAACCTGCTCTTCTACAGTAAGTGGCGCATACTGCCCTTGTTTTAACAGCTCGGTCAACCGAACGCCCCTCGCTAGCAATCTCTGCGTTACCGGATCCAGATCGGAGGCGAATTGAGCAAAAGCGGCCATCTCTCTGTACTGGGCAAGCTCCAGTTTAATCCTACCCGCCACTTGTTTCATTGCTTTTATCTGCGCCGCTGAACCAACCCGGCTTACTGACAAGCCAACATTGACCGCAGGCCTTATCCCTCTGTAAAAAAGTTCGGTTTCAAGGAAAATTTGCCCATCTGTTATAGAAATAACGTTAGTCGGGATATACGCAGACACATCTCCTGCCTGTGTTTCAATCACCGGCAGCGCAGTAAGTGACCCAGCGCCGTTTTCATCATTCATTTTGGCTGCGCGTTCTAATAATCGCGAATGAATGTAAAATACATCACCAGGATATGCTTCGCGTCCTGGTGGTCTTCTAAGAAGTAAAGACATTTGCCTGTATGCGACTGCCTGCTTTGATAGGTCGTCGTAAACTATAAGCGCATGCATGCCGTTATCTCGAAAATACTCTCCCATAGTGCAACCTGCGTAAGGAGCTAAAAACTGCATTGGTGCGGGCTCAGAAGCTGTTGAAGCGATAACTATAGAGTATTCCATTGCTCCGTAATCTTCTAACGTTTTAACTATTTGTGCGACGGTAGATCGCTTTTGTCCTACTGCTACATAAATGCAAAATAGCTTCTTAGAGTCGTCGTCGCCGGCTGCATCGTTAACTGATTTTTGGTTAATGAAAGCATCTATTGCGATAGCAGTTTTCCCAGTTTGCCTGTCACCAATAATAAGCTCACGTTGACCACGACCTACAGGGATCAAACTATCAATCGCTTTCAGTCCAGTTTGCATCGGCTCGTGGACACCCTTACGAGGCATGATCCCCGGGGCTTTAACCTCCACACGACCTCTTTGCTTTGCTTCTATAGGCCCTTTACCATCTATAGGGTTTCCAAGAGGATCTACAACCCGACCTAACAGTTCTTTACCGACAGGAACGTCAACGATGCTTCCCGTTCGTTTAACTGTATCACCTTCTTTAATTTCCCTATCGTCACCAAATATGACAATACCAACATTATCAGTCTCAAGGTTTAGAGCCATGCCTTGTACGCCATTTGGAAACTCCAGCATCTCACCAGCTTGAACGTCATCAAGACCATAAACCCTTGCGATCCCATCACCAACAGATAGCACTTGTCCAACTTCAGCAACCTCCGCTTCTGTTCCAAAATTTTCAATCTGATCTTTTAAAATTGATGAAATTTCTGCTGCTCTGATATCCATCAGTTCATACCCTTCATGGCAATTTGTAATCTTTGTAACTTAGAACGAATCGAACTATCTATCATGCGTGACCCCACCCTTACAATTAGACCACCAATTAATGACGTGTCGACTGTAAGATCAATGGACACTTTTTGGCCAAGAGCCTTATTGAGTGAAGCTGCTAAATCCTTTAATTGCTTGGCACTAAGCTCAACTGCCGAAATAACTGTTGCTTTTATCTCGCCTCTACGCTCGGCCAATTCAGACATAAATACGTCTATTATGTCAGCAATGACAAAAATTCGGCGGTTCATTACGACTGCGCCAATGAATTTTTTCGTCAACGGCTTGGCGTTAGCGTTCTCAAGTATTGCCATAAGGCCACTGTTTTGGTCTGACCTGCTAATAATTGGTGATCGGATGAGGCGGTTTAAATCATCGCTTTCCATCATTAGCTGGCGAAACTTTACCAAATCTTCTGCAATAGCGTCGAGAACGCGGTCTTTATCTGCTAGTTCATATAAGGCCGACGCATACCTTCCCGCTAAACTTTGTGAATTGGAAACCACTCCGCGATGACCTTTCTTAGATACATTAGTCAAGTGTGATATAAATGTATGGCAGACTTAAACTGGCGTTTCCTAGCACACAGATCACATGCACGCAAGCGGTTGCTGACACAGAAACCTAACAACCCTAGACGTGTTGTGATTGAACCCTTTTCTGAATGCTTTTTTTTATCATGTTTTTAGCCGTTTGTTGACGTTAAATGGCGATTTAAGCGAAACTTTGAGGATCGATGTCTATTTCTACTTTTACTGACCCACGTATTTTTAAAATACCAAGCCAATCCGATATCATTTTTTGAACATTGAGGTCCTTGTCGGCTTTTACGAGCAACCTCCGACGATGCCTCCCTCTCAAAAACGCAAGCGCAGAAGGCGCAGGTCCTAGAATTTGTGCCCTTGGTGTGGAAGGAGCAGATGCGGCTAAAAGCCTTGCAATCTGGTCTGATTCTGCCTCTTTTTTTGAACTGATAATCAGAGAGACCAGCCTTCCAAACGGCGGCATCTTCGCTTCACATCTAGCCTGTTTTTCTAGCTTTAAAAAGCTTTCCCTATCCCAGGTTGAAAGTGCTTGCATCAACGGATTGTCTGGCTGTCTTGTTTGCAACCATACCGTTCCCACCCTTTCTTCCCTTCCCGCTCTTCCTGCTACTTGATGCAGCATTTGATATGTCCTCTCCGCCGCACGCAAATCACCGCCCGCCAACCCTAAGTCTGCGTCCAGCACACCAACGCAGGTGATTAAAGGAAAATGGTGACCTTTTGCTATCACTTGGGTCCCTACGATAATTTCTATCTCGCGTTGTTTAACCAATTGGAGAAAATTAATTAATGCTGGCCCATTCGAAAGGGTATCACTAGAGGCAATTCCCGTCCGCGCATCTGGAAATAATTGATTAACTTCTTCTTTTATTCTTTCAACCCCCGGCCCGGCGGCTATTAGAGACCCCTCAGCGTCGCATTCAGGACAAGAAGTCGGCACTTTTATATTGTATCCGCAATGGTGGCATTGAAGACGAGACTTCGATCTATGTTCCACCAACCAAGCCGAGCAGCTTGGACATTCATTTCTGTGCCCACAAACCTTACAAATATT
>Ga0160422_10002472_pt1 | contig 11574 bp, 13 predicted proteins | sample Fk160mmetaG_FD_108192 | JGI IMG/M metagenome (GOLD analysis project Ga0160422, IMG submission 108192) | Marine microbial communities from the Central Pacific Ocean - Fk160115 60m metaG | ecosystem: Environmental > Aquatic > Marine > Oceanic > Photic zone | place: The Central Pacific Ocean... | reverse complement strand
CGCTTACTCTGATTCTGGAGCTGGTTCGGGCGAGGGTTCCGGAGCTGGTTCGGGCGAGGGTTCCGGAGCTGGTTCGGGCGAGGGTTCTGGAGCTGGTTCCGGAGAGGGTTCCGGAGAGGGTTCCGGAGAGGGTTCCGGAGAGGGTTCTGGAGCTGGTTCTGGAGCTGGTTCGGGCGAGGGTTCTGGAGCTGGTTCGGGCGAGGGTTCTGGAGCTGGTTCGGGCGAGGGTTCTGGAGCCGGTTCGGGCGAGGGTTCTGGAGCTGGTCCCTCCGGAGTGTTAAGGCTATCGGGAGCATCAGCGGCCAAGAGGGGCACATTGATCTTGGGCGGCGTAGGCTTGGGACGAGGAATTGTGACAGGTGCAACGATTCCCACAGACTCGAGGCGGGACTCCACCATTCTTTGCGAAAGGAAGCTGCCGCCCAGTTCTTGTGCGTCTTCGAGGGAGCCCCGCGCGTCGTCGATCTTTCCTGATTTTTCTTGGGATGCGCTGACCCTCAAAAGAGCAAGTGGGGCAAGATATTTGGCTTCCGGTTCCTTTGCCAACTCCAGGAGCTTGTCGTCTGCTGCAATTTCATCCCCTTCTTCTCTGAGGAATGACGCAAGAGTCATTGTGGCCGCTGGTCGAGCCGGGTGAGCCGGATTCTTCTCGATGAATTGCTCCAAAAGCTCCCTGGCATCTTCGCGCTCACCCTCGTCCCAGAGGGATCGAGCCAACTGTAAGTTTGCCGTTCCTTCAGCCGCCGTTCCCGGAAATTCCTTGATGAGGTTCCGCAAGTCGCCGGGACTGTTGGCGGCAACCAGGGCTTCGCCAGCTTCCGTTTCCCGAATATCCTCCATCCCGGACTTAACGATGATGAACGCTGCTCCGATGACCAGCAGAGCGAGAGCGATGAGTAGCTTCGTCTGATGCGCCTCCATGAACCGATCTACGGCAGAGGGCCCCTGGTCGATTTCGCCAAGGGGAGTGGCAGGTTCGGATCCGTCCGGTAGCCCGGGGGCAGACGGGGATCCAGTATCTTCTGGCTTTTGTGTAGCGGCCATGGTTCAGCGGAGCCGTGTCCCTATCGCGAGAGCGCCGCTGAATCAAGCCATTGTCGCGGATTTCAGAGTTGTCGGCGGGATAGACCGGGTTAGTTTGAGGCCACAGATGGCCCAGATGCTATATTTCGTGGCTGGAGAGCACAGCGGCGACATCCGTGGGGCCGAGTTAATCAAGGCCCTGAAGAGGGAGCGCCCTGATTGGAGGTTCAGGGGCCTGGGAGGGCCCAGAATGAAGGATTTAGCAGGATCCGGGATGATAGACTGGGTTGAGGATGCTGCGGTCCTGGGTCTCTGGGAGGTGCTCAAGCGGTATGGGTGGTTCAAAAAACGATTCGAGGATACCAAGCGCGAAATTGAAGAGCTCAAACCGGATGCAGTCGTATTCGTTGACTATCCAGGTTTTAACATGCGTCTTGCCAAAGCTCTCGCAGAGGAGGTTCCTCTGGTGCGAAGGATCTACTATATCAGTCCACAGGTTTGGGCATGGAATAAGGGCCGGATCAGAGACATGGCGACTTGCCTCGACCTGATGCTTTGTTTGTTTCCATTCGAAGCAGAGCTCTTCCAACGCGCCGGACTGCCCGCCGTTTGCATGGGGCATCCCATGGTGGAGCAGCTGGAGGAGCACCGCATTAGCAAGCCACGGGAAGAGAATCTAGTGGCGCTTTTGCCAGGGAGCCGTGCGAATGAAATCTCGCGAATATTTCCGCTCATGGTGAAGGTGGTTGCTCAGTTGCAGGAGCGTTTTCCTGATTGGAAGTTTGAAACCGCTGCGGCTTCGGTCCTCTTGGAAAATCAAATGCGTGAGATAGTGGACACTCACGCACAGAAACCTCTGCGGCTCGTAATCAGGCAGGGAGGGAGTCATGAATTGATGCAGCGGGCGTGGTGTGGGGTAGTGACCAGTGGCACCGCGACTCTCGAGGCATCCTACTACGGGTTGCCTTATTGCCTTGTCTATAAGGTGGCATGGCCAACCTATCTGTTGGGACGAGCCCTGATTGATATCGATTTTCTTGGCCTGGCCAATATTCTCGCTGGACGAAAGATTGTTCATGAGTTCATTCAACATGAGGCGAACGTGGGTAATATTTCTTCTTTCCTCGAAGCGGTTATGACCGATTCTTATCTCTGGAAAGAGATTGAAGGCGACCTGCATGAAGTGTCCGCAGGACTCGGGAATGGAAAAGCTGCAGAGATTGCTGCCGGGGCAGTAATGGACCTGCTTGAACAACGTGACGATGGCGACTGAATACGGTGACGGGCTTCCCAAGGAGCCAGCAAGGCCCAATCCTGGCTGGAAGGTTGCGATGGTTGGAATTCCGGCGTTTCTCTTGCTTTCAACCGGGGTCGCGCTGTGGATCTGGTGGAAAAAGTCACAGGATGATTCGGTGGATCCGCGGCTAGCGCTGGCTTCCGTTGCGGCCGAGGTCGAGGAGCTGGAAGATACCGTCTACAAACTCTCCAGGATTCTCGGGTCTCGGGGCTGGGGGTCGCCGGAAGCACGCCGGAACATGAAACGGACGCTCGCCTTAATCGAAGGGACTCTGAGCCCTCAAAATTACGGGTTTGCGGTCAAACAGGGCAAGTCACTTGCCTACGAAGGAGACCAGTGGCCTACGGTGTGGGTTGACCTCGTGGGCGATAAAGCTCCATCGCGGGTGTTACTTGCTTGCGCTCCCTATGACGGGGGTGATGCCGCGATCGCTGTGGTCCTTGCTGTGGCCCGGGATCTGCGTGATGAGAATTTTGGGCCAACCGTTCGCTTCGTCTTTTACCCTTCAAAGCTTTACGAAAAGCACGTTCCGGGTAAGTCGCCGGTTGAAGTTCTCCGCGCGGGCGAAAGTCATCTGGCTACGCTGGTCCCTGATGCCCTTGGGGAGAGCAACGCTGGGTGGAATGGAGCGAGACTCAAGCCGGTGGCGGAAGCCTTTGCGGATCTGGTACGCAAAAGCGCCGAAGACTAATGAAGGCGGAAAATCCAGCTGAAAATTGCCTTGATGCGGAGAGAGTCCCCGCGTATCTCTCCCGGCCCGAGGATTGATTAAGGGGCATTAGCTCAGTTGGTAGAGCGCTTCAATGGCATTGAAGAGGTCATCGGTTCGACTCCGTTATGCTCCAGTCCTCACCCGGCTCAGAGAGTTGAGTTTCCAGAGGATCAACCCCTGGGACCAACTAGCACCTCAAGCCCTGGGCGATGTTTCTCCAGCATTAATCCTCTCCAGAGCTCGTATCCCAATCTTACCCGCGAACTAAAGACCTATGGCTGCCGAGGGACAGAAACTTGCCGTCGCATGTGCAAAAGCCGCTGAGGAAATTCTCGCGGAGGACATCAAGGTTCTGGACCTCAGGGAAGTGTCATCGCTTACGGACTTCATGGTCGTTTGTTCAGGAAGTTCAATGCCGCATCTCAAGGCGATTCTACGGGAGGTTGAAGCTAAAGTCCACGGGTGGACTGAGGCTAAGCCGCTCTACACGGAAGGCCGGGTGGATAGTCGCTGGGTGGTTCTCGATTACGTTGACGTCATGGTGCATGTCATGCACCAGGAGATGCGGGAGCTCTACGCGCTTGAAGACCTGTGGGGTGATGCTGTATCCGTTCAGTGGGAAAGTTGATTCAGCGGAGAGGACTGAGAATACGACTTCGTAGAGGTTTAAATTTGAAATCTTGAATTCCCGAGGGGATTGTCCCCCGCGTGCAGATTGAATTGCTCACTACCGGTACGGAGTTGCTCATTGGAACAACACAGAATACCCATGGAGCATGGATCGGCCAGCGTCTTCTGAGAATAGGGCTCAGGATTTCGAGGCAGGTGACAGTCCCTGACGGCAAAGCTGTTGGCCGGGCCATGCGTGCAGGACTTGAGGATGGGGAAGCACTTATCGTGACGGGAGGGCTGGGGCCGACCAGTGACGATCTGACCCGCGAGGCACTCGCGGAGGTGCTTGGACTGGAGATGATCGAAGATGAGGCCGCCATGCGTGCGATCGAAGAGTTTTTTGCAAGCCGGCAGCGTGTGATGGCAGAGGCGAATCGCAAGCAGGCGCAGGCGCCGGTGGGAGCAGATATTCTGGTGAATCCCAATGGCACTGCTCCAGGCCTCTACCTGCCTCCGAGACTGAGTGGATCATTCAACTGCGCGGTGTTTCTTCTGCCAGGTCCACCCAGAGAGCTTTATCCAATGTTTGAGGCGGAGGTTGTGCCCCGATTACAGGCTTTGAGCGGGATAGAAGAGGTGCCGGGGTTTCAGGAGCTCAAGTTCGTCGGTATCGGGGAAAGTGATTTTCATGAAGGTGTCGACAGGGTGCTGGAGGCAATCCCGGGTCTAGAGCATGGATATTGTGCGAGGCCGGGAGAAGTTGACCTGCGATTGATGGGACCTGCTGCTCGCCTTCGTGAAGCAAGGGAGATCGTTCAGGGCACCTTTCGGGAGGAGCTCGTCAGCGATAATGGTGCCAACCTTGAGGAAGTGGTGGTAGATCTTCTGTCAAAGCAGGGAAAAACTCTTGCGATCGCGGAAAGTTGTACCGGAGGTCTCATCTCATCCCGAATTACCGATGTCGCAGGTTCCTCCGCAGTGTTCCGGTATGGATTTGTGACCTATGCCAATGAAGCCAAGGAGGAACTCGTGGGAGTGAGTCAGGAGGCCCTCCGGAACCATGGTGCAGTCAGCGATCCGGTGGCGCGGCAAATGGCAGAGGGTGCTCTCAAGGCCGGTGAGGCGGATGTCGCAGTGGCGGTGACGGGGATTGCAGGGCCCGGAGGTGGCAGTGCAGACAAGCCAGTCGGCACTGTCTTCCTCGCGCTCGCTGAAAACGGGAAAGAGACCCGGGTTTATCAGCAGTTTCATCCGTGGGCTCGCGCTGCATTCAAGTGGCAGGTCAGCCAGTCTGCTCTTAATTTTGTGCGCCTGAGTCTTGGCGAATAGTCTGAGGCTTGGAATAGAGACGAACCTCAAAATCCTGGTGGCTCTCCACCAGAGTGAATTCAGCGAAAAGGTTTTCGAATTCGGGGAAGGTCGTGTCGCCCTCGTGGGCCTGATAAACCCATGTCACTAACATCTCATCCAGGTCCTCGAGGAAGAGGGAGTAGATTTCGGCCCCTCCTATGATGAAGACCTGTTGGTTCTGGAGTTCAATTTGAGAGAGTTCATCCTTGGAATGGATGATCTCTACCCCCTCCGAAGACCATGATGGGTCGCGGGTGATGACAATGTTCTGCCTGTCGGGAAGTGGTCTTCCGATGGACTCGAACGTCTTGCGACCCATCACCACAGGATGGCCACTGGTGGTTCTCTTGAAAAATTTGAGGTCCTCGGGAAAGTGCCATGGGAGGCTGTTATCGCACCCGATAATCCGCTCCGGAGTCATGGCCACGATGGCGGCAAGAGTCATACTGAAACCTCCGCTTTGATGTGAGGGTGCGGATCATAGTTTTCGAGTGTGAAGTCCTCGAATTTGAAGTTGTCGATATCTTTCACCTCCGGGTTGATTCGCATGGTTGGGAGCTGTCGAGGTTCCCGTGTGAGTTGCAGTTGAGCCTGTTCGATATGATTGGCATACAGATGCACATCTCCGAAGGAATGAACGAAGTCCCGAGGTTCATAATCGAGAACCTGTGCAATCATCATGGTAAAAAGGGAGTAGCTGGCAATGTTGAATGGAACACCGAGGAAGAGGTCTGCGCTACGCTGGTAGAGCTGGCACGAGAGGCCGGGGCGCCCATCCCTCGACTCATGGACGTAGAATTGGAAGAGAAGGTGACAGGGGGGGAGGGCCATCTTGTCCACCTTTCCGACATTCCACGCCGAAACAATATGGCGACGTGAATGCGGTTCCTTCCTGAGATCATTGATCAGCATTGCGATCTGGTCGATCGGTTCTCCGTCCTCTCGAGACCATGATCGCCATTGCTGTCCGTAGACGGGTCCAAGGTCTCCATTTTCGTCTGCCCACTCGTCCCAGATCCTGACCTTGTTATCCTGAAGGTAGCGGATGTTGGTATCTCCCATCAAAAACCAGAGAAGTTCGTGAATAATGGAGCGTAAATGGAGCTTTTTTGTAGTCAGGCAGGGAAATCCTTCCCGGAGGTCATAGCGCACCTGACGACCAAAGACCGACCGGGTGCCCGTCCCAGTCCGGTCGGCGCGCTCCTCTCCGTTTTCCAGCACATCGCGAAGAAGGTTCAGGTATTGGTGCACGCCCCGGTTCTTAATCATTTATGAATCGAAAGACGCTAAAAAAATTCAACTCCCACATACTTTGCAGATTCAAAAAGAACCCTTTGCCTCCCTTGAGCCTGTTGAAATCAGGAATCTTCTCCGCTGGGCTTTCTACGGAGTTCTTTTTTTTGTCCATGCTGCCGCTTCAGCCCGACATCCCGTTGCCTCTGGCGGCGGGATCTCCGCCGTTTCTGGCGGCGGATTTTTTCGATTCTCTGCTGCCTCTTGGACCGTCGTCCCTCTGTAATTTCCTCGATACGATCACAGATTTCCCGACGAGCGAGGAAGCGGTTCATCTCCCGGGAGCGCTGGGCTTGGCACTTGATTTCGATTCCACTTGGTTGGTGATGAAGGTAGACGCAGGAACTGGTCTTGTTGATTTTTTGTCCCCCGTGACCAGTGCCCCTGATAAATCGCTCGACGATGTCATCCTCTAGGATCCCAAGGCTGGCCATCCTTAGCTTCAGGGCCTCGCGTTTTTCTTGACCAATCATGAACTCGCCGATGATGGCGTCGCCTCACGGCAAGAAGCAATGTAGGCCGCTACCGATTTTCTGATCTCGCCAGCAACATCTGCATGGCTGATGGCAAAGGGAGGCACAAACCATGGGTATGATCCGATGACGTCAGAAGTTACCGCAATTTCTCCATCACAATTTCCCGCCCCGCACCCGATTCCGATGGTTGGAACAGAAGCCTGTTTCGTTATTCGCCGTGCAGATTCCTCAACGACGCTCTCAAGGACGATAGAGAAGCACCCGGCGTTCTCCAGAGCGGACGCTCCCTCGATGAGAATTGCGAGTTCGGCGGCAGATCTGCCTTTCCTCCGGTAGCCGCCTTCCTCCACGACTCTCTGTGGCAGCATTCCCACGTGACCGATGACCGGAATTCCTTCTTCAGTCAGAGCCTTTACTCTGCCTGCCTGTTCCACGCCACCTTCGAGTTTAACAGCCTCAGCCCCGGCCTCGATCAGGAGGTGAGCATTCCTGACGGTAGCGTAATCAGTATCATAGGAATGAATGGGCAAGTCTCCAACGAGTAGAGCCCGTTGGCAGCCCCTTGCGGCGGCGGCAACGTGATGGGTCATGTGCTCAATAGTGACATGGGTCGTATCGGGAAAACCCAGGACGACCATGCCCAGAGAGTCTCCGACGAGAATCAGGTCTACTCCTGACTCATCCAGAAGGCGGGCGGTGGGATAGTCCCAGGCAGTCAGGGCTGCGATGGGTGGACCTTCCGTCTTTCGCGCCCGTAGCGCGGCACACTTATCTGTAGCATCCACGTTTCTGTCATAGCACTGTCCTTGAGGGATGCTAGTCCCCGTGAGAAAAAGTTCTCGAAATTTTCGGCTTCAATGGCACGGCTCCTGTGAGATCCTTGATGGGAGCTGGCATCCGGGAATTCCAGCCGCTACCAATTCTCTTCAATGAGCGTAAGCTGGGCTTCGTCCCCGGGCAGGGATCTCAGGTGCTCGATAACCGAAACGGAATCCCCGGGCAAGGTCATAGAGGGCCGTATGTCGGACAGCGGTTGCATGACGAAGCGTCGCTGAGTCATACGGGGGTGAGGAATGAGAAGGTTGTCCGAGTCGGTAATGTATTCGCCCATGTAGAGAATATCGAGGTCGATGACTCTGGGAGAGTTCGGAGGACGACCGGGAATGCGTCCGAGCTCGACTTCGATAGCCTGAGTCTGCTCGAGGAGTCGTGCGGGAGTCCCGCTGTAGTTGATTTCGACGACCGTATTAAAAAAGTCGGGAGAGTTCGCCGGACAATTTACCGGGCAGCTGCGGTAAATTGGAGCCTGTATGCAAGTTGAATCCCCGGTTCTGAGTTTGCGGAGAAGATCGCGGGCAGCACAGATATTGGATATTCGATCGCCAAGGTTTGACCCCAGAGCGATTCCGGCGCGGACCATTCTTGAGGCGTCAGAGTCCATCAGAACGTTGTTTTACTCGGGGACCAGTCGGTGTTGAACGCGGAGAGGCTACCGGAGCCCCAGAACATCCTGCATGTCATAGAGGCCCGGACCCTTGCTCTTCAGCCAAAGGGCAGCCTGTAGTGCCCCGGAGGCAAAAGTCATGCGGCTTGAGGCTTTGTGCGTCAGTTCAACCCGCTCCCCATCAGCGGCGAATATCACGGTGTGATCACCCACAACGTCTCCACCCCGCAGGGTATGCATCCCGATCTGGTCTGAGGGACGCTCGCCGGTGATTCCGACTCGGCCATGTGAGACGTCTTCATCGTAGGAAGTTGAGGTTTCCTCGTTCAGGATCTCGAGGAGGCGTCGGGCAGTTCCTGATGGGGCGTCAATCTTGTGCCGGTGGTGCATTTCGGTCACCTCAATATCGAACTGATCATTACCAAGGATACGGGCCGCCCGTCGCGTGAGCCAGAAGAGAGTGTTTACTCCCACTGAGAAATTGGGAGCGCAAACGATCGGGATGCTCTGTGACGCATCGTTGATAGCCGCTTTCTCCTCATCGCTGTGTCCGGTTGTTCCAATTACTAGCGCTGTGCTATTGGCGAGTGCGCTGTCGATGAGGTGAGCTGTAAAGGAATGAATGGTGAAATCAATGACCACGTCTGCGCCGGCAAGCACTGAATTGAGGTCCTCGTCTGCATCGTGCGTCCCATGAATCGAGGCATCGGGATGTTTGTCCACGGCCTCGGCGACGGCGAGGCCCATTCGCCCTGAGCGACCAGTAATAACGATATTCATGAAAATGAGGGAAGGGCGTTCAGATGAGTTTATATCTGGTGAGGATCTCTCGCAGAATCTCATTTTTTTCGGTCGTTAGCCCGACGAGGGGAAGCCGAAATTCAGCAGTGCAGCGACCGCTGAGGGCGAGGGCGCTCTTGATGGGTACCGGGTTGGTGTCGAGAGTCATTAAAACATTAAGGAGCGGATAGTAGTGTTTTTGAATTTCCAATGCTTCCGGAAATAAGCCGCTCAAGGCAGCCTTGACCTGTCGCGCGATGACATCAGGAATCAGGTTAGCTGCGACAGACACGACTCCGCGGGCTCCGACTGACATGAAGGGAACGGTGAGAGGGTCATCTCCGGAGAGGATGCTGAAGGACTCGGGAACCGCCTGCACGAGTTTGTTTACACGTTCGGATGAGCCACCAGCCTCCTTGATGCTGACGACGGTCTCGCAGTCTTCGGCCAACCGGCACACGGTTTCTACATCGATCTGAATCACGCTTCGGCCGGGCACCGAGTAAAGCATGAGCGGAAGAGAGGAAGCTTCCGCCACCATTTTGAAATGCTGGTAGAGTCCCTCCTGAGAAGGCTTGTTGTAGTATGGACACACCTGCAGGGATCCATCCGCGCCTGCGTTTTCTGCAGCTCTTGTGAGGTGAATTGCTTCACTCGTCGAATTGGCTCCAGTTCCGGCAATAACCTTGAGGCGGCCTCCTGAGAAACCGACGGCCTTTTTGATGATATCGATGTGCTCAGATTGGTTGACGGTGGGTGATTCCCCAGTGGTGCCCACTGGGACAATCCCATCAATTCCTGCAGTGACCTGCTGCTCGATGAGGGCCTCGAAGGCATCATAATCGACCTGGCCGTCTCGGAAGGGTGTAACAAGGGCCGTGTAGCTTCCTGCGAACATGGGAAGAGAGTAGTGGGGAGCGATGATCGCAGTGGCAAGGGCAAAAATACCGTGATCTAAAGGGAGATCTCTCCCTCGAAGACAAAGTCGGCCGGGCCTGTGAGCGTAACTTTGCGAAAGCCCGTGCCCTGGTTCCCCTCAAAATTGATCTCAAGCGTGTCGCCACCGAGCACGTTGACTTTTATTGGCGCAGGAATCCCCTTCAGCAGGTGATAAATAATGGAACAAGCTACCATGCCCGTGCCACAGGCCAGAGTCTCATCCTCGACCCCCCGTTCATAGGTTCGAATCGCAAGATGTCCCGGGCTGAGCTCTTCAACGAAGTTGGCATTTGTGCCTTTGGGGAAGTGACGGTGGTGGCGGATGGCTGAGCCCACCTTCCTGACATCAAAATTCGCGAGGTCGTGCACGAAGGACAGAGCATGTGGAACCCCTGTGTTCAGGCTATGAATCGGCCCGTCGAGTCCCTGAACGGAAATTCCGGAATTAAGCTCCAGATCAAAAGGATCCGACATCGTAACTTCAACGTCGTCCCCAATCATTCGGCTGCTAAGGTCACCGGCCATAGTCTCAAAACTGAGGACATCTTGCCCGCCGGCTACCAGGCGGGAAGTGTAGCGACCGAAGCAGCGAGCCCCATTGCCGCACATTTCAGCTTCGCTGCCGTCGGCATTGTAGTAACGGAATCTAAAATCAGCATTACCCTCGGGAGGCTCCACCACGAGTAACCCATCCGCGCCAACGCCACGGTGCCGATTACAAAGCCGGGCGATCTGCTCGCTTTTGAGATGAATCGAGAGGTCTCGGTTGTCGATAACGACGAAGTCATTTCCGGCTCCGTTCATTTTGGTGAAGGAAAGACGCATGTTTCTGGCCTGGGTATGATTAGAGATTCGGTCGGATACCTGATACAGTGAAGCTTAGCTCTCTTTGACAGCCGTGATGAGTGGCTCGGCGAAGGCGCGAACCTTGTCGGCGACTTCGAGATCGTCACAGTGAATTTCCACCTGCTTCACGATTGCTGACCCGACCACAATGCCATCCGCAACAGAGGAGACAAGAGCGGCTTGGTCCGGGGTAGATATGCCAAATCCGACACAGATGGGGACATCTGTAAATTGTTTGATCGCCGCAACGTGGTCGCCGATCTGGGCTGAGGGCCCTCCATGAGAGCCCGTCACCCCTGTCCTCGAAAGTGCGTAAATGAAACCTTCCGCCATACCGGCGAGTAATTCGACACGATCCGGAGGGGTTGTGGGCGCAATCAGGCGAATCTGTTTTAAACCCGCTGAGTTGGCCATTTCGCAGTTCTGGGCTGCTTCATCCGGGGGAAGGTCAAGAAGCAGGATGCCGTCGGCCCCAGCTTGTGCAGCGTCCTCATGAAAGGAGCTGTAGCCATATGTGTAGACCGGATTGAGATAGGTAAAGAGCACGATTGGCACTTCATGGGCTTCGCGGAAACGGCGAATAAGCTCGAAAATTCTGGAAGAGTTACTGCCTGCAGACAGGGCGCGAGCTGCGGCAGCCTGATTCACGACTCCGTCAGCGAGTGGATCAGAGAAAGGTACACCCAGCTCAATAATGTCCGCTCCGGCTTCCGCGAGCGCGATCATAATCTGCAGGGAGCGTTCAAGGTCAGGATCGCCGGCACTCACGTAGGCGACAAACGCTTTCTCGCCCTTACTCCTT
>Ga0160422_10002471_pt1 | contig 11577 bp, 15 predicted proteins | sample Fk160mmetaG_FD_108192 | JGI IMG/M metagenome (GOLD analysis project Ga0160422, IMG submission 108192) | Marine microbial communities from the Central Pacific Ocean - Fk160115 60m metaG | ecosystem: Environmental > Aquatic > Marine > Oceanic > Photic zone | place: The Central Pacific Ocean... | reverse complement strand
TCTTTTTTACATGTGTATTGAAACAACTGTTTTAGATTTCAAATTAAGCAATACTTTTGAGGAATATGAAGCTCACATGAATGCTCCACAGCAACAGGCCATGTTTGAAGAAATGGGTTTAAAAACTTTTTATATAGGAAAATCCTTGGAAGATCCAAAAAGAGCTACTGTTATGTTTCAAGGACCCAAAAATGTTTTATTTGATATTTTTAATAATCCAGAGACAAAACCAGTTGTTGAAGCTTCTGGACATATTTATGAAGGTACAATAATTAATCGCTGGATTTCTTAGTAATTGTTTAATGTTTACTTTAACCACCCCTTAATTGATGGCTAAATCTTATTGGTTAATAAATTCTAATAGATCAGAAGTTAGAAGATTTACTGAAAACAGGGCTAATGAGGATAAATTCAATAAATATGTTTTTATTGATAATGGAAAAATTGTTGGTTTATTAGGTAAAGGACCACCGCTATTACAAAATAGACATGAATTCAAAATAGAAGAAGCTAGGAAGATATGGGAGAGGCTTATCGCTCAAGGATGGAGAAAAACTAACATCTTCGATTAAAGGGAAAAATGATTAATTTTAATAAGAAATAATTGCTTTTATTTATTAAGTAATGATAGACAACTGATCTAAATTAGAAAAGATGAAAGCTCTTTTTTTATGAAAGAATTACAACAGGATGCAATTGACCAAATAAAAACTCATCTTATGTATTTGAAGCTAACAGATCTTTTAAAAAATAAAGATATTCTTATGTGTTTAAATGTTGTAGCGAGAGAATATGGAGTAGAAATAGTAGATAAAAATTAGGTATTTTATCTGTTGTTTTAATAGTAGATTCCGATTTGAATAGTATATAAATACGGAGATTCTTATGCAGAAATCCTTTGTTAATTTCCTTTACTGGATATTGGTTAAGTCAGCAGAAAATTACTATGGTGACTCAATGAAAACATATCCCCATACCCCAGTTTATTTTTAAAAATTACTATCACTAAATAACTAGAAGATTAAAGGAGGTTTATTATGAAGGTCAGCAATTCTTTCAAACATAAAATTCATAAAATAATCGATAATTTTCTTGATATCCTCTCACCTGAAGAAAAGATAACTGATGAACAAATGGAATGTATGCAATTTGGTATTTGTGATTATGTTCCTAAACAGGTTGAAGAAATTCCCTATTTTCACTTCTGAATATTTTAACCTCATACCAATTCTTGTTAAATATTAAGCATGGAAATAAATCAACAGCAGAAATATAAATAAAACGAAGCTACTTGCAAAGATTGTTGATGACTGATCTAAATTATAAAAATATATATACCTTTCTTTAATGGTAAATTCAGATCAATAAATTATATTACTTGAGCAGACTTACCACGAGATTAAAGAAATTTGTACTAAATCCCAAGAAGAATTTTGAGCCTCAGATATGAAATCAAAAATATACTAAGAGAGTTTGCTAGTATTTGGAAAAAGCAAATTAGCTGAAACGATTACATTTCAGTATTTATGAAATTAATAAGTACTTTGTTAATAATTTTGATTTTAATCGTATTATTTTATTATATTAAAAAAATAAAGACTGTTATAAGTAATCTTTTTCCATGGTTAGTAAAGAAGAAGAATAAAATTATCAAAGACCAAAAATTAAGTAAAATTTGAAATTTTGTTAATCAAAAATGCAAACATTTAGATCCATTTCTATGAATATCGGAACTATCGGATTTAAATCCTCAACCTATTGCTTCCATAGCACTTATTAAGAAAATAGAGCAGTTAGTCTTCAGATTTCTCTTATGGTTTGAAGGATTAGTAAAAAACTATAAATTGGTTAATAAATACAATTAATTGGCTAATTGTTAGCTATATGTTTAAAACATTAATTGCAATAGTTAGTGCCTCCAATTGTTGTGTAACTATTACCAGGCAAAACAAAAATATCTGCTTTTGCAAGTGAAAACGAAAACATTGAAATTGCAATCAATATCCAAGTTCCAATACTTAAGGTAAATTTCATTTCTAATAGACAATTAATTAAATAAATTCAACTAAGTATAAATCCATTTGATAATTTGTAAGCGACTATCAACCAACTAGTAAAAGCAATAAAAAATATAGTCTGGGAAACTCTCAACTATGAATTAGATTTGATAGAGTCTGAACGAAAAATTTGAACCCACCACCTAGACCTATTTTTGTTGCTCCTCTCGTATCTTTTTTAGTCTCTCATATTCAACGTGTAGTACACCTAAACGCCAAGCACCTTTCAATCCTTTTACACCTTCAGTTAGCAGTTTTACATGGGATAATTTATGTGACTTCATCTCCAAGAACTCTTTCTGCCAAGAAATCTCATTCCATTTAGTACTCATTTAATAATTCCTTTAAACATTCAATCTAAATAAACGATCTCGTAACAATCTTTTTTGATAAAAGTTTCTTTAGATACGTTCTATATAAGTAATTATGGATATTACTTAAATGGGCGCATTTGAACATTCCACGCCTTTTAGGTCTAATGGTCTTACCTTTCTTTCTTATATCTGGAAGATAAAAGATCTATTTCTTAGAGGTTATCTTAAAAGTTATATATGTAAACCCACCAAATAATAACAAACTAACTAAACCATAAGTAATTGCGATGCCATACTTATATGTCATTTATTCAATTTCTAAACAAATACCTCTTCGTTCTGACGCCTTCGTAAATCTTCCTCCTAATTTTCAATTATCCATATTAATACTTTCTTTAAGAGCCTTTTCGCATGCAATCATAGATTTTATTGGAATTGCAGATTGAGTAGCTCCAACATAAATAATCAAATAAAGAGTATGTACTTGGGTAAAAACATTAATCGGTAAAGCTAGAGCCGCTAGTAGTTGGCATAGTGAGCTTTTCATCTTTAACGATTATGACCAATATTTTTTAAATCAATATTTTTAGAATCAAATTTTGGTGAATCCATTGTAAAAATCCAATACAAGCCGTAACCAACTCCACCAAGTAAAAGTAATACCATAATATTCACCGACCAAACATATTCAATCATTTTTAGAATTTAAACTCTTAATTAAAATTTAGATATTTCTCTAAGAATTGACAACAAATAACATCTGGCAAAAGTTTCAAAACTATTTTGATCAACCTTTAAGAGGAGCAAGGGAGTTAACAGAAAGTGTCTCCTTAGACTGAGTTTTAAAAGTCTAGTTGTAACCCCAACTGACTAGATGATAATCCATATTTGATACAAATCAAAGAGACATCACATAGACCAAACTTAATTCTTATTTTTTAGTAGAGCTAATTTTGAACTTTTGAATAAATATTTATTTATAAAAGTAAATTAGAAGTTACCTTCAAAGACTTAAGAAAATCAATATCATATAAAAGAAGCTACTGCCCTCTCATATTTTGAAAACTTTGATCTTGGAAATTCAAAGAAAGTTCTCAATTCAGTATGATTTTGATTGATTGAGGTTTTAATTTCCATCACAAAGTTTGGATCATCCGATTTATAAAATGAATCTCCCAAATGTTCATAATTAATAAATCTATCTATAGTAACTCTCCAATCTTTAAATGAAAAATACTCACGTTTATACGTTATTTTAACTTTCGGCATACAAAAACCATATTGACTATCAATAATTCCATTTTCAAAATATTCTTTTATGTCAGTTATTTTTTTTTGAGTTTTAGAACGATAATATTCTCCACTTAATTTCGTCTCAATATTAAATTGTTTTGATGAATCATCAAAAGCGTTTTTACCATATGATCTTATTCTGATTTTTCTTCTTGGGGTAATTCCTTCAACAGTATCAAAATAAGATTGCATCTTATCATTATCAAAATAAATAGAAGATACAATTCGTTCTGGATATAAAATATTAAAATTATTACTTTTTAACCAATCAATTGCTACTAAATAATTTTCTGGCTTAAGTTCAGCCTTTTGCTCAATTCTTGGAATCATAAATAATCTAATGTTGATTTATCTTGTACATAAATTTTTCTACCCTCACAAGTTTTTCTTGGCATACTCAAAGAAGCGCCCAAAAACTCTGGTTTTTTTCTATAAATTGCTAAACATATATCTGAATCTTGAACTTTTCCATCCATTATTTTTGCCCTCGAAGAATCTTTAATAGCAATTCCCATTGATGATTTCTTTACCACTAGATTATTAATTGTAATTTTGGACCCTTCTCCTGCTGATAAACCTTTATCTTTGCATTGAATAGAAACCAAATTATTAACAAAATAGTTACCTGAAGATAAATCTAAACAATCATTACCTGAACGTTCAACTTTAATATCATTAATATTAAGAGAAGAGTAATCTAAATCAATAGAATCTTGAAAACTATCCCTCACATTTATCTTATCTATTGAACCGGAGCTCCTTATTATGTTGATACTATCCTCATTAATTCCATTTTCAAAAGAGATTTTTAAATTTTTTAAGATTGAATCTTTTATTACTAAAGTACCAGTTAACAATATTTCATCTATTCTGGGATTGTCTTGAATTGGAATTAAATCTTTACGAGCTTTACCAATTATATTCCAACCATCAATATTACTATCATAAAAAATCACCTTATCCATATTTGATTTGAAACTTATTTCAATTTTCTTTTCTTCTTTAAAAATTTTATATTCAGGATTACCAACTATTTTCATATTGATTAAAGGATTTATTTTTAAAGTTTTAAATTTCTTTTGTTTTTTTGTAAATAAATTATCATTGTCCCTATTTAAGTAAAAATATCGATTCCCTTCTAGAAAATAATATCCTTTAGATATTTTATAAAATTTCTGTTTAGATAAATTTGACTTATAACAGTCTATTGATTTGATTGAACATACTTTTAAATCATTAAAATTACTTCCTGATAATAATCGAACATTCTCAATTACATCCTTTAATTTTTTTTTCCTAAGATTACCTTCTTTAACAAAACTCTTTTTAAGAAGAGGGTTCTCTAAAATTTCCTGATTGATCTTATTTAAAAAATCAAGATTATCAATTAATTGTTTTTTTATAGAATAAATTTTTTCTTGAGAGAGAAATAATCCTGATTTTTTTAGACGTTTCTGAAATTGAACAATATCTAATTTAGATAATTTTTCATAAGCATCAGGAAAATTATAAAATTCACTATTTTTAGAAAGCATTGCTAAATATAATTCATTATTATCGGAATTATTCATATCAAGATATTCAGCAAAAGAAATTTGCGAATTTAAAATTTGACTGTCACCATCGTAATAAACAGGAATTAAACTATCATGAAAAGGTTCATAATAATATCTCAAATTATGCTTATAATTTAAATGTAATGATCTTGTGATTATGGATAATAAACTAAAAAATGATTGATCATCAGAAATCTTGTTATTATCATTTAATTTACTTAGTAGAGAATTATCAAATGGAATATCTGAGTTTATAAATCCATTCGTCGATTCATCTATTGCTAAAGAAAAAAGATTTAAAGCGTTGAAACCTATTTGCAAATTTGGTTCTCCTTTGGATAACCATTTATCATTAATAATTGATGGATAAACAAATGAGTTAAAAGCAGATAATCCATTGCTTTTTTTTCTTAAATTCAACATTAAAAAATCATTAGTTTTAATTAAAACTGATTCTCTCAAATTATTATTTTCAATTAGTTCTTTAGCAAGTTTTTCTTGAAAAATCATATTTAAAGGTATATTGTTAATTTCTACGTTCAATGTCCTTGTTCGAGGAGATAACAAACCGAATTCAGAAAATAAATTTGCTACAAAAATCTCGTTATCACCATTTCTTGAATTAGGCAAAAATAATTTAAATTTTCTTACTCCATTAATACTTCCATCTTTCATAGATACGTCCAATGAAGCAACTGGATTACCATCAATTGCTTTTATGTGATCTTGATTATCTCCAGAAAGTCTAATTTTTGCTTTATTTTTACATATACCATTATTATTTTCATAATATACAAAAGCATTAAATCTTTTTTTAAATTTGCTAGTTATTGGTCCATTATTAACATAAGCCTTCATAATATTGATCTGCCATTGCCTTGATTTTGGAATTTCAATCTTTATTTCATTTATCAACGAATCATTTATCAATTTTGTACAAGGAGGTTCAATAGCATCTTGTATTATTTTTTGAAAATTTGAATTTATAAGATTCCTCTGGGAAGTATTTGAAATATTTGAAGGATTAATATTCTTAATTGAAAAATAAATTAAAGAGAATGGTAATACAAAGATAAAAAAAGAAAAACTATTTATAAATTTCATTTTTTAAATTTTATATAATTTACGTTCAGAAATAAAATTTTTCTTATCTAAATTTTTTAAAGTTAAATTGGCATCTTCAACATTTTCAAACTTTAATTTATAACAAAATGAATTCAGTTTCTTATTGTCATGAAAAAAAATTAAATTTGGATGACTCAAAAGAGTGGATATTTCAGAATTGGACTTTAGTTCTAACAAAAAAGATTCTGAATGATCATTAATATCTAAATTTGGAATAAAGCTCTCAAATCCTTTTCTTTTTGATACATAAAGTGCATAAAGATAAATTATTAGCATCGATAGAGCAACAAGTGTCAGCGATATTGATGGTGAGACATTTGTAGATACACCTACAGTGACTAGTAAAAAATATAATCCCAACTCAAGAGGACTTTTAACAGGATGTCTAAATCTTACAATCGATAATGCTCCCACCATACCAAGTGATAAAGAAATATTACCGGATATTGCTTTTGTAATTACGAAGGAAGTCATGGGCAAAATACAACATGTCATTGCATAAGAGAAATTTTTCGCCCATCTTTGCCCTGAATAAATCAAACTAACGTTTATTAAGATTCCTAAACCGAGAGAAAATATTATTTTCTTAATAAAAATTATTTCAGGAATAAGTGATTGGATCATTTTATAGTTTTCTTTATTTTAGACATCAAATTAAATTAATTATTGAAGGTAAAGTAAATTTAAAAATATTTTCATTAAATTTAAAGTGTAATATTTAATTTTTAGATGATTTTATATAATAATTTCTTACTTTTAATTGCAATTTATAAGAATAATTTAAGTAATGAAAAAAGAAAAAATGGAAATCTCCTAATTGGTTAAATTTGTCTTTTTCATAATAGGCTAAAGATAGATTTTATTTTAAATAAAAAATTAAACGAAGACGGTGTAATTTCACCTAACACTATTAGACAATAAAATCCGGAAAGGGTTGAATTCCATTTGACTCTTTGTGGCACTAAATGGCACAAAAACTTAATCGTTTTTGGATTTTTATACGTGTTTTTATACGTGCCTTTAAAAGTCAATTTGTACGTGTTTTTATACGTGTTTTATCTCTGACCAAAACTATTTCATGTACTATGTATGGGTAAATTTTTAACCCATCATGGATAAAGAAACCCTTATCAGATTGGCAACTCCTGCATCAATTTTTATTTTAGCACTATCAATTTTTAGTGTCCCAATTATTTCTAAAGCAGACTTAGGCAGCAGAGGTAGTATGTTTAGTCCTATTTACATCGAATGTGTAAGTGGTTGTAGATAGTAAATAAAGCGGAAAGGGTGGGATTCGAACCCACGAATAGTTTCCTATTAAACGATTTCGAGTCGTTCGCTTTCGACCACTCAGCCACCTTTCCAAATGAGAAACCCTCCTAGAGGTTGGTTCTCTAGAAGGGATTTTTAATCTCTTTGCAGAGCAAAAGAGGAATGTCGCCTCAATAGATTTATAGCAAATATTTAAATTAACAATAACCTCTTGCCTTTTAAAGAATTGGATATGCTATCCAACCGAATAAGCCATAGTTAATAATGACAGCCATGAAACCAATCATTGCAAGCCTTCCATTTGTTCTTTCCGCAATGAACCAATAAGTATTTGGCCATTCAAAATCTCCCCTCAGATCTGATATTTGATCTACTGTAACAGGAATTTCTTTAGGAGTATTTTCCTGATTAAGATAATAGTTACTATCTGGGTAAAAGCTTTCGCTTGAGAAACCATCTTTAAATTTACTCATTTATTAAAAATTTTAATTTAATATATCTTAAAAACTAAAAAGGCTAAATAGGTTAAAAAAGTATTTCATCAATTACATATTTTTTATCATGTTATTGCCAAAATATTTTAGATTTATTTTAAAAAATCAATTTTTAATGAAAAAGGAAGGTTAGAAAATTTAGCTAAGGCAATCCCTCTTCAATATTTGTATATATTTTTACAAATTAAGAAAAGAAATTAAAAATTGAATATACTCGGTTGCTTACACTTGAACTAATAATAAAGGGAAATATCTATCACCAAAACATATTGCAAATATAATTGGGTATGATTTAGAAAAACATTTAAAAAGTTATGATCGATTTAGTTCTAAAGAATTAGAAAATATTTTTGATTCATTTAGACAAAAATAAGAAACTAAAGTATAAACATGAGCACATACTTAGAAGAAAGACTGCAATGGTATGACGATAATTATCGGGCGGGTAATGCTTTAATTTCTGATGCTCAGTTCAACCAACTAGAAAATAATCTTTTAAGAATAGATCCAAAGTGTGATTATTTCATTGCTAAAAATAATCTAATTTTGCCTTCACTTCCAAAAGATCAAATAAAAGAATTTTTAAAAGGTTTACTCAATAAAACCAGATTAGTTATTGAGCCCAAAATTGATGGTTGCACAATTGGTTTGCAATATCAAGACGGTGTATTAACTAAAGCTATTTCTAGAAAAGGGGAAGACATTACTAATAAATTAAGAGCGATCCAAGATGCACCAAACGATATAAAAGTAAAAGGCTTATTCCAGGTTAGAGGAGAGCTTTTCGCACCTTCGGAATATGAAAGGCCAAGTTATTCTCAACGTCAGTCAAGTGGTTATCTAAGAGCGGCAGATAGCAAAAGCGATCATCTAAGCTTTTGTTGTTATCAGATATTAAACACCAAAATAAACCAATATGATTCCTTAGTTTATTTAGAAAAATTAGGCTTCAATATTCCTGAAAATTACTTTTGTAATTACACAAGTGGCGTAGAGATGTTTAGAAAAAGTTGGTTAAATAAAAAGTTATTTTCTAATTATCCAACTGACGGAATAGTTATAAAAATTAATTCCAGAAAACTACAATTATTGAGAGAAAAATCTTACGGAGTCTATCCACATTGGCAAATGGCGATTAAGTGCTAGAGAGCTATTAGTTGACAGCTGATCTAAATTAGAGGAGAAAAACCATCTTCTTTAAATGGATATAAATAAATATAGAAATTGCATAAATAATTTAATTAATTGGGAGTGGAATACTCTTAAAAAACTCAGAAGAAAAAGGAGAAGAAATTATTTATTAAGAAGCTCTTTTGCGATTTTTAGTTTAGCTTCTATTTTATTTTGCGTTTTTGCACCGCCCTTAATATTAGGAAGTTTATTTTCATCTATGGGATCTTCTTTCAATGTTCTTGATTGGAGTCGTTTAATAAGTTTTTTTGTTTGGTTATGGTTCATCAGTCCAATTGACAAACTATCTAAAAAGGAAAGGGAGGAAAAGAATAAGAGAAAAGTAGAGATAGTTAAAGCAGTTGAAAAGGCTAGAGAAGCATACGAAAATAAGTTCAAATGAAACTCTTTCTCCTTGAACCGCTAATAGTTAATAATTGGCAGCCAAATTAGAGAGAATCGTATAACATTTATAAAATTCTAATTTTAAATGAAAAAAACTATTTTAATTGGTTTAATTGCAGGGATTGCTGGACTTGCGATTGGTTATAAAGTTCCAAAAGACAAGAATGTTGGTTATGTAATGATTTCTGGCAAGATTACGAATCCAGAACAAGCAGGTAAATACTTTGCACAAGTAAATGATGTAGTTGTTAAAGGTTGCGGAGCAAAGACATTAACAGTTGATTATGAAACAGATGTAAGAGAAGGATATGACGGACCATTTACAGTTCTTGTACAATTCCCAAGCAAAAAAGCAGCGCAAGATTGCTATGACGGTGATTATCAAGAAATTATTCCTTTAAGAAAAGGAGCTATAGATATGAACTTTAGAATAGTTGAAAGAAATAGATAAAAAATAAAGCTATTTCTATCGATACTGAGCGACCTCACTCAGCAAAGTTATTCAAGGTATTGCAAATCCTCGCTCAAATCTCGCTCAGTCTCATTATTGCAACTTCTTTACAATAAATTAGAGAGTCTGGGAAACTCTATACATTACTTTTTTTTAATAAGTCGGGGCAGCAGGATTCGAACCTAAGACCTAATGCTCCTAAAGCATTCGATCATCAAATTGTGACAGTACCCATGAGAACGAAGTGAGGCTTTGACATTTGTTTAAAATATTTGTCTTCAAAATTAGTCTCATGAATTGTTTTATATGCAGCAAAGTATTGCAAAGTTAAGCATTTGATCGGAAAGGGATCGCCCGCATACGACCTAGTGTCACATAGACACTAAAATCATTCTTTATGCTTAACTATAGTGTTGTGGTTCAAAAAGTTAATGATTAAAGACCTAACTTTCCTTTTTTAGGAACCTATAGATGACCTATGAATTAAAAGCAACTAAGGGCATACTACTATAAAGGAATAAGAGATTTTAATAAAATAATTATTGGTTCAATAATTTTTTTTCTAGGTTTTCCTCTTTTAGGAATTTTTATATTGATGTTTATGATGCTCGATATTTTACAGCCTTATATAGAACTAATAAATTATTACTCTTATATATGGTTAATCCTGAATGTATGTTAGAAGCAATAAGATCAGATATAGTTATTAGTATGCTATGAAAGCATCAAAAGCATATATAAGGAGAGTCTGCTCAAGTCAAAGAATTTTTTCAGCAGATTAATCCATTGGTTATTTTTTTGCAGTCATCTTAAAAGTTATATATGCAAACCCACCAAGCAATAACAAACTAACCACACCATAAGTAATTGCTATGCCGTACACATAAGTTATTTATTTATAAGTGTGAGTAGTAAGCGTTTCATTTAATCTTCCGCATTTTCAAATTCTCTTAGCAAGCGAAAAGTTTTGGAAATAAAAGGAAGAATCCATACCAAAAGACCTACTACAGTTATCAAAGCAACAAGAAAACCCAAAATAGCTAAGAATCCACCTGTTACATCTCCTTCGTAGAAACGATCAAGCCCAATTGGAGCACCAACTCCTAAAAGGAAGAGTCTCGTTAAAGTTTGTTTTTCTTTTTTTCTCAACATAGATAATAAAAAAGAGGATCTAACCACCCTAATTTATATTAGCTGTCAACAAGCAGTGTAAGAAGTAAGCATTTAATAAAATTCTTAATACCCTAAGACATTTTTTTCATATTCTGAATACTTTTCTTTAATGAACTTTGAGAAATCTTTTATAGATTCCTTCAATTCAATATACTCATTGACTTCAAAAATTTTAGAAGTAGATTTAGTTAAATATAAAGCTGTAAGAGGAGAATATTTTGCAACTTTTATTGAAGGGAAAAATTTTATTGCTTCAGGGTAAGACTC
>Ga0160422_10002469_pt1 | contig 11588 bp, 13 predicted proteins | sample Fk160mmetaG_FD_108192 | JGI IMG/M metagenome (GOLD analysis project Ga0160422, IMG submission 108192) | Marine microbial communities from the Central Pacific Ocean - Fk160115 60m metaG | ecosystem: Environmental > Aquatic > Marine > Oceanic > Photic zone | place: The Central Pacific Ocean... | reverse complement strand
GTTGCTGAAAGACCTATCTTATTAAAGATAAGTGAGGTTAAATAAATTACTCCTCCAGCGCCAAATGCGGCAAAAAATCTTATTTTAGTAATTAACTTTAATTGGCTAGGAAATTGCATCCACCAAACTTTTCCAGTTTTTAAACTATAAGGATTAACCACAATTGAAATTCATTTTTATAATTTGTTTGAGTTTTTTTAATTTATTCTCAGCAAATTTTACTTCAAAAGCAGCTGAAAAGATAAATATTAAATTTGAAGGAATGTCTATTCCCATTTCAATAGATGAATTATCAAGATTAAATAAACGTAATCAAGATTCTACCGAAATAATTGATTGGTTTAGGAATAATGGTTTAGAAAAAATATTTGAATTATCAAAATATTTAAATTTTCCGATAATTAAACAAGATGATTTTTCAAAACAAATTTTGAGAAGTTGGATGGGGAAAAAGGTTCTTTCCGAATTAAGTAATACTTTCATAGTGCCAAATGATATTAATGGAATTCAAGTATTTAATACGATTGAAAAATTATTAGAGAAAAAAAAAGAGGTATCTACTATTGATATTTTAAAAACTATACCGGTAGAGGAAATTCAACTTGATTTAGATAATTTAATTAATATTGTAACTTCTTGGAAAAAAGCTTTGGAAGAACAACAAAACTTTACTAAAAAATTAAAATTTTTAGATAAGAGTAAGGAAAATATAAGTTTAATCTTCAATGATAATAGTAACTTAGGTTCTAAATCTTATCAAATAAGCTTAAATGCACCTCACCGAGAAGAACCAATATCTATAAAAATTTGGATGCCAGAAATAAATCCTAAAAAAGATTTAATAATTTTTATGCCTGGATTAGGGGGAGATATTGATAACTTCAGATGGTTAGGATCAGGTTTGAGTAAAAAAGGTTGGCCAGTAATACTCTTAGAGCATAAAGGCAGTGATTCTGTTGCATTAAATTTATCTATTAAGGGTGACGTAGCACTCCCAGGGAGTGCTGATATTTATCTATACCGAATAAAAGACTTAGATTTTGTAATCAATTCATATATGCAAGGTCAGCTTGGTTTTAAAAGTAGTAGTTCATATATTTTAATGGGACATTCTCTTGGCAATTTAATTTCTATGCTGTATGAGGGAAATCTACCTAATAATGAATTTATATCAAGGTGCGAAAATAATTTAAATGATTTTGCTTTAACAAATTTATCAAAGCTGCTTCAATGCCAATTATTAGAGATCCCTATTCCAGAATTTGAAAAATCTAAAGAATTAAAAGCAATAATTGGTTTTAGTGGCTTTGGAAGTTTAATTTGGTCAAATAAAATGAATTCAGGTATCGATGTACCATTATTATTTATTGGAGGAACTTTCGACTTAATCACACCTTTAAAAAGTGAACAATTTAAATTATTTTTAGCAAATGAATCAAATATATTAAATAGATTTCTTATCGTTGAAGGTGCAAGTCATTTTTCTCCAATCAGAGTAATAAATGAAAAATTAAATCCATTGAATAGTAATGATGTTTTTAAAATTCAAGAAAATTTGATTGGAATCAATCCCTATGAATTCCAAAATCTTTCATTGAAAATAATTATAAAATTTCTAAATGGTCTTAAGAAAAAAGAGGGATTAAAACTTGTTCAAAAACAAAATATAGATAATCTAAATTTTCATATTTTAGGAGAAAAAGAATTAAAACAAATTTATAGCAATTAATATTTTATTCTTGGATCAAAAAATGCTATCAAAATATCTATTAGTAGATTAATTGAAATAATAATTATTGAAGTAATAATTACTATACCTTGAACAAGATTATAGTCTCTTTGCAAAATAGCTTCTTGTAATTTTAAAGCTATTCCAGGCCATGAGAAAGTAACTTCTATAAGTAAGGCACCCCCAGCTAAAGAAGCTATCGCAAATCCAGTAATAGTTAAAATAGGTATAAATGCATTTGGAAAAGCATAATTTAATAGTATGTTTTTATCATTTATCCCTCTACAAATAGCTGCATCTATGTAATCACTCTTATAAGCCTTCTCTAGATTTAATCTAAAAGACCTGCTAAAAATACCACTTAAAAGGAATCCCAAAGTTAAGGATGGGAGAGCTAAATGATAAATGGCATTTTGGAATGCATTCAAATCGTTTTTTAAAATACTATCTAAAATAAAAAATCCTGTAATAGTTTGAGGATCTTCATATATTGGAAATCTTCCTCCTATTGGGAAAATTCTTAAGATAACTGAAAATATTAATTGCATCATCATAGCTCCCCAGAAAGGCGGAATAGCATAAGAACTTATCCCGATTAACCTTGAAATATAATCATATTTTTTATTTTTATTTTTATTTTTTAAGCCCAAATAACCTATAGGAAAACCAATAAATATAGCTATTAAAATTGAAAATAAACCTAGCTCTATTGTGGCAGGTAGTGCATTGCGAATTATTTGAATAACAGGCTCTTGGTTGCTTAGTGAATCACCTAAATTTAAATTTATAAGATTTTTAAGATAATTAATATATTGAATTTGTATTGTTTGGTTTAATCCAAGCTTAACTCTAAGCAATTCTCTTGCTTCTTGGTCTGCTCCAGATCCTAAAATTGCATCAATAGGGTCGCCAGGTGCAATTCTTAAAAGAAAAAATATTAAAGAAGATATAATCCATAAATTTAGAGGAATCAAGGATATTTTTATTAGCGTATAGTTAAATACTTTTTTTATATTACTTCTCATTTATCTTTCTAATTCACTCATATTAATAATCCCTGCACCATTAAAAGTTGGAGTTGATATGTAATTTTGAGACCATGCTTTCTGTGATGATATCCAAATAGGTATATAAGGGATTGATTTTGATACTATTTTTTCTATCTGAAGAAGTTTTTTTATTCTTTCACCCCCTTCAAGATTTTCGCTCTCTTTAAATAATTTCTCAACTTTTTCTGAAGCCCAAAAACTACCACTAAAAACAGATTCACCTTTTAAACAATTATTTATAATTAATTTTTCACAACTTAGTAAAGGAGAGAGATAAGCATCCGGGTCTGAATATGCACCAGTCCAATCGAGAATCACTGAAGGATAAATTCCTTCACTTAAATTTTTATAAATTGTTGTTGATTCTACTCCATTAATGCTTATAGAAAAACAATCTTTCATTTCTGCTTTTACACTTTGCTGCCAATAAAAGGCTATAAGTTTATCTGTAGGTACATTAGATCTATAAGTAAGTGGTAAATCAAAAATCTTACCATTACAATAACCTTGATCTCTAAAAATTTTTATAGATCCCTTAGGATCGTAATTAGGCCAAGAAACAGTATTATCTTTTTTAAGTATCAATGGAATTAAGGATGATGCTGAATTTCTTAAACTGAAACTTACTTTATCTCTTATTAATTCTCTATTTAGGCTTTTTGCTATTGCTAACCTAATAAAATTATTTTTTAAAGGTTCTTTATTTGTTCTTAAACTTATAAAACTTATTTCTATAGGTTGACTTTGACCTTCTTTTATATCATCCTTTTGATTCAATAAATTAAGTTTATACCTTAAAGTATCTTCAATTGAATTTGATAATAGTACATCAACTTGCTTGCTTCTAAAAGCACCATATAAAGTAGAAGAATTGCTGTAACCAATAAAATTAATTCCATCATTTTTAGGTTTAATACCCCAATAACTTTTATTGGGAGATAATATTTGTATCTCATTAGAGAATCTTTTTAATTTATATTTTCCAGTGCCAATAAAATTATTATTTAAAAATTTATCAAAGTGATCTTTATAAAAATCTGGAGAAATAGGAGTTAAATTTGCAGAAGTTAACAAACCCTTTATTGAACTTGAAGGCTTATTTAGATTAATTATAAGTAATTCCTTTGTTGGAGTTTCAATAGATTTGATTTTTTTGTTTAAAATATAATTCAATGTACCAATATTTTGAAATCGTTCAATCGTAAATTTCATAGAAGAAGAATCAAATGGAGTTCCATCATGAAAAAAAATATTTTTCTTCAACTTTATGAAAATTTTTAGCTTGTCTTTGGAAATAATAGGTAAAGATTCGGCTAATTTTGGTACAAGTTCTCCTTCGTTATTTAGTTCATAGAGAGTATCACCTAAAGCATTTAATATTTGGTAGGATTTTAAAGTATTCGCTCTAGCTGGATCCAGAGATTCAATTTTCCCAGAACTTGCAATTGTTATTTTTTGAGAGGTATTATTTTTCTTTGTAAATAAATATTGAGAAAAAATAACTATCAAAGTAAAAGCAATATAAGTAATTCCTCTTAAATATTTTAATTTAAACATTATTCATAAACATCTTAATTTCTTATTTCACATGATGATGAAACTATAATTTTATTTATGGGTAATTCAAAAGTTTTATAACTACAAAAATTAAGAGGCCACTCTCTTACCCAGCAGATATTTATTTTAGGGTTAAAACCAATTACTTGATAATTCTTTTTGCAATTTATTATCCTTATACATTTTCCTATATCAATACATTTATTTATTTCATTAGTTTTAGCATTAATTTTTTGTAATTTATGATCATTTTTATTCATCTACAATAATATTATTTCTTCTTTGATTAAACAAGTTATTCTGTTTTTTGCAAATTATTTTAAATACAATTTAATTGAGAAGCTATAAATTTAACTTCTGGAAGTGCATTTAACTGATTCTTAGAAAGGTCAATATTACCTTTTGGTACATGATGAGTTATTACTACTATTTCTGCTTCATTTGCTCTAGCATCTAATTGAACAATAGATTCTATAGATACGTTATTATTTCCAAAAGTATTACCAATTTTACCTATAACACCAGGTGTATCTTCGCAAATAATCCTAAGATAATTTTTTTTGCTTATTTGTTCAGAATCTATAACATGACATTTTCTCCAGAAATCAAAAGACAATAAGGGATCAACAAATCTATCTTGAAGAATATCATTTTTTATTGAAAGCGCTTTTAGATTAAGAATATCTGATACTACTGAAGATGCTGTAGGCCCACTCCCTGCTCCTGGACCATATAGCATTATTTCTCCAATAGGATCACCTGAAACTAGTATTGCATTATTTACTCCTTCAATAGTAGATAAAGGATGAATTTTGGGAATTAGTGTAGGGCCAACCCAAATATTGAGAGGAAGAGAATCAATAATATCATTATCGTTATTTCGTTCCGAAACGGCTAATAATTTAATTTCAAAACCCAATTTATCTGCATATTCGATATCTTTTAATTCAATTTTATTAATACCTTCGGTATCAATTTTGTTTCGATCAATTTTTCCTCCAAAAGCTAATTCTGAAAGAATAGAGATCTTATCTGCAGCATCTTGACCTTCAACATCCGCACTTGGATCTAGTTCGGCATATCCTAGTTTTTGAGCAAGATCTAAACTTTCTTGAAAAGATGCTTTCTCTGTTGACATTCTCGATAATATAAAATTTGTGGTCCCATTTATTATCCCTGCCATTTTAATAATTTGATTACTTTTTAAAGATCTTTTCAGAGGCTCGATAATAGGTATGCCTCCACATACTGCAGCTTCAAATAGTATGTAAGCACCATTTTCTAAAGCAACTTTATGAATTTCTTCTCCAAATCTCGCCATAACGGCCTTATTAGCTGTAACAACTGATTTACCAGCTTTAAGTGATTTTAAAATAATATTCTTTGCGACATCAGTTCCTCCCATAACCTCAACTATTACATCAATAGAAGGGTCATCTATTAACTTGTTGGGATCGTTTATAAGTAAATTTTCTTTTATATTCAATCCTCTTTTCTTTGAAATATTTTTAACAACTATATTCGCAATTTCAATCTGTTTTAAAATTGGATGTGTGTCTTTTTCTCCATTAAGAATTTGATAAACACCTTTACCAACAGTCCCAAAACCAATAATACCTATTTTCAATTTGCCCATGTTCTATTTATAAATATTCTTAATTTTATATTATTGAGTAATTAAAAATTCGTTAGCTTGAGATTTCATTTTTATTAAAATATTTAAAAATCCATTAGATCTTGATGGAGTAAGACTTTTTTTTAAACCGGTATCTTCAATAAAATTATTACTTAGATTTAAAATTTCTTTAGGAGATAATGAATCTAAACCACTAATTAAAAAAGATAATAAACCTCTAGTTATTAATGCATCAGAAAAACCTTGCCAATAGATTTTCCCTTGCTTAAGTGTACCTTTGACGTAAACTTCAGAAACACATCCTTTAACTTTATTTTCCGGAATTAATATTTCATTATTTGGAGAGGGTAATTTTTTCCCTAACCATAAAATATACTCATATTTTCTTTTTGGATCATTTGTAGATTTTAGTTTCTCAACTAATTTATTTAGATTTAAATAAATTTCCTTATCTTTCATCCCTTTATAAATAAAGATTTATTTTATTATATGAAAATTTCATTATCAGTAATGAATCCATTTAAAGGAATATCCCAATTATCTTTACTCAAAAAACTTTCACTAACACATTTGTTGGTAAGAACTCCGATACAAGGAATTAATTTCCAATTTTTTTTAGACCTAAGTCTGTCATAATAGCCTCCGCCATAACCAAGTCGGTTTAATTTTTTATCAACAGATAGACAAGGAACAAAAATATATGATAGTTGACTTGAGTTTAATAAGTTTGAATTGTTTGGAGCAAAAATTCCTTCATGATCTTTTATTAATGGGGAATCATCCCAAATATAAAAGTCAAGCCTTTTGTTTGAATTACATTTTGGCAATGCTAAAGGATATTTTTTTCTTAAATCTCTTAAATCCACTTCATCTTTAAAAGGCCAATAAATAGCAAAAAATTTATTAATCCATTTATTTTTATCTAAAGTTATTATGAATTTTTCAACATTTTCCTTAACACATTGTCTTTCATATAATGAACTTTCACTTCTTATTTTTCTAAATTTAATTCTTTCTAAACTTTTAATCATTTTTATTAACTAATATTTTTAGTTTTATAATTCGTTAAATTTAGTTAATGCAATAGCTAATGCATCTGCAGAGTCATCTGGTTTTGGAGCATAAGTGAGGTTTAAACTATACATTACTGAATCTAAGACTTCTTTTTTGGTGGCTTTCCCTGAACCAGTAATCGTTAGTTTTATTTGGGCTGGTGCATATTCGCTTATAGGAATATTAAAAGATCCCAGTGTCATCATAATTACACCTCTTGCTTGCACGACACTTATAGTGGTACTTGATTTATAAAAAAAGAATTTTTCTACAGCTGCATAATCTGGTTCCCATTTGTTTATTAGTTCTTTGAGATCTAAATAAATTTCAAGAAGTCTTTTTTCTTCTTTATTTTCTTTTTTTGTCTCTATAATTCCGCAATCTAGTAGAGATTTTTCATCTTTCTTTACTTCAATTATCCCGTAGCCCACCCTTGCTAACCCAGGATCAATTCCAATAATTACCAATACTAATCCTCACTAATGGCAAGTTGAAATTTTGATAAATTTTCTTTTTCATCAATTTCAAAAACTTTACAAAAAGCTTTGATTACTTTTTCTCCAGAGTCTACTTGTTCTAATGGGTCTTTTCTTAATCGATGCCTTAATGAGCAAGTTATCACTCTTGCTATATCATCATCGGAAACTTCATCTCTTCCTTCAAAAGCAGCAATCGCTTTAGCTGATCTATTAGTGACGATATCACCCCTTAATCCATCAACATCTAATTCACCGCAAATAGCAGATATATTTAATCTTAGATCATCATCAATTTTTACTTTGTTGAGTTTATCTTGGGCTTCAATAACCTTTTTTTGGAGTTCCGATTGTTTCTCATTCATTATATTTGTAAATCCCTCTGGATCATTATCAAAAGATGTTCTTTGATCTACCACTTTAACTCTTAAATCGGCATCTCTAACAGTTTTTACTTCAACGCTCATTCCAAATCTATCTAATAATTGAGGCCTTAGTTCACCTTCCTCTGGATTCCCAGAACCTATAAGTACGAATCTGGCTGGGTGCCTAACTGATACTCCTTCTCTTTCCACTGTATTCCACCCAGATGCCGCAGAATCTAAAAGTACATCAACTAAGTGATCATCTAATAAATTTACTTCATCAACATATAAAAGCCCCCTATTAGCCTTGGCCAATAGACCAGGTTCGAAAGCTTTAATGCCTTCACTCAATGCTTTTTCAATATCAATAGTTCCACATAATCTATCCTCAGTCGCCCCTAAGGGAAGATCAACCATAGGTACTTGTTTGCTATCAATTTCAAGATTGTCCCCTTCTTCAATTTTTTCAAGAACTTCTTGACTCTGTAAATCAGGATCATTTGGAGAACTATTGTATGGATCTCCTTTTACAACTTTTATAGCAGGTAATAAGTCTGCTAATGCTCTTATTGTAGTTGATTTACCCGTGCCTCTATCACCCATTATCATTACACCTCCAATCCTTGGATCAATTACATTTAAAAGAAGTGCTAATTTCATTTCTTCTTGCCCAATAACAGCAGTAAAAGGGAAAACTCTTCTTTTCTTGGATAGATTCACTTTGATTTCTTAACTATAATTCTTATAAATTTCGATGTTACTTCAGATATTGATATTAGTAAATATCATTTAGAAAAAAATATAGATAGAAATATTGTTTTTTTATTAATTTAACTAAATAAAAATTATAGATTAGAAATTAATTTAAGGACTATTATATATTATTTCGATTTTCAAGTGCCCAATTAATTTGATGAACTATCCCTCTAAGAATATTTACTTCATGCTTAGAAGTCTCAGATCTAAGTATGTATTTTTTAAATTTAGTTATCTTTGCATTTTTAGTATGAGGTAAAACATAACCAGTTTTTATTAAAAGTTTTTCAATTTCTAAAAATGAGTCTTCTATCTGTTTTGAGGTGGCTAAATCTAAGTCTTTTTTTTTCATAATATTATCAATTTTCGTAACTTTTGATAATTCATATAAAACAATAGAAACAGCATGAGATAGGTTTAAAGAAGGAAAATTTTTATTTGTCTTCACTGTAAAAACTTTATGAGCCATAAGTAATTCTTTGTTGGATAAACCTTTATCTTCTCGACCAAAAATAATTCCCAAGTTTTTTACTTCTTTTAAATTTCTTATCCATGTTGAAATATTTTCAAGAGAATCTTGATCATATTCTTTTGGAGGTTGAATCCTTCCACAAGTTGCAAGTACTAGATCACAATCTGAAATTGAATCTAAAAGAGTTTCATATATATTGCATTCTTTAATAAAATTAATACCTTTAAGGGCCATTTTTTTTGTTTCTAAAGAATAAATGTTGCATTTTGGTGAAACTATTCTTAGTTGATCAACATTGAAATTTGAACACAATCTTGCAATGCTACCAACATTTAGAGGCCCAGATGGTTCTACTAAAATGATTTTAAGTTTAAAATTGTTTTTTTTTAAATTCAATTTACGTAACTAAAAATTTTTAAATAAAAAAATAAATAACTTACTTATAATATATTTATTTATAGTAATATTTTTTATATTAAATTAGATTAGTAATAAACTTTAGAGAGCTTTTATAAAAAATAAATAAAGTTTCAATTCTTCATAACAAGTTTTTTAATAATTTATTTTTAAAATAGGTTGATTAAGCCAAAAATTTTAATAAGTTCAAATTTTAAAATTTATTATCTTAGTTATTTGTTAAATATAAAATTATGATTGTATTTAATGCTGCATTAGATGAAGATATTTATGCAAAAAAAATTTTTTGTGTAAAATAAATTTATATAAAAATAATAAAATGATCGAACCCTTGCTTTGTGGAATTGTTTTAGGTTTAATTCCGATTACTCTTTTGGGGTTATTTGTTAGCGCATGGAATCAATACAGGAGAGGTTCTGGAATGTTAGATTTTGACTAAAAAAGTGAGTTTGGTTTGACCGTATAATCTTGTATCTTGTAATTTCCATAATTCATCTTCTCTAATTATTTCATTTTTTGAATGTTCACAAATTACAATGGTTTTTTTTGTTGTGAGATAGGATTTGAATAAATTTTTCAAAAGAATCTTATAAAAATTGTTTTTATATGGAGGGTCAATATAGATGTAATCAAATTCAGTGTTCTCAAGATTCTTATTATCTATTAGTTTTATCTCAAAAAAGTTTTTTATCCAAGGCAATACATCCTTGCAAATTATCTTGATATCTTTTTTCCTTAGATGTGAATCTTGTAAAGAAAATAAATTTTTCTTGCATAATTGTGCAGTTGTCCTGTCTTTTTCCACTGCCACTATTTTTTTTGCACCATGATTGTATGCTTCACATGAAATTGCTCCAGAGCCACTAAATAAATCTAGCCAATTGGAATCTTTAACTTGTTTATTGAGAATATTAAAAATTGCTTGTCTAACCATCAGTGTTGTTGGTCTAGTTTTATTTGATTTTGGGCTTTCAATCCTTTTTCCACCTATAAGAGTTAAACTTGTTTTCATGGAATACGTTTTAAATAGTCTTTAGCCATCTAGATAAAAGAGATTGTCCAGTATTACCAGATTTTTCTGGATGAAATTGGCATGCCACTAAGTTTTCAAACTCAATAATTGCTGTTAAGCTAATCGAACCATATTCAACACTTGCTGTGATAAAACTCTCATCATTTGGTGCTGCAAAGTAAGAGTGATCAAAATAAGCCCATTTATTTATTTCCTTTTTAAAAAGCAATTTACTATCTTTTTGAGGGACGAGATTGCACCAACCAATATGTGGTATTCTCTGATTCTCTAAAGGTGGAATTTTTTTAATTTTCCCATTAATAATACCTAATCCCTTACTGTCCCCCTCTTCACTTTCATCAAAAAGGATTTGTAATCCAAGACAAATTCCCATAAATGATTTGCCACTGCTAATCCACTTTTTAATTTCATCGATTAAGCCTGTCTTTCTCAAATTTTCGATAGCAGGATCAAAAGCACCTTGACCAGGGATTATTAGGGCTTTGCAACTACTAATTTGTAATTTGCTTTTTATTAGAAGTACTTCTTCTTCTAAGTTTTCAATAGCTTTTTTAACTGAATGAATGTTACCCATCCCGTAGTCGATAAGCCCTATTTTGCTCACTCTATTTAAAGATGCTTGGATAAAGTACTTGAGAGAGTTCCTTTTGGCACTGCACCAACAACTGTATCAACTTTCTGCCCACCTTTAAATATCATTAGTGTAGGTATGCTTCTTATTCCATACTGACTTGCGACATTGGGATTCTCATCTGTATTTAATTTAAAAACTTTAATCTTACCTTCAAAGTCTTTAGAAATTTCTTCAACTATTGGAGCAACCATCCTACAAGGTCCACACCAAGGAGCCCAAAAATCAACTAAGACAGGTAGATCACTTTGTAAGACTTCTTTATCAAATGAAGAGTCAGTAACGGCAGGGGCTGATGACATAATTTATATATTCCTTTAGAAAATTTAGCAGTCTATTTTTCTTAGTGATGATTTCATTACAGATATAGAAAGTATAAGTTACAAATTGTATTAAAAAAAAGCCCGATAAATC
>Ga0160422_10002468_pt1 | contig 11590 bp, 10 predicted proteins | sample Fk160mmetaG_FD_108192 | JGI IMG/M metagenome (GOLD analysis project Ga0160422, IMG submission 108192) | Marine microbial communities from the Central Pacific Ocean - Fk160115 60m metaG | ecosystem: Environmental > Aquatic > Marine > Oceanic > Photic zone | place: The Central Pacific Ocean... | reverse complement strand
TTTTAAAATAAGAGTGAAATGATTTCAGATAAACTATCTCTACTAAAGGTGAGAGTACCTTTATATGAATAATAATTGAAATTATATAAATGTAAATATATACAATTATATAATAAATGTCCGCACGAAACAAGATATTAATAATAGTGGAATCTCCAGCAAAATGTAAAAAAATAGAGTCTTACTTAGGCGATGGATATAAATGTATCGCGAGTTATGGTCATATAAGGACATTAGATAGTTTAAAAGATATTGATATAGAAAATAATTATCGAGCTAAATATTCTATGAATGAAAAAAATAGTCAATATCCGAAATTAAAAAAGTGTATTAGTGAATGTAAGGATATTTTACTAGCTACAGATGACGATAGGGAAGGTGAGGCAATAGCATGGCATATATGTAATGTATTTTCTTTACCCGTGGAAACAACAAAAAGAATTATATTCCATGAAATAACTAAAACTGCAATATGTAAGGCAGTAGAAAATCCAACCATTTTAAATATGAATTTAGTTAACGCGCAACAAGCCAGACAAATATTAGATATTATTGTAGGTTTTAAAATCTCTCCAGCATTATGGAAAAATATCAGCTGGAATTCAAAATCAGGACTCAGTGCAGGAAGGTGTCAAACACCTGCGTTGAGATTAATATATGAAAATCAAAAAGAAATAGATTCTACTCCTGGAGAGATTATGTATGATATTACAGGATATTTTACTTCTAAAAATTTACAATTTAAATTAAACCATAGTTTTCAAGAGGAAAAGGAAACGATTAAGTTTTTAAATGAATCTCTCCAGCATAAACATATATATACTTGTTCAAAGCCAAGAAAGGTATCACGAAATCCACCTTCACCTTTAACTACAAGTATGATTCAACAACAAGCAAATAATGAAATTAAAATCTCTCCAAAAGAGACAATGAGAATATGTCAAAAGTTATATGAAGAAGGGTTGATAACCTACATGAGAACAGACAGTAAAACTTTTAGTAAAAAATTTTTAGAAAGTGTAAAGGAATACATAATATCTAAATGGGACGATACTTATATAAATCCTAAAATAGATGGATTAGGTATTAGAAAAACAATTACAAAAAAAGATGAAAATACACAAGATGCACACGAAGCAATTCGTCCAACAGATATATCTATTGTATCTATTTCAAGCAAGTTTACACCACGAGAGAAAAAAATGTATGATTTAATATGGAGAGTATCATGTGCGGCTTGTATGAGCAATGCAATTTTAAATTGTATTAGTGCCGAAATTTCAGCTCCTTTAGAACATTTATATAAATACCCATGTCATAGTGTAGTATTTCCTGGTTGGAAAATATTATACGGAGAGGATAAATCAGAAGTATTTTATAATTATCTTACAACCTTAAAAAAAAAGTCAATAATAGATTATAATGAAATTATAGCTAACATGACCATTAAAAATTTAAAATCCCATATAAATGAAGCAAAATTGGTACAATTATTAGAAGAAAAAGGTATAGGTAGACCTTCAACGTTTTCTAGTTTAGTAGATAAAATTCAAGAAAGAAATTATGTGAAATTACAAGATATAGAAGGTAAAAAAATGAAATGTAAGAATTTTAAAGTAGTGAAACAAGAGATAATTACCATAAACGAAGAAAAGATTATTGGTAATGAAAATAAAAAATTAGTGATACAGCCTTTAGGTATAATAGTACTAGAGTTTTTACTTGAATACTATAATGAAATGTTTAATTATTCATATACAAAAGAAATGGAAGATAATTTAGATTTAATAGCAAAAGGAGGTATGATATGGAACACTTTATGTAAATCATGTAATGATACAATTGATTCACTTTCAGAAAAAATAATTACTTACAATAAAAATATTCGTATAGATGAAAATCATGAATATACGATTGGTCGTTATGGACCCGTTATAAAATGCAATGAAAATGGAAAAATTACTTTTAAAAATGCGAAAAAAGATTTAGATATAAATAAATTAAGAAATAATGATTATAAATTAGAGGATATAATAGAAACAAATAATAGCAGTAATATATTAATAGGAAAATATGAAGGTCATGATATATTTATAAAAAATGGTAAATTTGGACCATATATTGAATGGGGAGCAAATAAAAAATCATTAAAAGGATTTAAAAAAAATATAAATGAAACAATAACTGTATCCGATATAGAAGAATTTATGAATTCTAATAAAAACATAATAAAAAAATTTAGTGAAGAATTAAGTATTAGAAAAGGGAAATATGGAGATTATATATATTATAAAACACAAAAAATGAAGAAACCTAAATTTATAAATGTAAGTAAATTAAAAGACATTAACGATATATCTAAATCCACCGAAAAAGAATTGCTTGAAAGAATTAATAACTTTATATAATATATATATATATATACTATATGATGGTTGGAGAAATAACTACTAATAGCTATGTAATTATTCCTGTAATTGGTGTATATGTAATATTTTTAATTGTAAAAAGTTTTATAGCTCCGTTTGCGCATGATATGGATTTTAAAACATATTATTCTTTATCGTGGGGCAATCTTATTTTATTTTTAATATCTATATTTACCGCTTATTTTACATTAATTACCGATAGAGAGATTGAGGGTGTAATTTTATTTTCCGGTTCAGTATTTATTTCAGTATGTTTTTATATATTTATACATATGTTTATTATAGCGGACCCTAATTTTCAACGTGTATACTGCAAGGTACACGTAAAAAAAAGTAATGCAAATAAAACTAAATTATATAAAACATCTGAAATATATGCACCTCGTTATTCAAGTGGTCGAGACGACGCTTCGAAGCGTTCTCAATATATTTTTATATTATTATTATGTCTAGATGTACTCATAGTTATTTACATGGGATTTTTATTAAATAAAGTTTTAAAAGGAAGAAAAGACTCATTGTCTTCTAGTAAAATTATAGCTGGGGCGTCTGCTTTTGTTGCAGTGTGTATTATAGGAATATCTATAGCTATTATTTCCATGTACAATGATTTAGCTAGTAAAAAAAATATGCTTGGTTATGAAACAGAAAATATATGTAAAGAAAAAGGTAAATTAATATCAGGTGATACATGTTAAGTAATAAATTTGTATGTTAATCCATAGTTATTACCATCGTCCCATAATCCAGAAATTTTACATATAAAATTATAATTATTCTTCTTAATAGAGTTATCAAAATTATATAATTTAATGTTTTCTTCTAGTAATTGATTAGTTATTTTATATATCGGTGTTTTATCTCTAATTTCTAATTTTTTAAGTATATCGTGTTCAATTACTTTTATTTTATCTATTGTATCCATATTATTAAAACTATTAAAAGAACATTTAGTTTTACTATATGATTTTTCAATATTAGATAGTGTCAAAGGAACAGATAAAAACAAGCCATTCATTGTAAATAATTCAGTGGAATAATATATTCTAATAAAAATACTATCACTAATAACAATGTTTTTAACTACATCACTAAAATAAACATTTTTTTCATCGAATTCATTAATTGGTATTACGATTATCATTTGTATATTTATATTTTATTATTTAAGTAAATTATAAATAATAATACGTTTATATTAGTAAATAAAGAAATAAAACAATTAATAATAATAATAATAATATGAAGTATTACGAGAGCCATTTTTGTGATTACTTAGAAAAATCAAAAAAATGTAAATTGCACAAAAAGTATGAGGAATATTATGATAAATTTCCAGAATCAATAGATAACTTAAAAAATATAATATTGTATGGTCCTACAGGGGTTGGGAAATATACACAAATGTTGGAAAGTATAAAAAAATACAGTGGATCTAATTTAAAATACGAAAAAAAAATTTGTATTATATTTCAGAAAATAAATTATTATTTTATGGTTAGTGATATTCATGTAGAGATAGATTTTTCTTTACTAGGTTGCAACTCAAAATTATTATGGAATGATATATATAACCAACTAATAAATATATCTGTTAGTAATAATAATAAAATATGTATAATAGTGTGTAAAAATTTTCATGATATTCACAATGAATTATTAGAAAATTTTTATAGTTATATGCAAAAGCCTTTATTTCAGAAAATAGAATTTAAATACATATTGCTAACGGAGCATATTTCTTTTATACCTAATAATATTATAAATATATGTGAAAGAATTCATATACCTAGACCGAGTAAAAGTTCATATGTAAAAGTATGTAAATATTTAAAAAATACAGATACTGATAATATAACAAATATAAAACATGGTTATGATAATTTACATAATTTACAGTCATCGCATGTTATCATATGTGATATAATAATTGAAAAAATGTGTTCAAAAGAACAAATAAATTATTTAAAATTTAGAGACAATTTATACGATATTTTTATTTATCAGTTAAATATTTATGATTGTATATGGTATATATTAAAATCATTAATAACAGATAAAAAAATAAGTGAGAATAAATTACCAGATATATTTTTACATATGTATTTATTTTTTCAGTATTATAATAATAATTATAGACCTATTTATCATCTTGAATATTTTATTTTTTATTTAATAGATATTATAGATTAACTGTCTTCTGCTGCAACCGTCTTTTTGCGCCGTACAACCTTCTTTTTCTTTGGTGGCTCTGGCTCTACTACTTCTTGTGTTTCTTGTGGTTCTTCTGGCTCGTCTTTTTCTGCGACGGTTTCTTCTTCATCATCTGAATCCTCTACATCGATTCCAACGTTTTCCTCATTTTCGTCGTCATCCTCTTCTTCTGCCGCCGCGGCCTTTTTCATGAGGTCTTTTTCTGCAACATTTAGTTTAATATGACACTTTCCACGCAGAGTTGCGCGAGGTTGTACCACACCCTGCATTAGTTTCCAGGTGATTCCGAACTTACCACCCACAAACCATAGTCCACCGCACTTCAAAACAAGTGCTACATTTTGAGTTTTTTGAATAAGACTTTCAGGAGAAGTGGTCAAGTCCGCTTCACCGCTATCATTCATAGGAGGATACATAAGGTTGCCTTCTAGGTCATACAATTCAAGGTCTTTTGAAAACTTTCCATCATAATATTCAAGTTTTACACGAAGGGTTGGTGCACGTGAAGTATCTGGTTCATCCGTATTAGGATTCTTTGGATATTTCAACATAGGACTCCATAGAGCATCTACAACCTCAGGAGTCATCTTCGCTTTATTAAACCAATCCTTCGAATTCTTAATGGCATCGGATTTAATCATGTCCTCCAGACTAGTAAGATTTTCAAGAAAGCTTACCGTTTGTTCAGAATAATTTGCATCCTGTTCACGCGGGAATTGCAAAGACAAATCATACGTCTTTTTACCGGCTTCAAATTCATTTACATTTAGACCCCATGTCATCATAAGTGGAGTAGAAACATGGAGATTTTTATTGAACTTTCCTAGAAGAGCAATGCTTTTTCCACCATTTGCATTTACTCGAGGTTTACCGTAGGATACATCCTTAGCGGGGGAGAGGGCGGCGCCACTGATAATCTGATCTTCGGGGTTCATTGCGGACATCGTGATTATTTTCTTTTTTAAGGGGTATTTGTGGATCAATTTTTTTTCAGAATCGCATAAAAATAAATAATAATAATGATTGTTAAAATCATTATTATTTTATAAAAATGATTCAAAAAGAAAATATAATTTAATAATATAATGACCTTAAATAGTTTAAATAGTCAAAATATTGTTATAAGTACAAATAAATGTAATGTGAAAAAACCCACCAAAAGAAAAATAGATATTAAATCATTTTACACAAATATGAGTTTCAGTTCTAATAAAAGGTCTCCAAAAGAAGTAAGTGGAAATATACTTCAATATAAAGATTATGAAAACTTAGTTTTATACAATTATCGTTTATCCGAATTAAAATTAATTGCCAAGCATTATAAACAAAAAATTAGTGGTAAGAAAAATGAAATTTTAAATAATTTATACAATTTTTTAAAACTCTCGCATATAATTATAAAAATCCAAAAAAATATAAGAAAAATGATTGTTAAAAGGTATATAATATTAAAAGGCCCTGCATTTTTTAAAAGAGAATTGTGTAATAATCAAAGTGACTTTTATACTTTAACGGATATGAAAGATATAGACTATAATCAATTTATTAGTATTAAAGATAAGGATGGTTTTATTTATGGTTTTGATATTATATCTCTTTATACTTACATAAAAAAAAATAAAAAGAATCCGTCAAATCCCTATAATAGGAGTGAATTTACTCTAAAAAATAATCCATTAAATACGATTAATAGGTTGATAAAACTAAGTAAAATATTAAATATTACAACAAATATTAAAATAGAAAATGAGAATATAAGTTATTCAAAACAGATAGAATTAAGAGCTTTATCCATATTTCAAGAAATTGATGCACTAGGTAATTATACAGATAGTTCATGGCTTTTATCATTAAATATTCATCAATTAATAACATTTATACATGAATTGTATGATATTTGGACGTATCGTGCACAAATCGATCATATTACAAAAGTTTCTATTTGCCCTCCTTTAGGAAATCCATTTATCAATATTAATATGCAATACATATCGAATAATTTATCGTTAAATCAACTAAAATCAACCGCCCTTTCTATTATTGAAAAATTTATAAAGCATGGTATAAACAACGAATTTAAAAGTTTAGGAGCCTGTTATGTTTTAACAGCATTAACAATAGTTAGTAATAATGCAGCGATATCTCTTCCTTGGTTCTATCAATCAGTTGTATACTAATTTGTTCGTTTTTATTCGTTTTTATTCGTTTTTATTTTATTTTTACAGGATGTTATCAAGCAAAAAACATAATATATTAATTCTTTTTCAAAAGAACTTAAAAAGTATAGCGTATTATCTATTATAATATGCCTCCTAAGTCGAGTCCTCCTCGAAAGCGCGCGACCAAGCCATCGTCTTCTGTTGTCAAGCCTTCTAAGAAAGTAGCTGCCCCCGTTGTAGAAGAACCTGTTGTAGAGAAGTCGGTAGAATCCGTAGCCGACTCGTCAGAAGATACTCAAGTTGATGAACTCAGTGGCCGATTCACTGAATTTCTAGCAAAGATTCAAAACATTGCTTCTCAAATGTCGGCACTCAAGGGTGAGTTCCGCGTACTTGAGAAAGCTGCATTGCGAGAGATGAAGGCAGCCAAGAAGCTTAGTCAAAAGAAGAAGCGCAAGAATACTAACCGCGCGCCAAGTGGTTTTGTAAAGCCAACTCTTATTAGCAGTGAGCTAGCTACCTTCCTTGGAAAGCCTACTGGTACCGAGATGGCTCGCACAGAAGTCACTCGCGAGATTAACAAGTACATTCGTTCTCACGATCTTCAAGATAAGAGTAATGGACGTAAGATTAACCCTGATGACAAGCTTCGCAGTCTTCTAAAGCTAAAAAAGAATGACGAACTTACCTACTTTAATCTTCAACGATACATGAGCCCTCATTTTGCCAAGCAAAGCAAGAGTGGAGAGCTAACTGTACCTCCTTAAAGAAATAAAAAAATAATAATTAATAATTCATAACACAATTTATATTTATTAATATAACCTAATTTATTCTATTATAAAACCTGATTTTCTTAATATAGAATTTAAATTACTTTTATTGACATCATTTAGTTTAATATTTATTTTTTTATTGCTATCGTGAAGTTGATCCAAATTATTTCCCATTATATCAAACATAAAATAGGTTTGATATAATTGTATATTATCTTTAATATAATTTTGATGAACTAACCACTCATAAAAATTACCGTTTTTGCTTTTGTTTTTTTTAAAAATTTTAAATAATTTAAATGTTTGAAAAATATGATTTCCTTCGTTATAATCGGTACCCGAATAAACGCATATTTCTCTGAATTCTTTTGATGATAATTTTAATTGTTTTAGTATTTTATTGTAATCGTAATAGTCTATTGTTTCATTATAAATATTCATGTTTCTAAAAACTCTATTGCATCCGTATACAAACATATCCATATCTTCGCTAAGACATCCATATACTAATTTTTTTTTAACCAGTTCGGCGCATAAATTATCAGCTTCTCCAGTAGCTTCCAAATAACATGCACCATATGCATGAATTAATTCTTTTGAAATTTTAATATCGTTTCTTGTCAATCTTAATGTTTTTTTAAATTCTTGTTTCATTATATTTTTAATTTTAAATATCTCTTCTTGAGTATTTAAATTTGGATTTTTTTCTAAATGATGTAATCTTTCTTCTAGAGAAATAATATATTGCTTTGCTTGTTTCTTTTGTTCTAGTCGTTTTCTTATTGTTTCATTCTTTTCTTTTGGTGGTTTTCCGTCAAATATAAATACTGGTATGATATTATATTTTCTAAATAATCCTATCATTAAATATAAATTATCTATTATACTACCATCTTCCAAAAACTTATATAAATAAATACTTATGTCTATCGCTATTTTTTTATTAGATAATTCATTAAAGTGTACTTTTTTTATAGAATTTTTACAAGATTGTTTCAAAAATGAATTTAGTTGTTTTATTCCCATCTATTTTATCAAATAATAAAAATTATAAACTTCAATTTTATTATATTAATTCACATAGAGACATGCGCAAAGTTATTTTTAATTTATTATCTTTTTGTGAATGATAAAAACCCTCTGCCTCTCTTATACTAGAAATTAAGTCCTTATTTTTATACATCGTTTTTATAAAATTAAACAAACTTGATAAATTTTTTTCAGTATTTAAAAATTTAACAATGTGTGGATTATTTTTTTTACACCATTTAATAAATTTATTATCATTAAATACTAATAATAGTTTAACTATAAAATATGCAAATACGTTTGTATTTTCTCTATAAAGTTGATTCACTTGTTCTTTCATATCAGGATTTATTAGCATATCATATGTCAAATTCATATGATTTAATATTTTTACAACTTGTAAACAAGTAAATTTCTTTTCATTAAGTATTAAAAATTCATAATACAAAACAAAATCTACTTTTTTTTTTGAATCGTCTAACATTTTGTATGCACATAAAGCCGTATTCATAATTAAGGCCCAGGATTCAGCCCATGACTCATATAACGCAAATTCAGATTCTATGGGAAACAACTTTTTTATTTTAACTTTTAAAGTATCTATGTTCATTTGTCCAAATTCTAATCCTAAATTATGAAACGTTTCATGCATTAATACTTTTAACCACTCTTCTTTTCTATAAATAACTATCTCTGAATCTCTTTTACAAATATCACTATATCCACTATTTATATTGTTAATACCTATTGTATCAACAGTTGATTTAGGTAATACTTTTTTAAAATCCGTCATATACAAATATATTGTTAGTCTATTACTGCAGGCATTCGAGGTAAAATTTGTTATTAATTTTAACCATAACAATATTGTTCTAATATATTCCTTATATTTATCCATTTCTAATTCTATGTTTTCTTCATTAAAAATCATATTTATCCTTATTTGTCTTTTATCTAAAACATAAATATAACGAATATAACTAGTTGAATCATTATTTATTGACTCTCGTATATTATCTGGCAAAAAATTAGAATTAAAACTAACTGGTTTAGGAATATCTTTAACAGTATTAATAGTAAAATATTTAGTATCTATAGGTATATCTTTTGTTTCTGAGTTAGCTTTATTTAGAAGTTCGTATAACATATTTATATCGTTATTTCCCGATGTAGGTACACTTGATTTAGTATTCAGGTTTTTAATAATTTTTTCACTTTGTTTGGAAAATTTCATATAATATATATATTTAATTTATTTATTATATTTTGTTATATTATAATGCCTGGAAATAAAGCAAAAACCTACAAGATGTATGGTGGCAAACATTACGGAAAGAAGAAGGTAACTCTCGGAGGAAAACGCAGAAAAGCACCTCGCAGAAAGAGTCCGCGTAGAAAAACTAAGGGCGCTCGCCGCAGCCGTAGAACTCGTCGCCGTCGTAGACGCGGTGGATCATGAGGATTGAATAAACAAATAGAAGATTTTAATACTATACAAAAAGGAGGATGAGGCTTTAGAAATAATCTTCTAAATAACTAATCATTACATTGTAATTATAAAAATGAATGACAAATAATATTAAAACGTATACAGTCTAATATTATTTTGACCAATTTTTATTTTATTTTTTACATATTTTTTTGGAAAAATAAAATATTTAAACCAATCTATCTAGTATTCGAGTGTCTACCAGTACATCATAATGTATACCCGTATATAATAAATAAATTGTTCTAATATCTTCATCACTATCAGTATCTATACCATAATTGTTTAAATTAAACGTAGCGATTTCTTGAGTAGGGCTACTAGAAGTAATATCACAAATAAATATTCTTAAATTTCTAAACCGTATTAAAATAAAAAAAATTTCTGCAACAGTACCCCATATTTTTAGGGTACTGCCAAATTCTGGATTAGTTGCTTTTGAACCAATAATTAATTCTTTGTCCTTAATTAGTTGCCGATCTGCATTTAATGGATAACTAGCACCAGCCGTTTCATATATATTACGCTCATCTATACTGTATCCGTCATTAAAAACAAAATTAAAATAATCATCAATATCTTTATTATTATAATTTGGGTTGCCTTGTATTTGAGTCATATTATCTGGGTCTCTCATACCTGAAAGCAACTCAGTAATATCTGTTGCGCTTGTGCCATCAATCTCACTTTCTTTAAAAAAATAGCCTCTTCCCAGTCTTATATTAGATTTAGGTTTGATTTCTCTATATATCCAAGATCTGTATAAATCCTGTTTAAATTTTCTGGCAACCATATCTAGATTATCTCCAAATTGCCCCCGACCCGTCCGCCTCACTATTAAATTGCGACTCTGACCTTGCATTGATTGTCTAAAAATTTTGGATACTTCTTCAGAAGAATTACCTAGACCTATATAAGGGTTACCACGAATATCAACAATACTAGGTTCTAGATTATTTAACACAGAATCTAAATATTCTGCAATTAATATAGAATAATACATGCAATTTCCGTCTCCCGTCATAGGTAGACGAATATAAGTACGTTCGTTGATTGTAAATAAACCTTCGTCGATGGAATTTTTATTAACATTCAATTTTTTTGAAATTGAATTTACTTTTTCAAAAGACTCCTTAGATTTACTGAATCCTATACTTTCTTGCGTAGGTGTTCCTTTTTCCATTAATCGGCGTTGAATCCTATTTCTATAGGCTGCAAAACCATCTATTGATGTAATATTTAAAGGATCTAAGGAAAATGCACTTTCGTTGATATTTGTAAAATTATTTTTTTGTGTTTCTATAGTTTGTGCTAGTATTGTTAATCTTCTATTATCTGAATTAAATGCATTGAATTCAAACCTGTCAATCGGTCTACCTGCATAAAATTGAAAATTAGCTTTTATTAGGTCTTCTAATTCACTTAATACAATTGCCGCACCTAAAGGAACTGATTCTTCGGTGCTGGGTTGTCTTGCTGGTGCTGCTGGTGCTG
>Ga0160422_10002466_pt1 | contig 11593 bp, 12 predicted proteins | sample Fk160mmetaG_FD_108192 | JGI IMG/M metagenome (GOLD analysis project Ga0160422, IMG submission 108192) | Marine microbial communities from the Central Pacific Ocean - Fk160115 60m metaG | ecosystem: Environmental > Aquatic > Marine > Oceanic > Photic zone | place: The Central Pacific Ocean... | reverse complement strand
GAAAAGTCGAAAAAGAACAAGCTATCAATTGGTCGCTTTCTGGGCCAATGTTAAGAGCCTCTGGAGTTAAATGGGATCTAAGGAAAGCAGATAATTATGAGTGCTACGACGATTTTGAATGGAAGATAGCTTATGAGCTTGAAGGTGATTGTTATGCTAGATATCGAGTAAGAGTTGAAGAGATGAGGCAATCATTAGGAATAATTCGCCAAGCATGTGCAATGATTCCTGGAGGGCCTACTGAAAATCTTGAAGCAAAAAGAATGGCTGCGTCTGATAAAAAAGATAGGATTTTTGGATTAGATTATCAATATATTGCAAAAAAAGTTGCACCAACATTTAAGATTCCTAATGGTGAACTATATACTCGACTTGAGTCTGGTAAAGGAGAAATAGGAGTTTTTATTCAAGGTAATAATGAAGTTACACCTTGGAGATTTAAAATAAGAGCTGCAGATCTTAATAACCTACAAATTTTGCCACATATTCTTAAAGGAGCAAAAATAGCTGATATTATGGCTATTCTTGGTTCAATTGACGTAATTATGGGATCAGTGGATAGATAAACTCTAGACATGAATTCTGATGATTGGTTACTTTTAGAAAGAAGAGTAAGATTCGGAGATTGTGATTCTGCAGGAGTACTTCATTTTCATAATCTACTAAGGTGGGCACATGAAGCATGGGAAGAAAGTATAGAAAATTATGGCATTTCTTCATGTAAAATTTTCCCCTTCTCTGAGTCACAACAAAAAATTGCTATTCCAATTATTAATTGTGAAGCAAGATTTTTTTGTCCTATTAAATTAGGTGATCATCTAAATATGAAAATTATGCCTAAAAAGATTAATAATAATTTATTTAAAGTAGAAATATTATTTTTTAAAGAAAAGATGAAATGTGCCCAAAGTACATTAATTCATTGTTCAATAGACTCTAATTCAAGACAAAAAAAATCAATACCTGAAGAACTACAACTTTGGATCGAAGCTTCAAACTTAAATAATAAAATTAATCAATGTTAATTATTCATGTTATTTCTTTCCAGTTATTTTTTCCTTTTTTTAATTTCTTATTTGATTTTGAGTAAGGTATCCATCTCAAAGGTCTTTCATGTCTCTCCCACTCACTACTTAAATCTGTTAGATGATTTAATGATTTTATAATTTGCGTTGGATTAATATCTTTTTGAAAATAAAGAATAACTTCGTATCTTTTCCCCCATTCAAAATCTTTAAATATCGAGATATAAAAATTATGAATTGGAAAATTTTCCTTCAAGATCAATTTTTTTATTTTTAGCTTTATTAGATCTGGAAAAACTGTTATACCTCCAGATGTAAATGCATTATCACTTCTACCAAGAACATTAAGGAATTCTGACTGATTTGTTTTTATTAATTCTCCTAAATCGCCGCTTTCCCACCAACCATTTTCATTTTTAAAACTTCTCAATCCAGAATTACTTAATAATTCTATTCCAATTCTGTCTCCTTTTACCTCAATAATTCCCTTTTCATTAATCTTTATATTGATGTCTTTAAATATCTCTCCAACAGTTTTATTTCCTTTTAAGAAGTCATTAGATTCTAATGCTGAAATCATTGCAGCTGTCTCTGTAGCCCCATAACATGGACAAATTTTTATTTTTTCTTTAATACATATTTCAGCAACTGCAGTATTAATGTGTGCACCTCCAACCCAAACTAAATCGAATATTTGGAGCCACTTAATTCCGTTTTGACTTGATAAAAGTCTATATAATTGAGTCGGAACCATTGAAGTTATTAAACACTTTCTTTTTAATCTTTTATTTGCTTTCGTTTTTTCTAAAAGATATTCCGTTCGTTTTATTAATTGTGGAGATATATTTATGAATTCACACTCCCATAAAATGCTCCTCCAAAAAGACATTACACCACTTATGTGATTTAAGGGTAAAGTGTTATAAATTATTAGTTCATCTAAAATAAAACCTTGTTTTTGTAACCATTCACCGGAAAATTTTGCCGATTTATCAAGGTTTTGAATTGAGTGAATACATTTTTTGGGTTTATTTTTACTGCCACTACTATTTAGTATTAGTCCAGGTCCCTCATAATTTATTTTTTGAATAAATTCATCTGATTTATTTGGTTTATTTTGTATATAAATAATTTTTTTTTCTCGAATAAAGTTTAATATTTTTTTGAAAGATTCTTTTTCATTCTCTAGGTAAAAATTAAATATTCTTTGCTTCATAAAAATTCCCAAATTAAATCTGGATTACTTGAAAAAAGTTTATTATTTGGTATTTGCTTCAATGCAAGACCAGGGACTTTAGGAGTAGGCCCTTTTTGTTGAAGCAATGAAAAATGATAAAGCATTCTAAATCCTATACCAGTTTCAAAAGATGTACTTATAGATCTATAGGCTACTTTATTATTCAACTCTTCCAAAAGTTTTATTGGATTTCTCTCTTGAGAGGGTCTTCTGATTTGCCATCCATTCCAAGTATTAATAAGCTTTGGATGTTTTATTAATGATTCATCAAGTGCTACAGGTACCTTTTCATTTAGTGCTATTGAACCTTCAATATCATCATAATCAAGAGGTTGCTCTAGCCAATCTAAATTATTATTGTCTCTCAATATATCCGCCCATCTTATTGCAATTCTTCTACTCCAAGAACCATTAGCATCAAATCTTATTTTAATATTTTCACTAACTTCATTTAAAATCTCTTCTAAAATTTTCTCTTCATATAAATTGTCTTTAATTCCGACTTTCCATTTAATAGTAATAGGATTATTTTTAAATTTATTTTTTTTATTTAACTCCCTAAATTCCTTTAAAATATTATTCGGATTCATAAGTATTGCAGTTTGATGAATACCTTGAAAATTATATGATCTGTCAAATTTTAAAACATTATTCATCTCAGCAATTGCAGAATTTATACCTGATTGGACACAGGGGTGGAAATTTTCAATTAGGTTATAAAGTTCTTTTTCATATATATTTTCTGGAATTTGGTCTAATTGCATTTTGCATAAGTTTATTACATTTTTATCAAGAGGTGAGACCTCACCAAATCCATATATATTATTCTTATTTCTTAACTTAAGAATCCAACCTTTTTTAAAATTAATTTTTTTCCTTGAATTTCTTACTGAAGATAATAAATCAAATGAAAAGATCTTTTTCTCAAAATTAATTTTCATTTATTTAAGAAGAAATTAAATAATAAACCTATTATTAGACCTAAACCATTTAGTGTTTGAAATTTGATGGCTATAAATTTAAGCTTTTTTAATTTATCTGGCTTAAAATAAGAAGTTCTTAATAGGTTTATTAATTTATAAGCATAAGGCAAACTTATTAAATAGAAAATACAATAAGGAGGAAGGAAATTAATTAGAATTACTATTAATTCAAAAATATAAATTATTAAAATAATCCAGGGTATTAGAGATGATGCCTTCTTAAATCCTAATAAAACTAAAGGTGAGTTTTTACCATGTTGCTTATCTTCTTTTAACTGATGAAAATGCGAACAAAATAATACTAATGTAATTGCTAATGATGGTCCTGTTCCTAATAATAAAGATTCTTTCCATGGAATTCTAGATATAAAATCATGGCCTGGGTTAAAAGCAATTAAAGCTGCAGAGTGAGCTAATGGCCCGAATGCCAACCAGCATAAAGGTTCTCCCAGACCAACATATCCTAATCTGAAAGGTGGACCTTGATAAAGATAACCTAAAATGCACGATAAACTAACTAGAATTATAATCGAACTACTTGTCGACAAAGATATCAAATAAATTATAAACAAACCTACAAATAGTGATAAATAAGCAATTAATGAAATAATTTTTTTACTCTTTACAAGATTTACTATTGAGTGAAACTTAAATTCATCAATCCCCGTTTCCGAATCAAATAAATCATTTGTTAAATTTTCCCAAAACAATATTAATATAGATGCGATTGTGAATGCTAATAAATTCCCTATGCGCAAATTCAGGAAATTACTTAGATTAAATGCAGCTGAAATAAGAATTGGAATAATTACTACTGAATATAAAGGCCATTTGATTGCTTGTTCCCATAATTTTTTTTTATATTTATCCATTCCCAAATTTTTTATGAAAGTAATAAGATTATTTATATATATTGATTTAAATTAATTAATTTAGTCAATAACTTTTTCATTTTGATAGGTAATGCAAAATAATTTAACTTTTTCAGATTTTGTAAATGATATTTATATCCAATTTAATGACGAGAATTTAAATAACTCCTTAGTAAGTGTTTGTATAGAAATTCCTCCATTAGATATTTTAGAGATCTACAACTATTTTCAACATCTTTATCCTTTTTCTTTTTTTTGGGAAGAAAATCATCAATTATCTTTTATTGCGCTTGATAAATGTGAATATAAAACTTTAAATGGACCAAATAAATATTCCGTGGCAAAGAAGTTTTGTGATGATACTTTTAAGAATTTGATTAATTTAAATAAGAGTAATGATATTTATTCATTACCAAAAATCATTTATTTTTTCTCTTTTAATGATTATGTAAATAATAAAAGTTCAAATGAAGTTCCATTGATGGAAGCAGTTTTACCTCGAATTCTAATTATTAAAAATGATAATAAAGTATGGCTCAGAATGCATTCGAAGGTTACTCAGAATTCATCTTTAAAGGATATATTAGATGAACTTTGGTTGTTAAGAAGTAGAATTATCCAAAGAGAAGTTCAATCTAAAGAAGAATATTTAAAAGATTTATGTATCAATAAATTTAATTATGAGTTTGAGAATAAAAAAGAAAAACTTAGGGAAATTATTTCTAAAGGTATTCAATTAGTAGAAGAAGATGTACTCGAAAAAATTGTTTTGGGCGCAAGGTTATCTTTTAATATCGAAAATAGGATTAATATTTATAAAGTATTAAAAAATTTTCAACTTAATCAACCAAATACCTGTAGATATCTTTGGAAAAGATCTCAAGATGATATTACTTTTGGTGCTTCACCTGAAAAATTATTTTCTATAAACCAAAATAATCTTTTATTAGAGGCAATTGCTGGGACATCAAAAATAAATAATGATAAGAATTTATTATTGAAAAATTTAAAGAATCTTAATGAGCATAATTTTGTGATTAATTACTTAATAAGTTCTCTCGAAAAATTAGGAATTGAAAATTATTTTAAAGATCAATTAAGAGTTAAATCGTTTGGTCAAATTTCCCATTTATGTACTTCTATTTCTGCAAATGTAGATAATATTTGTCCTTTTAGATTATTAGAAATATTACACCCTACTCCTGCTCTTTCAGGCGTCCCAAAGAATATATCTTTAAACTGGATTGATATTCTTGAAAATTTCTCAAGAGGGAATTATGCTTCTCCAATAGGTTGGGTTGATTATAATAGAAATGCTGATTTTAGAGTTGCAATAAGAGGAGCTAGGATTATTAATAAAGTAATGGAACTTACTGCAGGTTCTGGAATTATTAAGGGATCTTCTTCGGTATTAGAGATTGAGGAAATCAAACTTAAATTTGAAACAGTCGCAAAAGAGATTTTTACTAATTAGGCTAATTTATAATATTTAGTAATTCTTCAATTACTTCATCAGATATTAGCTTGTTTGATAAATTTTCTATTTCTCTAAGTCCCGTTGGACTTGTGACATTGATTTCGCTTAACATTCCATTGATAACATCTATTCCTACAAAAAATAAACCTTCATCTTTCAGATGTCTAGATATTTCAAAGCAAATTTTTTTTTCTTGATCATTCAGATATGATTTTTCCGCTTTCCCTCCCATCGCTAAATTACTTCTGAAATCACCAAACTTAGGAATACGATTTATAGATCCGAATGGCTTTCCATTTACGATTATTATTCTTTTATCTCCTTCTATTACTTCTGGTATAAATTTTTGCATCATTACAGGTAATTGTTCTTGTAAAGTTATTAATTCTATTAAGGCTATTATTCCTGGCGAGTTCTTTGTCAAACGAATAACCCCTTGTCCTCCTTTCCCTCCTAAAGGTTTAACAACTACATCTTCATTGATTTGTGCGAAATTAATTAAATCATTTACCTTACTAGCGACAATGGTTGGAGCCATTAAATGACTATACCTAAGAGCTCCTAATTTTTCATTCCAAGCTCTTAATGAGGATGGTTTATTTATAACTTTTACTCCTTTCCTTTCTGCCACCTCTAAAAGATGCGTCGCATAAAGATAACCTTCATCAACAGGTGGGTCTTTTCTCATCCAGATGCAACTAAATTGTGCCAAAGGTATACACTCATTTTTAATGATTTCTACCCATGGATTAGGTTTGATTTTTAAAGATGATGCCCAGACTTCATCACCTCTAGCCTCCAGATCTTGGGGGGTACAGATCCAGACTTCAATATTTTTTCTATCAGTAGCTTGCATTAATGCTGCTGAAGAATCTTTTGACTGATTTATATTTTTTATAGGATCTATAACGAAAAGAAATTTCATACTTTTTAACTAAAGAATGAGTCTAACTCATTATTTTTCTCCAACTCAAAGAGATCATCGCATCCTCCTATACCTTTGTTATCAATAAAGATCTGTGGAAGAGATCTTCTTCCATTGGCTCTTTCGCTCATTTTACTTCTAGCCACATCATCACCATCAATTTTATATTCAGTGAAAGCAATATTTTTCTCATTTAGCAATGATTTTGCCCTATTACAAAAGGGGCAGTATTGCCATGTATAGATTTCTACTAATGTCATTTTTTAAATATTATTTATTTTATACTATAAAATATTGCCGGTTGTTAGATTAGTAATAACAAAAAAATCCTATTTTGATAGAACTAACAGAATTTAAAAAAGATCTTTCTGAATTAACAAAGCGCCTTATAAAGGCACAAGACTGTCTTTGACATTCCAAGATTAAAAGCTCATAGAAGAGAATTAGAGCAATTAGCTTCTTCTCCTGATTTTTGGATCAATCAAGATGGTGCAAAGAAACTTATGAGGGAATTAGATGATACGAAAGAACAACTTAATTTAATAAATCATTGGGAATCATTAATTAGAGATGCTAATGCTTCTTTAGATCTCTGTAATTCCAATTTTGAATTAGAACTTATTGAAGAATCACAGTTGGGCCTTGATTTATTAAGAGAGGAACTTGATAGATGGGAGTTTCAAAGATTGCTAAGCGGTGAATATGACAAAGAATATGCCATCGTAACGATTAATGCTGGTGCTGGCGGCACCGATGCTCAAGATTGGGTAGAGATCTTGTTAAGAATGTATTCAAGATGGTCAGAAAATCATTCTATGAAATGCGTAATTAATGAAATATCAGAAGGAGAAGAAGCAGGTATTAAGAGCGTCACTTTTGAAGTTCAAGGAAAGTATGCTTATGGTTATCTACAAAATGAAAAAGGTACACATAGATTAGTACGTATATCTCCCTTTAATGCAAATGGTAAAAGACAAACGAGCTTTGCTGGTGTTGAGGTTATGCCGAAATTAGATGATGATATTTCTTTAGAGATTCCAGAAAAAGATTTAGAAATTACAACTAGTAGATCTGGTGGAGCTGGCGGGCAAAATGTAAATAAAGTAGAAACGGCTGTTAGGATTACCCACATACCAAGTGGAATTGCAGTTAGATGTACTCAGGAAAGATCGCAATTACAAAATAAAGAAAAAGCTTTGCTAGTTTTGAAGGCTAAGCTTTTAATTATTGCAAAAGAACAAAGAGCGTCTGAAATTAAAGATATTAGAGGTGATATGGTAGAAGCGGCATGGGGAAATCAAATAAGAAATTATGTTTTTCATCCTTATCAAATGGTTAAAGATCTAAGAACTATGAAGGAGACAAATAATTTAGATGGCGTTTTGAATGGAGATCTTGATCAATTTATTTATGAATTATTACGTCAAAATATTTCTAAAAAATAGTTTATATACTAGTAAAAGATATATAAAGATAAATTGGGAAAAAAAGTTTCAGCACCAAGTTTTATTAAATTAGCGATGCGTAATATGGTAAGGAAAGGCTCCAAAAGTATCTCTCATTTTTCCATAACATTTTTACTCTTAATAAGTTTATTAATACTTTTATCTTTTTTAGGTAAGCCCAATATTCCACTTTAAGGTATATGAAATCAAAAATAAATTCTTCTTTTGAATTAGATTTAGTATTTAATTATGACCTTCAACTAAATAAATCTTTATTTTTAAAAGAAAAACAAGATAATTTAATTTTTGAAAAATATTTTTGGGAAAAAGTATTTATTCTATGGATCGAAATAATTATTAATGAAAATGGTAGTGCATTGCCAAAATTTATCCTTAATAAGAAAAATTTTTCACTAAGTTTTGAAATTATAGATAATAAAAAAATTGCTAATTTAAATGAAAATTGGCTAAATAAATCCGGCCCTACCGATGTTCTTTCGTTTCCAATTATTTCGGAAGAATATGGTTTTCATAATTTATCTTTCATTGAATTAGGAGATCTATTTATATCGTTAGAGCTTGCTTTAAATCAAGCATTAGATTATAAACATGGTTTGAAAAGAGAAATGCTTTGGCTTGCTAGTCATGGTCTGCTTCATTTATTAGGATGGGAACATGATAATAATTATCAATTAAATAGGATGTTGAAACTTCAAGAATATTTAATTTCTAAAGTAATTTAGTTCTATTTTATGCTTTTTAGAAAATTGAAATGATTAAGAAAATTTATTTATCCAAAATCAGTAAAAAGTCTTTTAAAACTTCCAATAATTTTTTTCAAAGTTTAAAATATGCTTTTGAGGGGATTGTTTATTGCTTCGTTTATACCAGAAATTTTAGGATACAAATATTTTGTGGATTATTAGCTTTAATAAGCGGGATTTACTTTGATTTAAATCCATTTGAATGGTTATTAATATTAGCTACAATTATTTCAGTATTAGTTCTTGAATTGCTCAATACTGCAAATGAATCGATAGTTAATTTAATTGTAGATAAAAAATTTAGAAAGTTAGCAAAAATTGCAAAGGATTGTTCGGCTGCAGCAGTATTATTAACATCTTTAAATGCAATATTTGTTGCTGTATATATATTTTTACCTAAAATAAAAATATTATTATTTAATTTATAGAAAATGTTTTTGGTGATAGATAATTATGATAGTTTTACATATAATCTAGTTCAGTATTTAGGAGAATTATCAACTGAATATAAAGTTGCTCAAGATATCCTAATTAAAAGAAATGATGAAATAACATTAGAAGAAATTATAAATATTAAGCCTCATGGGATTATGCTCTCCCCAGGACCAGGTAATCCTGATCAGTCTGGGATTTGCTTACCAATCCTTCAACATTTATCTAAAAATATACCTACTCTGGGAGTTTGCTTAGGGCATCAGGCCATAGCACAGGCATATGGAGGTAAAGTTATAGTAGGTAATGAATTAATGCATGGAAAGACATCTAAAATTTTTCATGAAAGGAAAGGTTTATTTCGCGATATTGAAAGCCCATTTATAGCTACGAGGTATCATAGTTTAATAGTTGATTCTGTTACGTTACCATCATGTTTTGAAGTAACTGCATATTTAGAGGATTCAACAATTATGGGTTTGAAGCATAAAAAATACAGTCATATACAAGGAGTACAATTTCATCCTGAAAGTGTTTTAACCCAATTCGGACATCAATTAATTAGTAATTTTCTTAAGATGATTTAATAAAAGTTACTAATAATAAAAAAGTATTATGAAGATTAAAATTAAACAACTATTTCTATTTATGTTATTTGGATTGTTTAATCCTATTTTATTAAACGCAGAGGAATTAGTAATTACGAGTTTTGGTTATAGTAATTTTTTACTTCAAGGCGGTGGACTTAATATCCAACTAAATCCATTTAAAGCAACTGGCTGTAATCAGAATTTAAAAGAAGTAAACGATATAGAGGTAGATTTTATTATTGCTAGTTCTCGTTTAGATGATGAAGGTTATAATCCAGCGAATAAATTGATGTTTTTTAATCCTGGAATTTTTAAAGTCAAAAATATTATATTAAGTGGTATTTCAGTACCTCATGATCGATTAAATGGGAGAAGATTTGGATTCGGGACTGTATGGAATTGGGATCAAAATGATTTTAAGATAGTTCATATGGCAGGTGCAGCAGGTGAAATTAGTATTGAGGATGAAATATTATTATCTCGTCCAGATATTTTATTTATTTCAGTTGGAGGAGGTTTGAAATCTTATAATGGTTTAGAGGCTTCAAAGATTGTATCAAGATTACAACCCAAAATTGTTATTCCAGTCCATTACTCAAAAGAAGGAAATTTGATTGAAAATTGTGATTTATCTACGAAAAATGAATTTCTTAAAAATATGTCAGATTATAATATTAGATATGTTGGAAATTCTTTTGAATTCATTAAAAGAAACTTGATTGAGAGATCGATTTATATTTTTGAGTAATTATTTATAGATCTAATTCACTATAAATATTCCAAAAAAGATTCATTTGTTCTTTAGTTCCAATACTTACCCTTATAGAATTCTCTATATCTTTTTTATTTCCCATATTCCTTACTAGTATTCCTTTTTTTCTTAAGTTAATTTCTAATATTTCAGGTTTTTTGTTAGGCCAAATTAAGAAATAATTACCTCCACTAAAATGACTCCTTACGTTTGATTTATCAAATTTGTGCATAATCCATTGCCTTGCATCTTTAACTTCCTGAACATATTTTTCTATATAAGATAAGTCATCTAATGCTGCCAAAGCAGCAGTAACTGCAAAGCTATTTACATCATAAGGGCCTTTAACTTTATCAATATTTGTTATTAATTCAGCATGACCAAATGCAAATCCTATTCTTAATCCTGCTAAGCCAGCTGTTTTAGAAAAAGATTGGATTAAAATTATATTTTTGTGCTCATTGAAATTTAATTTTTGTAGAAGGCTATCCCCATAAAACTTTTCATAAAGCTCATCAATAACAAATAAACATCCCTTATTATTATTTGCAAGTTCAACTATTATTTCAGCTTTTAAAACAGTACCTGTTGGATTATTTGGATTACATATAAAAACTAATTTTGGTTTATATTTTTTTAATTTCAGCTTAAAATCCTCTATTGGGAATGAAAAATCTCCACCAATATATTCTGATTGTATGGTATCCATTCCCCTCATTGTTGCGCATGGTGAATAATATCCAAATGTAGGATTAGTTGTTAAAAATAATTCACCTTTTTCTCCATATGAATTAAAAATTGCGTTAATTGCTGCATCTGCGCCATTAAATATACCTATTTCACCAATATCTAAATCTTTGAAATTTAAATATGTTTTACATAATTTATTTTTTAATTCATTATATTCTGGATAAATAGAAATCTCATTCGATTTAATTGCTTGAATCGCTTCTATTACTTTTGGGCTAGGACCAACTGTATTTTCATTAAAATCAAGTCTTAATAAATTTCTTCTATTCTCCAGAGGAGCAGAATAGGTTTCCATATATTTAATTTCTTCTCTTGGCTCTGGAAAAGAATTATTTAAATCTT
>Ga0160422_10002465_pt1 | contig 11594 bp, 10 predicted proteins | sample Fk160mmetaG_FD_108192 | JGI IMG/M metagenome (GOLD analysis project Ga0160422, IMG submission 108192) | Marine microbial communities from the Central Pacific Ocean - Fk160115 60m metaG | ecosystem: Environmental > Aquatic > Marine > Oceanic > Photic zone | place: The Central Pacific Ocean... | reverse complement strand
TGAAGTTTCTATAATTGCAGCAACCAGCCTTGATACTCCAATTCCATAAGAGCCCATATAAGCATTGGACATTTTTCCATCATTTCTAATAATTGAAGCCTTCATTGGATCAGAATATTTATCTCCAAAAGAAAAAATATGGCCAACCTCAATACCTCTTCCGATCACCTGATTTTCTTTTGCAACAAGATTATTAAATTCTTTTGCATCATGCTTATCATCAGTAGCTGAATAAAAATTTAAATAGTTTTCAACAGTATTTATAATTTTATCATCAGAATTATATATATTTTCATCAATACTTATTTTTAGTAAATTTTTATCACAAAAGATTTCCGTCTCGCCAGTATCTGCAACTACAGAAAACTCATGACTAAGATTTCCTCCAATTGGTCCACTATCTGCAGCGACAGGAATAGCATTAAGCCCCAATCTCTTGAAAGTTCTTAAATAAGAAACGAACATTTTATAGTAAGATAATTTTGCCTCATCTTGATTAAGATCAAAAGAATACGCATCTTTCATAAGGAATTCTCTTCCTCTCATAACTCCAAATCTTGGTCTAACCTCATCGCGAAATTTCCACTGTATGTGAAAAAGATTCAACGGTAATGATTTATATGATTTAATATATTTTCTAAAAATCTCTGTAACTTGTTCCTCATTTGTGGGACCATATACTAATGTTCTGTCGTGACGATCATTAATTCTTAACATTTCATCACCATAACTATTGTACCTTCCAGACTCACTCCAAAGTTCAGAGGATTGCAAAGTTGGCATTAAGATTTCTATTGCTCCTGCTCTTTCTTGTTCTTCTCGAACAATTTTTTCAATTTTCTTAAGAACCTTTAAACCAATTGGAAGCCATGAGTAAATTCCAGCACTTTCCTGCTTAATCATACCGGATCTTATCATTAATTGATGTGATGGAATTTTAGCATCTATGGGTTTTTCTTTTTGAGTGGGAATAAAGTAATTTGACCAAAGCATTTATAAAATCCCGAAATAAATTTTTAATATCCTTACCATAAACTTTTTAATCTAGACTAACAACTATATCTGAAAGTTTGTAAACTATTATTTAGGTGCTTCCATTAACTCTATTAAAACTCCATTAGAATTTTTAGGGTGGATAAAAATAATTAATGTGCCGTGAGCGCCTATTCTAGGTTCATTTAATACTTTTGCACCTTTATCTTCCATGTATTTTTTAGCTTCATAGATATTCTCTACTTCAAAACAAATATGATGTTGACCACCATTGGGATTTTTTTCTAAAAAATTGTTTATTGGTGAGTTATCGCCAAGAGGTTCAATAAGTTCTATCTGACTGTTGGGAAAGTTTACAAAACAATATCTCACACCCTGATCTATCATTTCGCCTGGCTCAGTAATATCTGTTACACCATATAATTTTTTATATGTATCTACTGCATCTTCTATAGATGGAACAGCTACACCTACATGATTTAAAGGTCCTATCATTATTATCTCCCTGATTATCTCCCTGAATAAACTAGTGAAAAATTACTTCAACTTTTGGTTTTTTTCCCCAAACTTCTCTAATTTGTCTAATAACAGCATTTTTTATCTTGCTTTCAAGATTACCTGATTTATTTTTCGAAGAAATAATATTTTCTAAAGCATGGTTAACCCAATCAGATAACTTTATTCCCTCTTTATCAAACTCAGGTAAACCAACCATTTTTATTTTTGGTTTACTTTTAATTTTATTATTTTGTAAAATTATACTTATAACAATTAAGCCTGTGAAAGAAATTTTACTTCTTTCATTAGAAGGTGACTCGTAATCATAAATAATTATTTTTCCGTCTTTATAAAGCCTTCCGCTTTCTACCTGCTGATCAATAACGACATCTTTACTTGAAATTTTAACAATAGTTCCATTCTCTATTACTAAAGTATTTTTTATACCATTATTTTTTGCCAAATTGGCATTTGCAACTAAATGACGAAACTCACCATGCACTGGAATAATAGACTTAGGCTGAATTAAATTATACATTTCTATAAGTTCATCTTGGCAGGGGTGGCCGGAAACGTGAACAAACTCATCTTTTCCTGTAATAATTTTTATATCTTTTTTGGCAAATAGATTTTGAAGATTCATTATACCAGCTTCATTACCAGGAATAATTTTTGATGAAAATATAACCGTATCACCTTTTTCAGCTACTATATGCTGATGCTCGTCTCTGGCAATTTTCGATAAGGCAGCACGATACTCACCCTGGCTACCAGTGCATAATATGAGAGTCTTTTCAGCTGGTAAATAACCAGCATTTTCTTCATCAACAAAATCAGGTAAACCTCTCAATAATCCAACAGATTTTGCAGCGTTCACAATTCTATGCATACCTCTTCCTGATAAAACAACATGTCTATCGTGTTTTGCGGCTGCTTCAGCTACGGAACATAGTCTTGCAACATTTGATGCAAATGTGCTTAGAAATATTCTTCCTTCAATTTTACCAATTATTTCTTCAAGCGAATTCTTCACACTGAGCTCAGATCCTGAAATTCCTGGAGTCATTGCATTTGTGGAGTCACATACTAGAGCATCTATTTCTATATTTTCAAAATCTAATAATTTTTTTTTATCAAATCCATTTCCAACAATAGGATCTTTATCAATTTTCCAGTCGCCAGTATGAAAAATATTTGCAGAGGGTGATTTAATAAGTAATGCACTCATTTCTGGTATAGAGTGAGTAAGGCCAATTGCTTTAACTTGAAAATTACCAATATTAATTATTTCACCATCATTATGGATTATGATTTTATCAACATAATCAATATTATATTCATCGAACTTCTCCTTTAAAAGAGCTGCAGTAAATTCAGTGGTATATATAGGGCATTTAAAATATGGCCAAATAAATGGCATTGCACCGATATGATCTTCATGAGCATGGGTAAGAATAATGCCCATTAATTTGTCTTTTTGGGAGGCGATAAATGTTGGATCTGGCATTTGTAAATCAATTCCTGGAAGACCTACTTGAGAAAATGTTACTCCGCAGTCTACCATGAACCATTCGATGTTATTACCCTCTCCATAACCATAAAGATTCAGATTCATTCCGATTTCACCTGTACCACCTAGGGGAAGAAAATACGTATTTTTCATTTATAAACTCTCAAATATCTCTGCTGCATAAAATATTTTATTTTTATCTTTAGTTTTTAAAATTAGCCCCCCTTCATTATCAATTGAGGTGAAAATACCTTTTTCTTTTTTACCATTCGGTAAACTTACAGATATTTCCTTATTTAGCAAAAATGCCTTTTCAATCCATTGTTTTAAAATAGCTTCATAATTCAATCCATTTTTCCAGAAATTAATTTTTTTTATAATATTCTTATCTAGCTCAAATAAAAATTCATCAGGATCAATCTTTATATTAGTTTCTTCAAAAATATTAGATGATGGAAAAGTAGTTTTTGAAGGAGATTTAGTTAAATTTACCCCAATACCAATTGCTATTATATGATTTTTTTCTTTTTTTGAGGAAATATTCTCAATTAATACTCCACCACATTTTGATTTGTTTATTATCAAGTCATTTGGCCATTTAAGTTGAACTATTTTTTCATTTCTATTCGATATAAATTTTTTGATAGTGTCATAAATTGCAAGAGCACTTACAAAAGTAAGATGAGGTAAAAATTTTCTTTCTAGATTAATCTCAAGGACATATGTCCCCATGAAATTTCCGACTAATGAGTCCCAATATCTATTTTTTCTGCCTTTACCAGCAGTTTGCTTTTCAGCAATTATCCAGTATGGAAAAGATTTTTTTTTATCTAATAACCTAACTGCCTCGTTATTAGTGCTATCAATTTCTTTGTATTTTAAAACAGTAGAATTTAATTTATAATTTTTCATTGATTACCTAAGGCGATAGCTGCAGTTTCAGTTAATTCAGTAATTGGAGCAATTGTTATAATAAAGATAAAAAATACTATAAAAATAAAACAAACTATATTTGTAAAATTCAAACCTTTTGAAAGTGATTTTTTAATAATGATTTTTGGATCATCAAAATACATTAATTTTATAATTCTAATATAGTAAAAAGCACCCACAACACTCAGTAATAAACCAAATATTGATAAAAGTATTAAACCACTTTCAATAGCAGATCTAAATATAAAATATTTTGCAAAGAAACCACCTAAAGGAGGTATTCCAGCGTAAGAAAACATAAACATTGCCATTGTAAAAGAGGTAAAAGGGTGTTTTTTTGAGAGCCCTGATAAATCATCAATTTTATTAATAGATACACCTTCGTTCAACTCAAGGCTTATAATACAAGAAAAAACACCTAGTGTAGTTGCTAGATAAATAAGCATATAAATCAATAAAGATTGAATTCCATCTAGGTTTGGAAAAGATAAAAGACCAATTAGAGCAAAGCCCATATGAGCAATAGAACTATATGCTAATAATCTTTTAATATTAGTTTGTCTAATTGCTGAAAAAGTTCCCAATGAAATAGAAGCAATAGAAACAAAAAATACTATTTGATACCAAGATTCTTGCATTCCTGATAACGGACCATAAAGAATATTTATTAGCATGCATAATGCAGCAAGTTTTGGAGCTGTTGCAAAAAATGCAGTAACAGGTGTTGCTGATCCTTGATAAACATCTGGAGTCCACATATGAAAAGGAACAGCAGAAATTTTAAAAATCAGTCCAGAAAGAATGAAAACCAAACCAATTATTAACGCTGTATTAGCTTCTAAAGTAAGGAGACTTTTATAAATCTCCTCAAACTCAATTGATCCAGAAAATCCATAAACTAAAGATGATCCAAATAAAAATAAGGATGAAGATAAAGCACCTAAAACAAAATATTTTACTCCAGCTTCGCTAGACTCAGCATTATCCCTTTTAAATGAAGCTAGAACATAAAGCGGTAAACTTTGAAGCTCTATAGCTAAGTAAAGTGTAATTAGATCGTTAGATGAAACCATAAGGGACATTCCAAGAACTGAAAAAAGTATCAAAATTGGGTATTCAAAAGCCTTACCATCATATTTTATCAACCATCTTGCAGATAATATAATTGCGAATGAAGATGAAAAATAAATCATAGTCTTAACTAATCTTGTAAATCCATTTTGAATAATAGAATTATTAAAAATACCAACAGAGTTCCATGGAATTAACATTTCAAGAACGGATAAAAAAAATAGAATTATAAAAGAAAAATAAATAATAATTTTAGCACTATTTTTCTTTTTAAAAGCCCCAAGCATCAATAAAATTAATGCTGTTGAAATAAGAATGATTTCAGAACTTAAAAAGATTATATTTTCAAATATTAAATTCACTCTTTTAGCTCCAAAGATAATTGTTTATTAAAAGTAAGATTTAAAATATCCACCAAATTTTCTGAGGATGATGAAACTAAATTAATAATAGGAGATGGGTAAAGACCAAAAAATATGACTAAAAATGCCAATGGTATTAAAATTAATTTTTCTCTATTATTTAAATCTTTTAAAATTTCAATCGCTTCATTGGTAATTTGACCAAAAACCATATTTTTATATAAAAATAATCCATAGATTGCTGACAATATAACACCCGAGGCTGCGAATACTGCAGCTATCATAGATACTTTAAAAGTAGCAATTATCGTTAAAAATTCTCCAATAAATCCGCTGGTTCCAGGTAATGCAATATTTGCCATTGTAAATAGCATAAAAAAAACAGCAAAATTAGGCATATTAGAAACCAAACCACCGTAATCGCTAATAAGTCTTGTATGCAATCTTTCATAAACAATGCCAATACACATAAATAAAGCAGCAGAAATAAGTCCGTGAGAAAACATTTGAAAGACTGCTCCCTGAATTCCTTGAGAATTAAAAGTGAAAATCCCTAGGGTAACAAATCCCATATGAGCAATCGAAGAATAAGCAATTAATTTTTTCATATCCGTTTGAACAAATGCAACAAGAGATGTGTAAATGATTGCAATAATACTTAAAATAAAAATTAAAGGAGCAAAAAATAAACTTGCGTCAGGAAAAAAAGGTAAAGAAAATCTTAAAAAACCATAACCACCCATTTTTAATAAAATTGCTGCTAAGATAACTGAACCTGCAGTGGGCGCCTCCACATGAGCATCAGGAAGCCATGTATGAACAGGCCACATTGGCAGTTTAACTGCAAAAGATGAGAAGAATGCAAGCCATAAGATTTTTTGAGAAGAAGTATTTATTGTTAGTCTTTCATTGATTAACAAAATCTCTGTACTACCTGTATTTATATAAAGATATATTATTGCTGCAAGCATTAAAATTGATCCTAATAATGTGTATAAAAAGAATTTAAATGCTGAATATACTTTTCTTTGTCCTCCCCAAACCCCAATAATTATAAACATTGGAATTAATACACTCTCAAAAAACAAATAAAAAAGTATTATATCTAATGAAGAAAATGTTCCTATTATTAATGTCTCAAGAACAAGAAATGCTATCATATAACTTTTCACTCTATCTTTAATTGCTTCCCAGCTTATAAGTATGCAGAAAGGCATTAAAAAAGTTGTCAAAATAATAAAAATTAGAGAAAAACCGTCTATTCCTAATTGATAAGTCATCATACCTTCAGCTATGACAATTCTTTCAATAAATTGAAAAGAAGGATCTTTAGTGTCAAAACCAATCAAAAGAAGAAGAGAAACTAAAAAAGTTATTAAAGATGTCCATAAGGCAACTGACTTAGAGTTACGTTCTGAAAAATTATTATTAATTTGAGGAATTAATAAAATAAATAAAGCTCCAATTAATGGAAGAAAAGTTATTATTGATAATAAATTCCAATTTTCCATTATTTAAACTCTTACGAAAAAATAAGTAATAAAAATCATTAAGCCTATCAGCATTGCAAATGCATAGTGATAAATATATCCAGTTTGAATTCGTGATATCTGCTTAGCTATATCCATGACTCTTATAGAAATTCCGTCAGGACCCAGTCCATCAATAACTCGTTTATCACCAAAATTTGACAAAAAATTACCAAATTTTGAAATATTTTTGACGAAAATTAATTCATAAATTTCATCGAAGTACCATTTATTTAGTAAAAATCTATATAGAAAATTAAATTGAGTAGATAAAAATTTTGGAATATTTGGGTAGATAAGATAAAAAATACTAGCGGTTATTAAACCTAAAATCATCATAACAAGCGGAGAATATTTAACCCATTTTGGGACATAATGAATTGACTCAATAACATGGTTATTTTCAGACAAGTAAATAGAAGATTGCCATAAGAATTGATAATCATGAGACATAAAATAATCGGCGAAGTAAATTCCAGAAAAAATTGTTAATATTGAAAGGATTACCAGAGGAAATAACATAACCCTCGGACTTTCGTGAATTTTTGAAAAAATTTCTGTTGAAATATTGCTCTTACCATTAAAAGTTAAAAATATAAGTCTCCATGAATAAAAGCTTGTTAATAGGGCTGAAAATACTAACAAATAAAAAGCATATAAATGTCCTTCAGTTTGTGAAACAAATGCTGCTTCAATAATACCATCCTTAGAATAGTAACCGGACATAAGAGGAGCCCCTGTTAATCCAAGTGTACCAATAAGCATAACTATCCATGTAAAAGGTATAAGCTTATACAATCCTCCCATTTTTCTTATATCTTGCTCGTCAGATACAGCATGAATAACTGATCCAGAACCAAGAAACAAAAGTGCTTTAAAAAAAGCATGAGTAAATAAATGAAAAATTGCAATTTGATATGCTCCAGATCCTAAAGCAACAAACATGTAACCAAGCTGAGAACATGTTGAATAAGCTACTATTCTTTTAATGTCATTTTGAACAAGGGCAACTGTTGCAGCAAAAAATGCAGTTGATGCACCAACAACAATTATAAAAGATAGAATTGATTGGGACATCTCAAATAATGGAGAGCATCTAGCGACTAGGAAAATACCTGCTGTAACCATTGTTGCAGCATGAATTAATGCTGAAACTGGTGTAGGTCCCTCCATAGCATCAGGAAGCCACGTATGAAGAAATAATTGAGCTGATTTACCCATTGCACCCATAAATAGAAAAAAACATGCTGTATTAAGAACATTAAAATCTATATTAAAAATTGAAAAATTATTTGATGATAATTGTTCATTCATAGAAAAAATTGTATCGAAATCTAGAGAACTGGTATGAAAAAATAAAATTGCAAGTCCTATTAAAAAACCAAAATCTCCTACCCTATTAACTACAAAAGCTTTCATTGCAGCTGAATTTGCTGAGTCTTTTTTATGCCAAAAACCAATCAACAAATAGGAGGCTAATCCAACACCCTCCCATCCAAAAAATAATTGAAGGAAGTTATTTGATGTAACAAGAATAAGCATTGCAAAAGTAAAAAAAGATAGATATGCAAAGAATCTGGTTTGGTGAGGATCATGACTCATATAACCAATTGAGTATATATGAACAAGAGAGGAAACGGATGTAACCACAACTAGCATAACAGAGGTTAGTAAATCCAATCTTAGAGACCACTCAGTAATTAAGTCTCCTGAATTTAACCATTCAAATAGAGGAACAACTAAATTATAACTTCCAGAGAGAGATAATTTCAAAAAATACAAGGATAAAAAAAAAGGAATAATTATCATTATACATGAAAATATATGACTAAGCATAAGATTTAATTTTTTTCCAAAAAAGCCAACTATTAAAGAACTCAGTAATGGTAAGAATACTATTAAAAATAAAGCCATTATCCACTCATCTTGTTAATTTTATCGACTTCTATATTTCCAACATTTCTAAAATATACAACTAAAATGGCTAGACCAATTGCAGCCTCTCCTGCTGCAACTGTTAAAATGAAAAGTGAAAAAATTTGACCAACTGAGTCATTTAGAAAGGCTGAAAAAGCAACTAAGTTTATACTTATACTCAATAAAATAAGTTCTAAAGACATTAATATTATAATGACATTTTTACGATTCAAAAAAACGCCTATAACACCAATTGTAAACAGCATTGAGGATAAAATTAAATAATGACCTAGTTCAATTATCATTGTTAGCTCTATCATTTAATTTGATGTCGACTAGCTCGATACTTGCTTTAGATTCTCTATTAATTTGATTACTAATATTTTGTCGTCTTACATAATCTCTATGTCTAAGAGTAAGAACTATGGCTCCAATCATTGCTACTAACAATATAAAACCAGCAAGTTGAAATTGCAGAAAATAATCTGTGTATATTAAATTTCCAAGTATTTCGGTATTAGATAAATTACTTATGTAAGATTTCCCGATAATTCTAAATTCATTAGAAAAAATTTCTGGTGTATAAATCATTAAGCTAATTTCTAAAAATAAAATAGCTCCAATGAAAAGACCAAGAGGGAGAAATTTTTTAGTCTCTTTTTTGATATTTTCGATATTAAAATCTAACATCATAATGACAAATAAAAATAATACAGCAACTGCCCCTACATAAACTATTACAAGTATTAATGCTAAAAACTCTGCGCCGGCCAATAGAAAAATGCCAGCAGCATTAACAAATGAAAAAATTAAAAAAAGAACTGAATTGATTGGATCTTTTGAAAATATAACCATCAAAGCAGAAAGAATGATCGTTGCTGAAAAAATATAAAAGAGAATTGCTGGAAACATAGTTTAAAAACGCCTATCGAAATGGTGAGTCCCTCTCAATATTCTTTACCAGAGAAACTTCCCATCTGTCACCATTGTCCATAAGTTTTTCTTTGCTGTATAAAAGTTCCTCTTTGGTTTCAGTTGCAAATTCAAAGTTTGGTCCCTCAACAATAGCATCAACAGGACAAGCCTCTTGGCATAAACCACAATAAATACATTTAACCATATCAATATCGTATCTAATTGTTTTTCTTACACCATCGTTATCTCTTGGTCCTGCATCTATTGTAATTGCTTGCGCAGGACAGACTGCTTCGCACAATTTACAAGCTATACAACGTTCTTCACCATTGGGATATCTTCTCAAAGCATGTTCACCCCTAAATCTTGATGATAATTTGCCTTTTTCAAAAGGATAATTAATAGTGGCCTTTCTTTTAATAACGAAATATTTCATGCCAACAAAATATGCTTTAATAAAATCCCATTGAAAATATGTTTTTAAAAAATTTAGAATGAATTTCATCTTAAATCCTATGGCGCAATATCAAAAATTAATAAGAAACTTGCAGTTAAAACAACCCAGAACATAGAAATTGGAAGAAAAACTTTCCATCCCAATCTCATAAGCTGATCGTATCTATATCTTGGAACAAGAGCTTTCACCATTGAAAATAAATAGAAGACAAATGCAACTTTTAACATAAACCAAACTACTCCAGGTACAAGGGTGAACGGAACAATATTAAATGGAGGTAGCCAACCTCCGAGAAACAAAATTGTGGTCATAGCGCACATTAAAAATGTTGCTGCTAGTTCACCTAAAAAATAAAGCATAAATAATGATGATGAATATTCTGTTTGATAGCCAGCAACTAATTCGGCTTCAGCCTCGGGTAGATCAAAAGGGGGTCTGTTTGTTTCAGCCAATGCTGAAACAAAAAAAATTATAAACATTGGTAATAGAGGAAAAACAAACCATAAATTTTTTTGAGCTATAACAATATCTGATAAATTTAATGAACCAACGCACAATAGAACAGCAATAATTACAAATCCGATTGATACTTCGTAAGAAACCATTTGGGCAGCAGATCTCATAGCCCCCATAAATGGATATTTTGAATTTGAAGCCCAGCCCCCCATCATTATCCCATAAACTCCTAGAGATGAAACAGCAAAAATATATAAAATCCCTACATTAATATCGGCAACAACCCAATTTTCTGCAAATGGTATTACTGCCCAAGATGATAAAGCAACAAAACAAGTAACAATAGGTCCTAGAATAAAAATCATTTTATTAGCTTTTTCAGGAATTATAATCTCCTTAAATAACAGTTTTAGAAGATCAGCTGCTGATTGAAGAAGACCAAATGGCCCTACAACATTTGGTCCTTTTCTCAACTGAACAGCGGCCCATATTTTCCTGTCAGCATATATACCAAAATAAGCCATTAGAAGCACCGCAATCATTACTAATAACGATTGCAGGAAAATAATCATTAAGGGCATTATGTAACTTATAAAAAATGACATTTAATCAATCACCTGCTCTAATTTTTTTGAAATATTATTTCTTTCACACATCAATTTTGATGACCGAGTTATTGAGTTAGATAACCAAAAATTATTTAAAGAATCTGTAAAGATATGATCTTTGATATCTTTTGTGACTAATTTCTTTGGAAATCTCTCGCTCGGAAGACAAAAATCTAAATCAGATAAATTGGGATGATCATGAAATAAACTAGACCTTAATTCTTCGAAACTTATAAAAATATTTTCTAAACCCATATTTTTTGAGATCAATGAAATAATTTCCCAATCTTCCTTTGCCTCTCCAAGGGGGAAAGTAGCTCTTATGGACTCTTGAACTCTACCTTC
>Ga0160422_10002464_pt1 | contig 11598 bp, 10 predicted proteins | sample Fk160mmetaG_FD_108192 | JGI IMG/M metagenome (GOLD analysis project Ga0160422, IMG submission 108192) | Marine microbial communities from the Central Pacific Ocean - Fk160115 60m metaG | ecosystem: Environmental > Aquatic > Marine > Oceanic > Photic zone | place: The Central Pacific Ocean... | reverse complement strand
TTTTGTTGTTTTATTCAAATTTAATTAAGAATAACAACTATAAAAATAAAATAATTAAATCTCAAAAAAATGAAGATCCTGTTACTGTGGCCGATTTAAAAGTCAATGAAATGATAATCAAAAGAATTAAGAGAAAATATAAAAATATTGATTGGGATATTTTAAGTGAAGAAAATGTAAAGATTGAATCTCGATATTTTAATACAAACTGCAATTGGCTTTGGGTTCTTGATCCCTTAGATGGAACCAAAGATTTTATTCAAAGTACAGGAAATTACGCTATGCATTTGGCTTTGAACTATAAGCAAAAACCTTGCCTTGGAATTATTCTTGTACCTGAAAGGGATGAATTATGGTTTTCAGTAGGAGAAAAAACATGGGGAGAAAAAAGGGATAGATCAGTCATATCTTCCAATAATTTTAAAGAGAAAGATCTCCAAGAAATGATTATAGTAACAAGTAAAAATCATAAAAATGAACAATTAAAAAAAATAATAGATAAGGTAAATTTTAAAAAGGTTATTATTATGGGAAGCGTAGGCTGTAAAATTGCTTCTATCGTTAGAGGAGAAAGTGATATTTATATTTCTTTGAGTTTACCTAAGCAAAGTGCCCCAAAAGATTGGGATTTTGCTGCACCTGAAGCCATCTTGAGAGGTGCAGGAGGAGCAATTACTAATTTAGACAATGAGGATTTAGTTTACAATAAAATTTCTTTTGAACAACCTGGAATGATTATTGCTTCAAACAATAAACAAAAACATCATAAGATTTGTTCTCAGATAAAAGAAATAGTTAAAAAATACGATATTTTAACCTTGGAATATTAATTAAGAGGAGCTACTGGCGTTGGAGTTGGCTCTGGATAATTCATTCCTCCATTCTGGGAAACACCCCTTAATGTAAGGTTTATTCGACCTCTACTATCAATTTCTCTTACTCTAACTGTTACATCATCTCCTTGTCTTACAACGTCCTCAACTCTTTCAACTCTGGCTTCAGATAATTGCGATATATGAATCATACCTTCTTTTCCAGGAAGAATCTCAACAAAGGCGCCGATAGGAATAATCCTTGTAACTACGCCTGTAAATATTTCGCCTTCATGTACTTTTCTTGTTAAGCCCTCAATAATCTTTTGTGCTTCTTCGGCCGCAGCACCATCATGAGAAGCGATAGTTACAATTCCGCCATCTTCAATATCTATTTTTGTATTTGTCCTTTCTGTAATTCCTTTGATAGTACGTCCGCCAGGGCCAATTACAGTTCCAATTAGTTCTGGATCAATCCTAAAACTTAGAAGCCTTGGAGCATGAGGAGATAAAGATTCTTGTGGTTTATCTATTGCCTCTTGCATTTTTTCAAGAATATGTAATCTTGCTGGACGAGCTTTCTTTATGGCATCAGATATAATTGAAACTGATAATCCTGTAATTTTCATATCCATTTGTAGTGCAGTTATTCCTTTTTCTGTACCTGCAACTTTAAAATCCATATCTCCAAGAAAATCTTCAATACCTTGAATATCTGTAAGAATTCGAACCTCTTTACCCTCTTTAATTAAACCCATAGCAGTTCCACTCACGGGTGCCTTTAAAGGGACCCCAGCATCTAGTAATGAAAGTGTACTGCCGCAAACTGAGCCCATTGATGTAGATCCGTTAGAACTAAGAACTTCACTTACGACACGAAGCACATAAGGAAATGTTTCTTTACCAGGTAAAACAGGAATGATTGCCCTCTCAGCAAGTGCTCCATGTCCGATCTCTCTTCTCCCTGGAGTTCTCATTGGTCTAGTTTCCCCTACAGAATATGGGGGGAAATTATAATGATGAAGGTAAGTTTTTTCAGTAATTGGATTTAAATCATCCATCTCTTGTGCGTCGCTTGGGGTTCCAAGTGTAGTCGTTGAAAGAACCTGAGTTAAACCTCTTTGGAATAATGCTGAACCATGAACACGTTTGGGAAGAATTCCTGCAGCGACTTTTATCTTTCTAACTTCATCAAGTGTTCTACCATCAACTCTTTTGCCATCATTGATTATTTGATCTCTCATTAATTTTTTAGTCAATTTCTTAAAATCAGAATCAATTAATTTTTCATCTTCAGATACCAATAATTTTAAATTATTATCATCTTTTAGTGAATTGATTTTATTTACGCTCTCCATCCTGATTTTTTCTAATTCAGAATCTCTTTCTTCCTTAGAATTATCAAAATTTTGCAGAACTAGATTAATTGGCTGTGAACAATTTTTATCAAGATACTTGTAGATTGTATTTTCTGACTCGGGAGGAATTGGCTTTATTTGTTTGATATTTAATTCTTTCAATAAATTCTCTTGTTCTTTTATAAGTTCCGTGACAGCTTCATAACCAAAATCGATTGCCTCAATAGTATCTTGCTCTGATAATTGATTAGCACCAGCTTCAATCATTACAATTCCATCAGGTGATCCAGCAACAACGATATCAAGATCACCTTTCTCAATCTCTCTATAACTAGGATTTAGTATAAAATCATCTCCTATTAGCCCAACTCTAACTGCCGCCATAGGTCCATAAAATGGAATTTCACCAAGAAGAGTGGCAAAAGAAGCCCCAGTAACAGCTAGTACATCAGCTGGTACTCTCTCATCTAAAGAAAGGCAAGAAGCAACAATTTGAATCTCATCTCGCATCCATGAAGGGAAAAGAGGTCTCATTGGCCTATCAATAAGCCTTGCTATTAATGTTGCTCTTTCGGGAGGTCTTCCTTCCCTTCTCATAAATCCGCCAGGTATTCTGCCGGCAGCATAAAGTTTTTCTTCGTAATCGCAAATGAGAGGGAGAAAGTCTCCTTTATCTTTTTTTTCAGTTGTTGTAGCAGTAACCAAGAGAGAGGTATCTCCACTCTCGATCATTATCGCACCATTAGCCTGGGGGGCATAAAGCCCTGTAGTTAGTCGTATCTCTCGTCCGTCAAACGTGATCGACTTATTTTGTCCTTCCACTTTTAATTATGTTTTTTATACATACCTTTATTGTTACATTTAATTGGTACAAATTGAATGTTTTTTTTAAATAAAATCTAAAAAAATTTATATTGCTTATTAAATAATTGATTATTTAAATAAATTTTTAATTATGACAATAAATTAAAATTATTTTTTGGGATGTTACCAACTTGATTTAACAACTCCTGGAAGTTCTCCATTATGAGCTCTTTGTCTTAATTGATTTCTGCAAAGTCCAAAATCTCTATAAACGCCTCTTGGTTTACCTGTTGCCCAGCATCTGTTCCTGATTCTGTTAGGTGCAGAGTTTCTTGGAAGTCCTTGAATTTTTCTATGAATTTCAAGCCTCGCCATAGGGTCTTTAGCAGAATTGAATTCATCAAGTAATGATTTTCTTTTGGCTGCATATTTCTTTACTAATTTTTTTCGCTTAACCTCTCGAGCAATCATCGATTTTTTAGCCATTCAATAAAACATAAATTTATTAATATATTAACAGTTAAAGGTAAATAAATAAATTTATTGTTTCAATAGTTTTTGGATGATCAATAATTGGCTCGTATCTCTAATAATCAAGATTACACTTAAACCCATTAATAATAAAAAGCTTGATTGAGTAACAGCAATTTGAACCCTATCAGGTATGGGTCTTCCTCTTATACCTTCAATTAATGTAAAAACTAATTGTCCTCCATCTAAAAGAGGTAAAGGTAAAGAATTTAAAACCGCTAAATTGATAGAAATTAATGCTGCGAAGAGTAATATTCCAGTGCCTCCTTGTTCAGATAATTGAGCACCAATTTCAACTATTTTTACTGGGCCGCTAAGTTGTTGAGCTGTCGATGAAAAATTAGTTATTAAGCCCTTGTATCCATCAATAGTTTTTATAAGAAGAGAAGAAAATTCTTTATTAGTAAATTGAAAAAGTTCAAAAATATTTTTTGTTTTATATGTCTCTTCCTTTATATTCGGCTGTAACTGAGCTCCAATAGTTCCCTTCCCATCAATTTTTTGAGGCCTTAGATTCAATTCTTTTATTAAATCCCCGCGTTTTATAGTGATAGGAATAATTTGATCAGGTGATTTTTGTATTTCACTAACAAGGATGTTAACAGCTTGATCCCCTATGCCAAGAATATCATTTTTGACTTTCAAAATTTTATCTCCAGGCTCTACACCTGCAATGAAGGCTGCCCTATCTGGTTGTATGGCTAACACTGATATCCCCGGGTCTGGATCGAATGGTATCCCAATAGTGGTAACGTTTATTATTAAAATTAAATAAGCAAGTAGTAAATTTGCAAATACTCCCGCAGATATAACAATTACTCTTTGATAAATTGGCCTATTTTTTAATAAATTTGGATTTTTTGAATCGATCCCTTTTTGTTCTTCGTCAGGAAATGATACAAATCCACCTAATGGAAATGCTCTGAAGGAATATGTTACTTCTCGTATTTTCTTTTTAATAATTGATGGTCCAAATCCGATAGAAAAACCATCAACATAAATTCCTTGTAGAATAGCCGCAAGAAAATGACCCATTTCATGAAAGAAAATAAGAAATCCTAAAACAGTTATTGAAGTTAAAACATTCATTTAAATATATTAATTAGTTTTTATAAAAGATGAACCAAAATATGGGATAAGCACATCTGGAATTTTTACGCTGCCATCTTCTTGTTGCCCATTCTCAAGAATAGCTGCCATTGTTCTTCCAATCGCCAAGCCACTTCCGTTTAAAGTATGTAAGAAAGTTGTTTTTTTATCTTGTTTGGTTCTTATAAATGATCTACGAGCTTGAAAATCTAAGCAATTACTGCAACTTGATATTTCTCTATATGTCTTGCTGCTTGGAAGCCATACCTCAAGATCATAAGTGCGACTTGATGAAAAACCTAAATCTCCAGAACAAATATCAACAACTCTGTAAGGAAGACTAAGTCTTTGAAGTATGTTTTCTGCATCAGCAGTTATTTTTTGATGAGCCTCTTCTGAATTGTCAGGATGAGTATACCAGTATATTTCTACTTTATTGAATTGATGTAATCTTATGAGACCTTTTGTATCTTTTCCATAACTTCCAGCTTCTCGCCTGAAGCATGGGCTATAAGCAACATACTTTAAAGGTAATAGTTTTGGATCTATTATTTCATCTTTATGAAAGGCTGTTAGTGGAACTTCTGCTGTTGGAGACAGCCATAAGTCATCTTCATCACACTTGAAACTTTCGTTTGCGAATTTTGGAAGTTGACCAGAACCTCTAAGACTATCTGAATTAACTAATGCAGGTGGCATTAATTCTAGATATCCATTCTTATGATGACAATCAAGCATAAAATTTATTAAAGCTCTTTCCAGTTTCGCTCCATTTCCAATTAGGGTAATAAAACGACTCTTTGAAATACTAGAAGTGCGTCTGGTATCAAACAAATTTAATTCTTCCCCGATTTCCCAATGGCTTTTAATATTTTCTTTATTTAATGGATTACCCCATTTCCTTAACTCTACATTTTGGCTTTCATTTATTCCTTTTGGCGCACTTTTACTTGGATAGTTGGGTAATTTCAGAATCTCATCAATAATTGTTTTATTTAAGTCCCTTTTAATTTTTTCAAGTTTTGAAATTTCTGATTTTAGATTATTACCATTTTTTTTAAGTTCTTCTATGTTAATCAATGATGAGTCTTTTTGGTTTTGATAATATTTGCCAATTAATTTACTGATTTTATTACTTTCTGATTGTAAGTTAGAGATCTCAGTCTCTTTATCCTTTATTGAAATGGTTAACTTCTGAAGATGAGATAAATTCAAATTAATCCCTCTTTCAGATAATTTTTCTTCAACTAGTCTTGGATTTTCTCTTATTAATCTTTGATCTAACACTCTTTTGGGTATATTTATTAATAAGTTAAACCATAGATGCAAATAGTATGAAGTTTTTTTTAAAAGAATTAATTTTTTTCATTTTTAAAAAATAATAAATATTTATAGATTTTTTATGAAGCTAACCTAGCCCGACCTGTTGAGGACCATTGCTTGAGCAATTCAATTTGTTCTTTAGCTGTTCTCGAGAGTGGAACAAGTTCTGAAACTGCTTTTATTAGATCTTTTTCTGTTATTTCTCTCCTTTCAGAGAATGAGTAATGCATAGCTTCTATAACTGCTTGCTCCAACTCCGCTCCAGAATATCCATTTGTTCTATCAACTACAGTAGATAGCTGAAAATTATAATTTGGCCTTCTTTTTTTTAAATGCAAATCAAGGATACTAAGTCTCTCCTCTGATTTTGGAAGATCTAAGAAAAAAATTTCATCAAATCTTCCTTTCCTTAGTAATTCTGGAGGTAGCTTATCTACCGCGTTTGCAGTGGCGATTACAAATACAGAGGAATTTTTTTCAGCCATCCATGTAAGTAAACTTGCTAATACCCTCTGGCTTGTTCCACCGTCACTTCTTGCATCTCCTCCAAATCCCTTATCAATTTCATCTATCCAAAAAATACAAGGAGCCATCGCTTCTGCTCGTGTTATTGTTTCTCTTGTTCTAGCCTCGCTAGAACCAACTAAACCTGAAAACAACCTTCCAACATCTAATTTCAAGAGAGGCATTGACCAACTTTGAGCTATTGCTTTAGCAGTTAAAGATTTCCCTGTCCCTTGAGGACCAACTAATAAAACACCTTTAGGCAAAGGGAGTCCATATTCTCTGGCTTCATTAGAAAATGCTTGATATCTTTGTTTAAGCCAATTTTTTAATAAATTTAATCCACCTATATCATTCTGATTTGAATTGCTTTCAAAAAATTCAAGAATTTCACTTCTTGCGATTACTTGTTTTTTCTCTTCAATTATGTCTTTTAAATCATTTTTGCTAATTTTCCCCCTTTGAGTTAAGGCTCTTGCTGCAACTTGTCTAACTCTAAGTTCACTTAACCCGCTTGAAGCCATTGCTAATGCATGTAAGTCATTATCATCGAGATTTGAATCTGTTTTAACTGAAATATTTTTAAGAAGTTTTTTTAGCTCTTTGTGGTCAGGTAAGGGTAATTCAATGATTGTTAATAATTCGTCCAGTTCATCTGAGGTTGGATAAATGTGAGAACTAAAAATAATGTTATGTGGTGTTTCTTTTAATGAAAATGATAATTCTTTTATAGTTCTAGAGATTGTTGGGTCTTCATAAAATTTATGAAAATCTTTAAGTAATAGAATGGTTGAAATGGAATTGTTTTGTTCTTTTAGCCAATTTAAAATGCCTATAGGATTATTTGAAAATTTTTTTTCTTCATTTAATGATCCTTGAATTCCATTCACACAATCCCAAATTATTATCCTTCTCTTATTTAATCTTTCTCGAACTGATTCTAAAACTCTAAAAAGTCTTTCTTCCTCTTTGCTCTTTATCCAAATTAAAGGTGTTCTTGCTTTTATTAATAAATCTAAATTATTAAGCCAAGATTGCATAACTTTAAATTTTTTGCTGATATGAGATTTTATTTTTTATTATTCGGTTCAAAAGGTAACCTTTTTTCACTAATTGAAGGGGATGCTAAAGAAACTTTATCTTTGTTTAAAAGCTGTTCGTCTAATATTTTCTGAAGATTATCTGGAAGGGCTTCTTGATTCAAAAGAAAAGTTTGAATTGCTTGAAAGATATTAGCAACAACCATATAAAGTAAGACTCCTGCGGGGAGAGGGAAGAATAAAAACATACCAGTAATCATTATTGGTGTAATTTTATTAGCAGTGGATTGTTGTGGGTTTGCAGGCATCCCTTGACCAGATAGGAATTGTGATAAAAGTAGAGTCAGACCAAATGCACCTACCAAAGCCGCTATATCCCAATTAACAGAACCGTCTACATAAAAACCAACTTGACCAAGGGCTTTTATAAATAAGAAGCCGCTCTTAGCTGCTAATCCAGGTATCTTAGCTTCAACTGTTGCATCTCCTGGTTGAATAGGAGTAACAACACCTTCTTTACTAATTTTTATATTCTCAGAACCTTTTGAGATTGACCAAGTAGGAAGAAATTTAGAGCCCTCATCGTATTTTGATAGTTCTTCTGAATAATTATTACCCGATGTAGTTTGTAGATTAATTTTTAAGGAGTCTTCTAATCCTAATTTTGTCCCACTTGGTATAGATGCAATTACTGGAAAGTGAGTTTTTTCATTAATAAAAATGGAGTGTCTTGGAGATGTAAATGGTTTAGGCTCAATTGCAGCAATTTGTTCTTGAGGTAATACTTTCAGATTGATGTTATAAGGTACATCTGCGAAAGGAGATCCTCTTAACGTTGCAAATAGCGCAAATAAAACTGGCATTTGAACAATGAGAGGAAGACATCCAGCGAGTGGACTCCCAAATTCATTCATTAATTTACCTAATTCCTCTTGTTGTTTTTTTGCGTTACCAGCAAATTTAGACTTAATTTCAGCCTGCCTTTTTTGCATAACTGGTTGAGCTATTTTCATCCTTCTAGCACTTCTTATAGAGCCAGCGCTGAGAGGAAATAAAGCTATTCTAATTACAACTGTAAGAGCAACTATGGCTAATCCATAACTAGGTACTAATCCATAGAAGAAATCCAGTATCGGGATTAATAGTTTTTCTGAGATGAACCCGATCACGGCATTAAAAAGATGATAAATTTACTAGAACTTGTATTTTACAAGATAGAGGAAGCATTTTGGGATAAAAATTTTAAGTTTTAGATGCGAAGCCTTCAATTTCTCCTAAATTGGTAGCCTTAGAACTTTTTTTCATATTATTTTCAATAAAAACTTGCTTTTCTCTAAATAATGGTAATGACTTCATTTCAACTTTAGAACCATCATTTAAAATTAAAACCATATCTCCGTAAGATCCAAAACCCCTAGGAACGGATCTTATTTCTTTAATATTATTTAAAGATACTTGGGATTTGTTTTTCCCAAACCAACCACCAATAATAGTTATCCTTTTGTTGGTAATGGTAAATCGTAGCCATAAGGCTCTTACTATAGCTGCAAATGCGAATGGTAATCCAAGTATAGTTAAACCTGCTAATAAATTTATAATAAGATCTCCTTTCGCTGGACCGCCTTCGTAAAAAGTTTCTTCATTAATAGCAATCATTTAAGTAGACCAGTTTTAAGTAGTAAAGTTTGAAATTCCTTTAATAATTCAGACTCGTAATTGTAGAAATTTCCACTCTTAAGGTTAACAAGTAGCCAATATGGAGTGTGATCATAATCTCTTTTAAAATTTTTGAGAAAACATTCATGCAACATTCTTCTTATCTTGTTTCTCATAACAGATTTTTTGAAAACCTTTTTGCTAATGGTTATCGCCAATTTAAAATTGTTTGTAAAAGAATAATTATTATGAGATAAAAGTATTTGAGGACAAGATTTTGAAATTTTAAAGTCCATCATCTTCCCATAATATTTTTTCGAATTTTTATGTATATATTTAAAAGTTCTATGACCTTTAAGTCGCATTTGTTTTGGTAAAGCCATGATTTATCTAAACAGCAATTCTATCTCTGCCTCTTTTTCTTCTACTTTTAATTACTCTTCTACCAGTATGTGAACGCATTCTGACCCTAAAACCAGATACGCGCTTTCTTTTCCTTGATGTTCCGCCAAATGGTCTTTTTGTCATGGCATTAAAATTTTTTATAATAATCTAGCATTTATTATATCCCCTATTATGGATCAATAGTTATAGTCCAACTGCCTAAATAATTTGAAACTGGTATCGGACCTGATGATTTACCGAAAGAATGGAATTGATAAAGTCCAGATTTACGAGGATTATTAATCTTAAACATTACTGCATAAGTATCTTTATCAGTGGGTATAGGAGAGATAGGGTAAATTTCTAATTTTTGAGTATCTTTATTAATTACAATGTCTGAGGGAATATCTTTAAGGCATTCAGATCTTTTAGTATATCCACCCATTTTAGCTCTGCAGAAAGTAACTTTTTCGGGCTTTAAAGTAGATTTAAATTTATCAGGAAATTTTATATTAATTGAAAGTAAACCAGTCTTTCTATCACTTGGCCTTAAAAATAGAAATATTTTATTTTTAAAATTCTTCTCAGAAGAAGTTTGATACCACTTTAGTGCTTTATATCCATTATTAGGATTCCATTGAAATTCAAATGACTTTGAAACATTGGTATAGAGGGAGGTAAACACTAAAATCGCTGGAAATAATAGTGAATTTATCGATTTGTTTAATAAAAATCTTTTAAAATAATTCATAGAAATAAATTTTTAATGATAAATATTTTTTTAATTTTTAAAATATATTATCACCTGTCAGGTCTTAATTTTGAAGAACCTTTTAGATAAGGATGAACTGGTTGTCTCTTAGGATTAAGATTTACTAAAGCCATCATTCTAATACAAAAATTTATATCATCTGGCACGTACATTTGTTGACAATCTAAAAACGCAACAGAATCAAAATTAAAATGTTTTCGTGCGATTGACGCTGGAAAGCAAGCAGTCAAATCGTTTGTGACGGTAAAAGTAATTGAAATAATATTTTCTTTTTTTAGATCATTTAAATAAATAAACTCTTTTATGAGCTCAACTACTGCACTTTTGATATGCAAATCCGTATCTCCATCAGAAGTTATAGCACCTCTAATTGCAGTTAATTTAAAATTAAAATTTCTATTTTCATTCATCTTTAACATTAAGGTTTATAAAGCCAAAGTAATTTATTAATTGTCTCAATTTCAAAATTAAGAAGATTGAATAATTTTTGAGTGAGCTCACTGCCAGGTATTAGTCCAAGTAGCTTTTTCTTCTTTTTGCCAATTGTAAGGGGTTCAATTTTTATATCTGTATTTGTAATTTCAGCGGCTATTTCTCTTGCTTTGTATTCGTCACCTATTTCATCAACTAAACCTAATTCTTTTGCTTGAGAACCTGTAAAAATTCTTCCATCAGCAAATTTTTGGACATCTTCAATTGGAATTTTTCTTCCTTCCGCAACAGCGTTAGTGAATTGTTTATAACTTTCATCGATTAAGTTTTGAAGTAAATTTCTGCCTTCTTCACTAAGAGGCTTATCGGGTGAAAGGATGTCTTTAAACAGACCACTTTTTACAGTCTCAAATTTAATGCCGATTTTGTTTAATAGTTCTGAAATATTATTTCCTCTTATAATAACTCCTATTGAACCCGTAATAGTTCCTGGATTTGCAACTATTTTATCAGCAGCGACACCAATATAAACACCTCCAGAAGCAGAAATATTCCCAAAACTAGCTATGACTTTACAACCTTTTGCTCTAAGTCTATTAATTGCAGAATAAATTTCTTGACTATCACCTACAGTTCCTCCAGGACTATCAATTCTTAAAATTAGTGCTGGAAATTCCCTCTCTTCAACTTGTTTAAGAGCTTTAAGAGTAGAAACTCTAGTTGAACTAGTAATAGGTTCTTCTATTACAATGCGAGCAATCCTTTTTTTGGATTTTCTTTTAAAAGGCCAAATCATTTTTTGTTTTTTAATATTAATCTTAAATAACAATAAAAAGATTATCAGTAGATTTGATGAATTTAGTTTTAAATTGGTTTTTAATGATACTCCCTTT
>Ga0160422_10002463_pt1 | contig 11600 bp, 12 predicted proteins | sample Fk160mmetaG_FD_108192 | JGI IMG/M metagenome (GOLD analysis project Ga0160422, IMG submission 108192) | Marine microbial communities from the Central Pacific Ocean - Fk160115 60m metaG | ecosystem: Environmental > Aquatic > Marine > Oceanic > Photic zone | place: The Central Pacific Ocean... | reverse complement strand
TTCCCTGTGGCAAAACTCCAACCATGAGCTGTAAATATAATTGGAGGATAATTAAAAGATAATAATGAAGATATTCTTATCAATGCTCCTGCTTTAGAAGAATGTGTACTTAAGATATCCGGTTTAATTGTCTTTATAATTCTATTTAGTTTAAGAACAGCAAAAGAATCAACAATTAAATTCAAAGATCTATTTAAAAAACTTAATTTAATTAAATTTATTCCTTGATTTTTTAAAGGATCAAAAAAATTTCCCTCCCCCGATATAATTGTTACTTTAAAACCTTTTTCTTTGCAATATAAAGATAGATCTCTGACATGAATTTGAGCTCCACCTACGCTATCAGATCTAGTTATTGCGAAGACTATATGTTTTTTAACGTGATTAATCAAGTATTCAAAGATATGAATTTTTATCCCATACTATCGCATCCTTTTTAGGTTCAACAAAAATATGATGGATTCCAGAATTTTGATATTTCTTGTAAGTCTGTTTGAAACTATATCCACTTTTATTTAGAATTAATTTATTAATAAAAAAACCAGAACCGTAAACTCCAGAAACTCTATTTTGAGTTGCAAAAAATATATTATTTTGGTGAATTGTAAACAAACCGGCATTTCTACAAATTCTTGAATCCGCAGATAAAATAAAATCTTTTTTTATTTGCCATGAATTTAATTCAATTTCTGCAATCTTGAGAAAAGAACCAGGATCACCAGTCGGGCCTAAATCTTCATTATATAGCATCAAAATTTTATCATTTATTTTTAAAAACATAGAATCAACAATCCTACCTTTTTTAATAACGAATTCGCTATTATCTTTAATCTTTAGATCTTCATTTGAATCAATAATTATTTCATAACGAGATATCTTATTTAAATAAATTTCTTCAGGTAAAACAAAAATCTTATTGTCATTTTTTAATATAAAAGGAAAAGATAAATGTCTTCCATTATCAAATAATATATATTCAATTTTTTTATCTAAGTCATAACAGTATATTCTCCCAATCTTCTCTTTATGATTTAATTTTTCGAATAATATGTATCTATTATTTAAAATAAATGGATCAGCATAATCAAAATTATTTTTTGATAATGTAAAATTTCCATATTTTTTAGTTTTTCCTTTTATGTTCCATTTATATTTCATCATAAATCGTAGAAAAGATAAAAATCACAGATTCTTATTATATGAAATAAAGTTGAATGAAATAAACTTGCTCTGATTTCAGTTGTTATTAAATATTCCTTATCCTTTATTTTTATCCTATCAATAAAAAATCCATCTTCTATTTTAGTATTTGTTTTTATCTTTTTAAATCTTTTTATATCTTTTGTAAATTTTTTTTTAAAAATAGCTTCATTTATAAATCTATTTTTTATGGTTAAAAAATAATAAAAAGGGATGTAAAATAAAGCTATCAAATTGAAAGTATTATTAATAAAAATAAACTTTTGATTAATAAAAAAAATTGGTAAGTTCGTAAAAACTAATATTTTCATTACAACTAAATTTTCAAATATAGTTAATTTAATATTTATCTATACTAATTATAAAATGTTTATTAAACAATAACAAGAGAAAATTAAAGTTTTCTTATATAAAAAGAACCGGGTTCTCTATCTTTTTTTAAATATGGACATATCTTCTTTAGTTGAGGATAGTATTCATGCTTTAGATGATTTAAAGATGCTATAACTTCATATTTATCTGAATCACTTATTAAAGCCTCCATGAGATACTGTTCATTCCAAAATTTAACTCCCTGTCTAATCCACCTATCTGGATAATCTCTTGGAGTTAGAATATCATGAATTTGAATTATCACTCCCGTTTTAAGGCTCGGTAAAATTTCTAGATACTCAAACAAAACATCGCCTTGAGGTCTTATAATATGGGAAGAATCTATAAATAGTAAATCATTTTCGCCTAGTTCCTCAAAAATATTTAAATCACATTCCTCGACTAAATTCTTTATTAAAGTAATATTTATTTTTTCAAGCCATGGATGCAAATAAGGTTCTATGCATATATGTTCATATTTTACATTATTAAGCATTTTATTTACTTTAAGAGCTTTCGATGCAATTCTTGTTGAAAAACCTGAACCAATTTCAATGATTTTATTAGGTTTAAAATGTCTAATGATTTGGTATAAAAATTCAGCATCCCCAGATTCAAAGACTCCATTACCTAAATAAAAATCATAATTATCACTTTTAGGTTTATCCCATTCAAGATTTATTAATTCATCTGAATAAGTAAGTTTTTCTAAAAACTTTAATTGTTCTTTTTCTCTTAATTTAATACCTGGCAAAAATCTTTTTTGATTTAATGGTTTTTTAAGCCTACTATCTTTAAATAATGGTTCGTAAAAATGATCCCTAATAGGATAAACTCCAATTTTTTTTAGAAGTTCCCTTGAACGGGGTAATCTAAATCCATTAAATCTTGTATAAAGATATAAAAAAGGTCCTATAAAAATAATAGTAGTAAAAAATACTATATCAGCTATTTTAAAAAAATATTTTTTTTTATTCATGGGTCTTAATTTATATCTCACTTATAATTTTTAAATAATACCATAAAATCATTATTATAAAATACACATTTTTATCAACTATATATATTTTTTAGGATTCAAAAAATTTGTATTTTTCTTCCACCTTGGAGGTAATTTAAAGAAAAAGTAATAAAAATCTGTTAATAATCCTATTAAAAAAATTGCCAGATTAGAATGTCTTATCATATAAAAAATTCCTGATTTTTTATATATGAAATCATCCATCTTATACTTAAATAAACCTTTTTGATAATTATCTGAATTTAAGATTTCAGGAATTATATCTTTTTTAGAATTGTGAGTTATTCTATATTTAACATGAATTCTCATTAATTTTCCAAAATCAAATCTAAAGCTAACTATATTTTTATTAATTTTGAAAAAATATTTCTTATTTTGTTCATCAGTTAAATACAATTCTAAATTATCTATTAATCTTAATTTTTCTAACTCGACAAAAATTTCTGGAGAAAACTGATAGTAACCAAAACCTGGGAAATTATTATAAGGCAGATTATGATGAACGATGGCTCCATCATTGCTAATATAAAATATTTGTTCTAATGCTTTAATTGGATTGTATATATGCTGTAAACAACCATGATCAATTATCAAATCAAATCTTTCATCAATATCTAATTTTAGAAAATTTATATTAAAATTTTTCTGATGAGTTTTGCTTAAATCGCAACTTACCCAATCAATCAAATCTAGGTTAATTTTATAAGGATAAGAACCATTAAAAATTATTGAAGGATAACCTAAAAAGAAAACTTTTTTCGCTTTGTATAAATCATCTTTAATAAAGTAAGCGACTATATTATCTAATCCCATTTAAATTAACTTTCCTAAAAATTTAGATTTATTGGAGTAATAGTATAAGAGAAATGATAAAAGATAAAATACTAAAACTGAATTCATTATATCAATAGCATTTTCTCTTAAAAAATACCTATATAAAGTAGCAAAAAGGCATGCTATTAATTCTATCTTAAAGAATTTCTTTATTTTATTATTAGCAATTAATTCAGAATTCATAAAGGAATTTTGAGCCGCTAAAAGTATAACAATAAAACAAGATGCTAAAAAGTAAAAGTTTGATAATTCTGCAAAACCTTCATAATAAAAGTTTAAAAGGATTTCAATAATAATTACATTTAAAAAAGCAGAAATAATTATAAATGAGATTTGTGCTTTAAAACTTCTAGGCTTTAAGTTATTTCTAAAATCACTTGTAAAAGTATTATTATAAATTTGAGTTAAATTGAAGCTTGTAACAATCCTAAATGCGATAGCAAATAAAGCTAAGCTTTTTGAAGGGATATCATAGAGATATATACTACTTATACCAATGTAAGAAGTTATCATTAGTAAAGAAGGATAAAAGCCTTCTTTAAAAGAACCCTTAGAGAGTTTAAATGAAAAGTTTTTGAATTTGAAATTTACTAGACCAGGTATTAAATTTTGAACTAATAAATAAATACATAGAATAAAATAACTTGGCTGAATTATTTTTAGATAAATTGCTGAAACTATTACTGTCTGAATTATTACTGTAATTGTTAAATTTTTAATAACTTTATGAATAAATCCCTCTTGAATATTTCTGAAATTATTTAAGTTTAATGGATACGATAAAGCAAGAATTAGATAAAATATAGTTGCAGCTGGCTGATAAGAGCTTGGAGAGAATAAAATAACAAATATTAAAATAAAAAAGTTTATAATATAATTTGTACATAAATTTATATTTTTATATCTTCCATTGACAAGTTTGTATTTAGTACCATAATCAGCAATTGCAAGTAATTCTTGAAAAGACTGGCAAAAACTAAAAAAAGCAATTAGCTCGTAAAGTCCATATGAGTCTAAAGGTTTTATCAAAATAAAAGTAATAAAGCTGGAATAATACCTAATTAATAAAAATAAAATTCTTAAATTCTTTAAAGAGGAGTTATCCTTGTTTCTTCTGAAATTTTTCTCAATCATTTAATATTTACTTTCTATTTACTCAATTTTACATTAATAATATAAATAATAATTTTATTTAAAATTTTGTAGTTCATTAGGTGCAAATCCATAAAGACCTAAGAATAATATTGAAGAAAATATAAATATATTTAATATAGAAAAAAAGGTGTAATAGCTCCTGCTTAATAAAGGTTTATGATTTTCAATTAAATCTAATTGTAAAATGAGATAGTTTAAAAATGTTATTCTGTTTAAAAGAGGATTTATAAAAGTAATCATAATTATAAAGCTTAGGATAAGTGTTTGTGAAAAGAATCTTTTCAGAAAATATTTACTTCTAATAAAAGGAATTACTGAAAAAACTGAAAATAAATAGTATATAGATCTTAAAGTCCCTCTATTATCACTGATTTTATTAAAATAATAAGATAGGAAAGGGATTAATTCTAAAAATTTATATATAAAATAAGCACTTAATGAGATTATTAAAATTATAAAAATTTTTAGTATTCTACTTTTATTATCAAAGAAAAATCTAGAGAGATAAAGAATAGGAAAAGTTAAATTATGGCTAAGTATGGATATTACATTAATGATGAAACTATTAATTTTTCTTTTATAAGATATTGCTATTATGAAAAAGGAGACTCCTAATAAGAATCGTGGAGCGCCATAAACTGGAATAGCTCCAGGATTTATAAATAAAAATATAAACTTTTCAATATCAAGTTGATTAAGTTTCTTTAAGAATATAATGATAGAGAACCCGAAGCAAAATACAGAGAATGAATACAAAAATCTCATATTATTAAATATTTCTCCTGATAAACCTATAATTAGTGCACTAAAGGGTTCGTTAGGCCATCTTTCGAAAGCTAAACCTAAACTTTTATATTTTAGATATCCATAATAGTCATAACCAAATTCTGACTTTACAAATAAAATAGCTGAAACTATAAGAGTAAAAACGATACATATAAATAATTTCTTTTGGATTCTCATTGCAAAATATTATTGATTCACTTTTTAAAAAGAATTCTAAAATAAATTAAAAATAAACTCTTTATAACTTTCGATATACCTATTCTTACAATAATTTTGGCAAAAAAATTCCATAGATAAAATTTTGCATTCACAATTAATTGAGTATATTCAAGTTGTCTTGGCCTTAAACTACTTGTTATTTTGTATTTTTTCTCATAAAAACTTCTATACTCGCATAGAGGGGGATACTCAGTAATTTTATAATCATATTTAATTAAAGAACTACTTTGTTCGTACTTGTAAGTAGAAATTTGTTTGTTTCTTGTATCAAAGCCTAAAAGTATGCTCTGATCTTTTTTATGACCGTGGAATTTACCAATCTTTGAGAAGTAAAAGTTGCCAAGACCATAATGTATTAATTTGTTTTTATAAATCTCCGTTGTTCCCTCTACATGACTATGCACAAAAATTACTGCCTTTGCTGATAGATCGACTAATAAATGTGACAGATATCTTTGATAAGGAGTAGGATCAATTCTCCCTTCCAAACCACCGTGAATTATAACTATAGAATCTTTTACTTTATCAGATATATCCAATATATTCTTAAAATCAAATCCTAAAAAATAAGTATCTTTTAAATTACAATCCTCCCTTTTATCTGCTAAAAAAAGAATTTTTGTATTCTCAATTGATATTAAATTTCTATCTTTAACATTATTTAAGTTATTAATATTATTTACTTCTTTTTTCATTTCAAAATAATTTTTTATCCCTAAATCCGTACTATGATTATTGACTAGATTTAGGTAAATATTTTTAGAAAGGTTATCAAGGATAGTTCTCTTTTGAATAAGATTTATTTTTCTTTTGATCTTTATTTTATTCGAGATACTTACACTACCTTCAAAATTTAAAATACATTTATTGTTGATACCAATATTTTTTGATAGATCTTCAAATGAGAAATCATCATTTTCAGCACAAAAAAAATCTCCACTAAAAAATATTATCATGGTATTAAAATATTTAATAAATTAATTAAAACTTTTACAGGTAATAAGTATTTTCCTATTTGTGAATTCAAATTTAAAATCATATTTATTAAAAATATAGCGATTCCAATCAAAAATAAATAATAATTCAATGATAAAATTAAAAAATAAGATATTAAATTTAATACTGTAAATCTATAAACTATTAAGCTTTGAAAGAAGTGATTTCTTAAACAAAAAAATAAAGTCTTAACCTCCTCTTTTGATCGATAGCCAAAATATCTTTCTTTTATAGATCTATTACTTTTTTTATTATTAAAGTGAGTACCTAGGCAAAGATTTAATTGCTTTACTTTTAATGTTTTTTTATATATCCTGCAAAGAAGCTCTCTTTCTTCATCAATTTCAATTTTTGTATTCCACCCACCTACCGATTTATAAATATCTCTTTTGATTAAAAAATTTCCCCCTAAATAATCTGGGCAAAAAATTTCCTTTTTAGGAGCATGAAAAGAAACATCATTGTATTTAGTTAAATCATATTTCCAACCAAAAAATAAATCTAGATCTAATAACAATAAATTTTTAATTTGATTTAGAAATATTTCAGAAGGAACTACATCTCCATCAATAAAAAAAATCCATTCTTTACACCCTTTATTTGCTCCAAAAGATCTCGCAATAGAAGGACTAGTAAAGCCTTTAATTAAAAAATTTTTCACATTAAAACTTTTTGCTATTTTTAAAGAATTATCATTACTCGAGCTATCTACAAAAATAACTGATGAAATTAAATCATATCTTTTAAGAAGTGTAAATGTTTTTTCTAAATTATCTCCTTCATTTTTTCCAATTACGATAATATCAAGATTATTAATTACCATTTTTAAATATTCTTATAAAGTATTTTTGTTCCATCATTTTCAATACATATTGGAAATGCTATGAATGGTTTTAATTCATCTATTAATGATTTTCTTGAATTTTCTTTAGTAATAAAAAACATAAATCCACCACCACCTGCCCCTAGTAACTTTCCTCCAATAGCTCCACTTTTCATTGCTTTTTCATAAACTGAATCAATAATATTAAGTGTTACATTTTTGAGTTTTCTTTTATATTTCCATGATTCATTTAATAAGTTTGCAATATTATCTATATCTAATGGGTATATATATTTTTGTGATTCATCAACTAACTCTTTTAAAAATAAAAGTATTTGGAATGTTTCTTTTTCATTCATATAATTTTCAGTAGAATAATCTGAGCTAAATCTTGAAGTAGGAATATAACATAATATCATTCTTGAATTGAGTTCTTCTAATTCAGACTTTTTAAGTTTTATTTTTTTTACATTAAAAGATAGATCTTTGTAAAAATTAATATTGTTTACACCACCGAAAGATGAAGCAATTTGATCTTGATAACCACCTTTTTCCTTTAGACAATATCTTTCCCAGTAAATTGCTTTTTTAGCTAGATCATAATTAGATTTAGAATCTCCATTAATTGAGAATAAATTATTTGCTAACCCTACAGCAAAAGCGGAACTAGTTCCTAAACCACTTTTACTTGGAACATCAGCATCATAATGTATTTCTAAATTTGACATCTCAAAATCTTTTAATGCGATTCTTACCAAAGGATGTTTAATTTCATCAATAGTATTACATTTTTCTAATTTAGAATAAGCAATTCTTATCTTATGATCAAAAAAAGGGGGCAATTTTCTCACTGTTACATATGCATATTTGTTTATCGAAAAAGATAAAACTTTCCCTTCTTCTTTTTGGAAAAAACTGGGTATATCAGTACCTCCTCCAAATAAAGATACTCTAAAAGGTGTTCGTGTTATCAACATAAGATTAACGACTTAAAAAAAACTCACCATTTGATATCTTTTCTCTCCAGTAGTTAAGAAGATCTTTCATTGTTTCTTCAAAAGAAATTTTTGGTTGCCATCCAGTATGTTTTTTGAATTTGTTAATATCTGGGATTTGTAAATCAGCATCTATAGGTCTTAATCGCGACTTATCAGTAACAATTTTTATATTGCTTTTATTTGATAGTGAAAGTAAGCTTTGTAGCATTTCTCCAATTGTACAGCTAAAAGTGCCGCCTATATTATAAGATTCTCCAGCGATAGGATTTATGGTTAATAATTTATAATAAGCATCGACAGCATCTCTAACATCTGCAAATGTTCTTAAGGAATTTAAATTGCCAGTTTTTAAAACAGGTGGTATCAATTCTGCTTCAATCATTGCGATTTGTTTTGCGAAGCTTGATTCAGCAAAAACATCACCTCTTCTTGGACCAGTATGAGTAAACATTCTGGTAGTCATACAATTCATTCCATACGCTTCACTATAAAATCTACCAATCAAATCAGTCCCTACCTTTGAAATTGCATAAGGCGAGGCTGGATGAAAGGGTGCATCTTCAGATATTGGGAGATTTTCCTTTGGAACTCTTCCAAAAATCTCTGATGAAGCACAAATATGTGTTTGCGCTTTAGAATAATCACTTTTTCTAAGCACCTCAAGTAAACGAGTAGTTCCTAATATATTTGTATTTAAAGTTTCTAAAGGTGATTCAAAACTAGTCAGTGGATAGCTTTGAGCAGCTAAATGAAAAATATAATTCGGCTTACTAGTATCAATTACATTTATAAGAGAAGCATAATCATTTAGATCGCCATAAACAAGTTCTATATTATCTTTTAATTCAATTTTTGGTAATAAATGCTTTATATTTTCTAAAGGGCTCCTCCATCGACACATTCCGTAAATAAACCAATCAGTATTTTTTAATAAATAGTCAGCCAAATGGGATCCAACCATCCCTGTTATCCCAGTAATCAAAACATTTTTAGACATTTTTTCAAACCTTCAGAATGGTAAATTTCATAACCTCAATATATCAGGTAGTACCTTATTATCTAATAAATATTCTAAATTATCATTTTCATTAAATAGATAACTTTTTATGGATAAAGATCTTGCAGCTTCAAGATCTGTTTCTTTATCTCCAATCAAAATAATCTTCTCTTTTTTTAAAGACCATTTATTTATTGCTTTTTCTAATAATCCAGGTTGTGGTTTTCTACATAAACATTTTTTTTTATATTTTCCTAAACCATAAATTGGATGGTGAGGGCAAAAATACCAGTCATCTAAGTGGGCTCCAATTTCTGAAAGCTGTGAATTTATCCAATTCATAAAACATAGGAAATCGTACTCAGAATAATATCCCCTACCAATTCCTGATTGATTAGTAATTATTATTACCAAAATTCCTAAATCATTAGCCTTTTTAATAGCTCTCATAGATCCTTCAGTCCACTCAAAACGCTCTTTTTCGCAAACATAACCTTTATCTTTATTTATAACTCCATCTCTATCAAAAAGTATTGCAGACTTTTCTCTCCAATTAGGTATTAAAGTCTGAGCATTTTTCAAGGTTTCTGGAATACCAATATCAATAAAAAAACCATCATATTGTTTAGCTAATAAATTTTTCTCTCTGATTAACTTTACGAATACGTCCTTTTCTAGTGAAGAAGGAACTTTATCTATATATTTTATAATTTCTTTTCTTAAAGCTAAAATCCCTCCACTTACTAAAGATTCATTTGCGCTTTTTTTTTCATTGAATTCGATAACTATATTGTTCTTAATTATTACTTCTCCAAACCTCTTAGCATTTCTTACTTTTCTTAATGCCAAAACACCGACTGATTTATTCTCTATTAATATTTTCCCTAAATCTAAAAAATTTATATCAAAAATTGTATCGCCATTTAATAAAAAAAATTTATCTTCGAGATATTCTTTGCAATTAAGTAAAGCTCCAGATGTCCCTAGTGGTTCACTTTCTTCAGCATACTTAATACTAAGCCCATATTCTTTACCATCTCCATAGTAAGACTTGATTTTATTTCCCAAATAGCCTACAGAAATAAGGATTTTTTTAATACCATGCCTTTTTAAATTAAAAAAAATATAATTCATAAAGGGTTTATTATTAATCAATTGCATTGATTTAGGGCACCCTTTGGAAAGATTTCCAAGTCTTGTTCCTAGACCACCGGCAAGAATAATTGCTTGCTCAATAGTCATTATCTTTCTTTAACTAACTTTTTATTTTCTCTATACCAATTTATTGTTTTTTGCAATCCATCTTTCAGAGAGACCTTATCATCCCATCCCAAGCTTGAGATAATTGATGTATCCATAATTCGTTGCATTTGCCCTGCTGGCTTTTTGTTATTAAATAGTAAATTTCCTTGAAATCCAGAAATTTCTTTTAATAAAAAAGATAAATTTTTTATAGAAACTAGCTTGCCAGTTGCAATATTACATGTGCCTATAAATTCACTCTTAGCAAGAGTAATAATGGCTTCAATACAATCATCAATATACATAAAATCTCTTTTCGCAGTTCCGTCTCCCCAAATCTCTAAATCTTTTAAATTATTATCAGTTGAGTAACAAAATCTTCTAATGAGTCCTGGAATTACATGAGAATTTAAAGGATGAAAATTATCATATTTGCCATATATATTTGAAGGCAGTGCATAGACATATTTGAGTTTAGTTGCTTCATTAATTGCCTTCAAATGAACTAATAAACATCTCTTTGCATAGGCATAGGCATCATTAGTTACTTCAGGAATGCCATCTAGAAAATAATCTTCTTTTAATAACTTATCCTCAAGTCTTTTAGGATAAGCACAACCAGTCCCCATAGCAAAAACATATTGAATTTCATTTTTATAACATTCATTTACAATATTAGTATTGATTAAAATATTATCAGAGTAAAAATCCGCTTTAAAATTACTATTTGCATGAATTCCCCCAACCTTTGCAGCAAGGTGAAAAACAATATTTGGCTTGAATTTTTTAAAAATATCCTCACAATTATCCTTAACTCTTAAATCTTTTTCACTTCCTATTGATAAAGTTTCATATCCTTCATTATTTAATCTTATTGTTAAATTTGAACCTATTAACCCCGTTCCCCCTGTAATCAAGATCCTATCGCTTTTATTTATCATTTTTAAGAATTATTTT
>Ga0160422_10002461_pt1 | contig 11604 bp, 9 predicted proteins | sample Fk160mmetaG_FD_108192 | JGI IMG/M metagenome (GOLD analysis project Ga0160422, IMG submission 108192) | Marine microbial communities from the Central Pacific Ocean - Fk160115 60m metaG | ecosystem: Environmental > Aquatic > Marine > Oceanic > Photic zone | place: The Central Pacific Ocean... | reverse complement strand
TATTTAAAAAAATCTTATTCATTTGTTTAGCACCCAAAATGAAATTCAAACTGAATCCAAGAACTCATTATTAAATCAATGAGCTATTTGGAATGTGTCAAGAAGTCAAAGGGGGAGTAAAATGTGCCACAATTTGTTGAAAATCGCATCCACAAAAGAATAGAATAGCTCTATTTTTCAAACCATTAAATAATCTTTGCGTAATCTTAAATTATAAAAGGTTGTGAGGTACTCCTCGGAAAATGTATCAATTAGCAAAAAAACCTTAATATTTCTTGTAGGACCTATTTAATTGATTAATAATGAACAGGTTAGACTATTTTAGAAAAATCTCATTAGTCTTCAACTGGAGGCAATTTGAATAAATTTCCAGAAAACGGGCACCGTAGTACAGAGCCAGAAGTTTTTCCCTGAACATCAATGAGCTGACCACCGTAAGGACTTATAACGTAACCTACTCTTTTTGACCACCTTGCAAAAGGAACAATAGATTTATCATTGTCTGCAGATGCTTGTCTTTCGCCTTCATTTTTGGATTCAATAACCTTGAATTCAATGTTATCAGAAATGGAGGCAATTGCTGTATCAACAATTTTTTTCTCTTTCGTTTCAATAGAATTGGAGGCGTCTCCAATATTTGGAATTGTGAAAATTCTGCCAGTATATGGACATCTTGCTCTTTCACCGGGCATTAGTCCGGTAATATCCACTACATAGGTTCCCTTGGTGTAAGGACTATATACTAAATTTTCTTTTCCTAGGACTCTTTTAGCTGTTTGACCCTCTAATATCCCCTTTTCTCTGTTATTATTTGATTCTTTATCCTCAATTATTGAGACTGAATTCCCAGATTTTTCAGCATTAACTGCGGCAACTGCAAGCATTTGATCATCTAGATTAATGATAGGCTCAACGTTATCAGGAACTATGAATTTGAGACCAGAATGGGGACATAAAACCGTGTCACCGGAATTAAATTTTTTAACATCAACTAGCATTCCCTCAGCATATGGAGAATAAACTAAACCTGGTGCTCCTAAAACCGCTTCAGCGACTGATCTATTACCAAAGGAATCTAACGTAAAATCTGGATCTAAATCTGTTTCCTTAATTGACCATAAAAATCCTGTCAAATACTCAGTGGGCCGTGCTTGAGCTAATTCTGCATCTTTGATTGAAAATAGACCAAAAGGAAGACTCAAGAGTTGCTTGATTAGGCCCATTTGACCCCTTTGGCTGGAAGACGCTTGCTCAGTAGATTTACATGAAACAAACATAAAAGTGGATAATAAAGCCACTAATATAACCAAATAACCTTTAAAAAATGTGATCAATTTATTCATTTTCTAATAATTAGACTTAAGCTGTTCATTTTCATCAATCGTTAGAAGCAAATCATATGCCATGGATAACTTAGAATTTAAGATATATATAATATTCAAAGAATTGCCAGAAATTAATTATTATTAACAAAATTACCTGAGGCCAATCCTATTGAAACGTCTTTCTAATTTTTTAAGAATTACTTCTTCAAGTTGTATATTCTCAAGCCGGTCAACTGCATCCTTAACGAATCCAAAAGTGACTAACTGCCTCGAAACTGGCTCCTCAATTCCCCTCGACATAAGGTAGAAAAGTTCATTTTCAGCAACAGGGTTGGAAGTCGATCCATGACTGCACTTAACTTGATCTGCATTAATTTCTAAACCAGGCATGGAATTAGCCTCGCATTTATCACTCATGAGTAAATTACGACAAGTTTGATACGCATCTGTTTGATGGGCTCCTTCATAAACTTTAATCATACCAGAAAAAGTTGTTTTTGATTCATCATAAAGAGCATTCTTGTACAGCAAATCACTTGATGTGCTGGGCTTCTCATGAAGTTGCAATGTCCTCATGTCAAACTCCTGAGAACTTTCAGGAACACTAACGGAAATCATTTCACTGTTAGCCCCATCGCCTAGTAATCGACTAACTGATTCGTGACGAAGCCATTCACAACCAAGGTTCAAAGAGAAATTTTTAACTTTTGAATTTTCATAGGACATCACATTTGACAATTGAATAGAATGCGCATTTTCACTCAAATTTTGTGTCCTAACATATGTTAATTTTGAATCTTCTTCTGCGATAAGATCAGAAACCCCGCAAACCAACCCCATTTGATCATCTGAAGATCCAAAGTAATCAGCAACGCTAACCTCGGATCCTTTGCCGGAAATAATTAAACTGTAGGGAAAAATTCCAGAATCTTCACCTGATATCCAATTAAATACCTCTAGAGGTTCTGAAATAGCAAGACCTTCAGGTACATATATAAAGTACCCTTCTTTTTGACGAGCCTGATTGAGTTTGTAAAATTTTTGAGAACCAAGCCTCGGCTCCTCCTTCATAAAGTGTGATTCAATTAGGTCACCGTGATCAATTAAGGCTTGAGATAGTGGTTTAAAAATAAACCCTTGATCAGTTAAATTACCATCGATAGGAGACTGAGATAAAAGAGAATCATTATTGAATATGAGTTGATAGTTGCCTTCCTTCAAAGAAACAGACTCAGAGACATATTTATTGTAATCAAATTCATTAATATTTTCTGCGTCCTTGATGTTCTCATAGGCAATCTTCTTGAGATTAGCAAACCTCCAATTTTCATCTTTTCTTTTTGGAAATGGAGTATCTAAAAAATTATCCCATGCCGATTTTCTGGATTTTAAATACCAATCAGGAAGGCCTGAGCTCAGCGGATTAGGACTATCTGAGAAGGAGAGAGACAATTTTTTAATTCTAGCTATTTACTTTCTTGAAAATGAACTACCCAACGGATCCTTCCATTTCGAGATCAATCAAACGTTTTAGCTCGACGGAATATTCCATGGGAAACTCGCGAACTAAATCATTAACAAATCCGTTAACACTCAAACTCATGGCCTCAGCTTCACTAAGACCTCTCTGTTTCATATAAAAAATTTGCTCTTCACTAACCTGACTCACACTAGCTTCGTGCTGAGTTGCATGCTGGTTGCCCCTCACTGTGATGGCAGGGTATGTATCAGTTTTACTCCTTGGGTTTATCAATAAAGCATCACATTCAGTATTATTTTTACACCCTTTGAGATGTTTAGGTATATGAACGTGTCCGCGATAAGTAGATCTACCTTCTCCAACACTTATGGATTTAGAGACAACATTTGAAGATGTATTATTTGCAGCGTGGATCATTTTGGCACCTGTATCCTGATGCTGTCCATCATTAGCCAGAGCAATAGAAATAACTTCACCCCTTGCCCCCTCGCCCTTCATAACTACACCAGGGTATTTCATTGTTAAACGACTCCCAATATTACAGTCAATCCACCTAACTTCTGCACCTTCGTGAGCCATGCCTCGTTTCGTTACTAAATTGAATACATTGGCGCTCCAATTCTGAACAGTAATATACTGAATCTTTGCATCTTTCATCGCAACTAATTCAACAACGGCACTGTGAAGAGTACTGGTTTCGAATTTTGGTGCAGTGCAACCCTCCATGTAGGTTAATTCAGCGCCTTCATCAACAATGATTAAGGTTCTTTCAAATTGACCAAATTGTTCAGCATTAATTCTGAAGTAAGCTTGTAAAGGATGTTTAACTTTGACCCCAGGAGGCACATAAATAAAACTCCCTCCTGAAAAAACAGCCGAATTGAGAGCAGAAAATTTGTTATCTCCAGTTGGAATGACCTTTCCAAACCATTTGCGAAATATATCAGCATGCTCTGCAAGACCTTCAGAACTATTTACAAAGATTACACCCTGCTCAGAAACCGCATCCTTAACATTGGAATACGCTGCCTCGCTATCAAATTGAGCCTCGACTCCAGCCAAGAAGTTTCTTTCTTTTTCAGGAATTCCAAGGCGCTCAAAAGTTTCTTTCATTTCATCCGGCACATCATCCCAACTTCTCTTGGGAGCCTGTCCAGCGGAGAGATAATAACGTATTTCATCAAATTTAATTGAGTCAAGATCCTGACTTGCCCAATGAGTTGGCATTTCTTTTCGATTGAAAACTTTTAATGCTTTTTTCCTAAAATCTCTTACCCAAATGTCCTCACCTTTTATATTTGAGATGTAATCAATAGTATCTTCAGTTAACCCACGGCCAGCGTCGTGCTTATAGTCAACATCATAGTGGAAATTTGCTTTCTCCCTGTCGATTTCGATACTTTTTTCTGTATCAGTTTCAGTTTTCATTTATTAAATCAAGTTTTATTCAATTGCTTTTCAGTCAGCCAGTCATAGCCTTTTTCCTCTAATTCCAAAGCGAGTTCTTTAGACCCGCTTCGAATAATCTGGCCATCGCTTAAAACATGAACGTAATCGGGTACAATGTAATCCAAAAGTCTCTGATAATGAGTAATTACCAAAAATCCTCGATCAGGAGATCTCATGGCATTAACCCCTTCAGCAACAATTTTTAAAGCATCAATGTCTAGTCCACTATCAGTTTCATCTAAAACAGCATAACTGGGTTCAAGAATCATCATTTGAAGAACCTCATTTCTCTTTTTCTCACCACCTGAAAAACCCTCATTGACTGATCTTCCTGTAAACTTACGATCCATGCCAAGTTGATCCATCTTTGAGTACAATTCTTTATAAAATGCAACAGCATCAATTTCTTCGCCTTCAGGCAATCGAGCTTGTCTTGCCGCTCTCAAGAAATTAGCGTTACTGACTCCTGGAATCTCAGCTGGATATTGAAAGGCCAAAAACAAGCCTTCTCTTGAGCGCTCATCAACTTCCATATCAAGCAAACTTGTTCCGTTCAGAAGCACATCTCCAGAAGTTACATTATAATCTTCGTGGCCTGCCATGACCTTAGCTAGAGTACTTTTACCTGAACCATTAGGGCCCATTATTGCATGGACTTCTCCCTTGGGAACACTCAGTGTAAGACCTTTAAGAATTTCTGTATCGTTAATACTAGCAGATAGATTAGTTATTTCTAAACTAGACATTATTTTTTGTTAGGAGTGATGGTAAATGAATGATTTTATTTTTTCTGGCGTGCGCATTTAGGGCAAATTCCTCTGACGGCAATCTCGAATTTCTCAGCTTTCGCTCCACGAGGAAGCTTCACGGATTTTGATGCCTCAGCACCCTCTTGAAGTTCGATATCAAGTACTGATGCGCACGATTCACAATGAAAATGAGCATGGGGATTGAGGTTGCCACAATATCGTGAGGGCTCTCTATCTAAGTTAACTTGTTTAATTGCACCCACACCCACTAATGTGTCTAGACAATTATAAACAGTGGCAAGGGAAATGGAGTCCATGCTGTTTTTAACTCTGATGAAAACCTCGGCCGCCGTTGGATGATCATTACTATTCATAAGCTCTTCATAAACTAATCGTCTTTGAGGGGTCATTCTATGACCACCACCAAGGTTGATACTTTTAATGGTATTGAGACGATTTTTAGACATGCTCAGATGACAAGTAACTCTTAGCTTATTTTTATCAAGAATTATTCTAAATAATATTGTTTATTACGCTGTAAGTTCGACACTGGACTTAAATACCGTATATTAGTTTTATGAATCTAGGTATCATTGGATGCGGTAAAATGGGATCTGCACTTGTTAAAGGAGCAATTAAAGAAAATGCGATTGATGGACAAAAAGTCATGGTAATCGATTTGATCCCAGAGTTGGCTCGTAAACTCTCAAAAGACATAGGAGCCACTATTGCCAAAACAAACGACGATTTGATCAAAAATTCGGATGTTATTCTTTTGTGCGTTAAACCTCAGGACATGATCTCTCTCTCAGATTCATTTGCTAGAGAGAGAAGTTCGAAGCTATTCATCTCAATAGCTGCAGGAATAAAGATTGATGAACTTGAGAATTCTCTCAAGAATGACGACAGAGTCATTCGTGTAATGCCGAACACTCCAGCAATGATTGGCCAGGGTGCCTCAGCTCAATCAAAGGGCAAAAATGCCACTGAATCTGATACAAAATTTGTGAGCAAAATATTAAACGCTGTGGGAATTTCCATTGAAGTTCCTGAAAAGCAACTTGATGCGGTTACTGGCTTAAGCGGTAGTGGGCCAGCTTATATTTACACAGTCATAGAGGCGTTAGCCGATGGTGGAGTTTTAGTTGGCTTACCAAAAGAAAAAGCACTCACATTAGCTGCTAAAACCGTAATTGGGGCTGCAAAGATGGTAACGAAGTTAGATGAACATCCAGCAAAATTACGAGATCAAGTTACAAGTCCTGGAGGTACCACTATCGCGGGTTTAGCTGCACTTGAATCGGGAAAATTAAGATCAACTCTTATCGAAGCTGTAAAAGCTGCTACCAAGAGATCTGAGGAACTTGGATCATAAGACAATTAGCCTTCAGTAATTAAGGGTACAGAAAATTTAGATTCCTCCAGTTTAAACCCATATAGACGCTCGGCATTTTTTCCTAAAAATGCCACTTTATCGTTGTCATTTATAGAGTCGTCATCTCTTATAAAATCAAGACTTTGGCGATAGGTAAAATCAACCATTGTTCTTGGCCAATCTGAGCCCCACATTAATTTGTCATACCCAACTTCATTTGATGCTTTCTTTATTGCCTCTTGAGCCTGAGTAAAAGGATATCCTTCCGAACGATACAACCAAATAATACCTCCACATTCTATATAAACATTTTGATGATGACATAATTTAAGTTGGCCTGGCCAACCTCCTCTATTCGGCATGCCAAAATGTCCAATCGCTACCTTTAATGATGGAAAATTTGACATAATAATTTCAAATTGAGGCACTTGTATTTCACCCTCAGAAAAATCAACTGCGAGAATATGACCATCATTTTCCATCATTTCCCATATCGGGAAAAAAGCCTCATCATTTAAATCAACTTTCCCTAACAAGTGACCACCGCAAAGCTTGAGACCGCGAAAGCCTTGGTTAAATAATTTTTCAGCTTCGGATACAACCCCATTAAGATCGAAAAAATTTGGCAATGCATGCAGAAAAAATCTGTCCGGATAATTGCGTTGAACAGCTAGTAGGTAATCATTTTGAGGGCCATCCAAATATTCTTGAACAACTACTCCTGCTTGAACTCCTGAAGCATCAAATTCTCCAATAACATATTCTGCCAAAGCTTGACAGTCATTCAATGTTGCAGGCATTCCAAGCATCTTTTCTTCTCCAATACTAATCATCCCGGAACCTAACGGACGAACTGGCAATTCCCCATTTACTAGTCCATTAATCCGGTCCCATATGTGCATATGTGCGTCAATAATCATAAATCAAATACTGGAACACTTTAATATTCTTGTATAACATTAATATATTAAGCATGAAATCTCGAATCATTCTGGCCATTACATTTATTATTTTGTCATGGAAAGACGTTAGAGCTGAGATTGATTTCGAGAGGGAGGTAAGACCAATTTTAATTAATAAATGCATAAACTGTCACGGTGGTATTAAAGCAAAATCGGGCTTAAATTTCACAAAGAAAAATACAGTATTTGATAAATTAGAGTCAGGTGAAATCCCTGTCGTTGCAGAATCTCCACTAAGAAGTGAACTCTTTCATCGAATCACTTCGACTGATGAATCAGATAAAATGCCTCCGGATAAGCCTCTGAGCCCAAAAGAAATCAATATCATTAAAGATTGGATCACAGAAGGCGCAACATGGCCTGAACATTGGGCCTACTCTCCACTACAAAAAAAAGCGCAAATAGGATCCTCAATCGATGAAATTATATTTACCAAATTAAAAGAAATTGGTATTACTCAGAACGAGATTGCAAATAAGTACACCCTCCTAAGACGGTTGTCACTTGATTTGATTGGACTTCCTCCAAGTAAAATTGAAATTCATAATTTTATTAACGACAAATCAGAGAATGCTTATGAAAAATTAGTTCAACGATTATTGGAATCTAAACACTTCGGAGAACGCTGGGCTAGACACTGGTTAGACAGCGCCAGATATGCCGATTCTGATGGTTACGAGAAAGACAACATAAGACCTAATGCTTGGATTTGGAGAAAATGGGTCATCGATGCAATCAACAATGACATGCCTTTCGATCAATTCACGATTGAGCAAATTTCTGGCGACCTTAAAAAAAGTGCGGAGCCAAGTCAGGTTTTGGCTACTGCTTTTCATAGACAAACACTTTACAATCGAGAAGGCGGTGTCGATCCAGAAGAGGATCGAACTAAAAGAACTATCGACAGAGCAAATACAACCGCTCTCATTTGGTTGGGCCTTTCACTCGAATGTGCACAATGCCATGATCACCCATATGATTCTCTAACACAAAAAGAATTCTATCAATTTTACTCTTTCTTTAACAACATGACTGAATCAGAAATTGATTATCAAAGCGATTTTTTAGAAAAAAAATTAAAGGTTAGAGTTATGAAGAAAAAAGAAAGACAAACTTTTATTTTTCATCGCGGCGATTTTCTTCAACCCGTTAAAGAAATAAAAATATCATCAAACACCCCGATTTCTCTTCCACAAATCAATGTTGATACGTCTAGAAATTTGAATCGTATTGATCTAGGAAATTGGCTGGTTAGCTCTAATAATCCATTATCATCCAGAGTCTTAGCGAATGATATTTGGACTAAACTCTTTGGCGCAAGTCTAGTTAATCCAAAGTCAGATTTTGGAACAAGGTCGACACCTCCCGAACAAATCTATTTATTGGATCATCTTGCAGAAAAATTTAATCAACTTAATTGGAGTAGAAAGAAATTGATTGCTTATATAGTAAATTCAAAAACTTATAAACAATCTTCAATAAGAAGAAAAGACGCAGACGAAAAGGATCCAGATAATCATTTTTACCATAGACAAAACAGATTCAGAATCGAGGGCGAAATCGTTCGAGATATTTTCCTATCCTCATCAGGACTAATAAAACATAGAATAGGCGGACCAAGTGTATTTCCTCCAGTTCCTGATGGAGTAGCTGAACAAAGTTTTGCAGGTAACTTTAAGTGGAAAACGAGCCAAGGAGATGACCGATATCGTCGTGGAATGTACACATTCTTTAAACGGACGGCACCAGATCCTAATCTTATTACTTTTGATTGCCCAGATGCGAATGTTTCAATTACAAAACGCAATATTTCTAATAATCCTATTATCGCATTAGCTACTTTGGGTAATGAGGTTTTCCATGAAGCCGCTCAGGCGTTAGCAAAAAGAATTATTAAAACTCTTCCTAATGATAATGACCAAGATAGAATCGCTGAAACCTTCCAGTTATGCACCTCTAGAAAGCCTAACTCCGACGAGACAAATGACATCATGAATCTCCTCAAAAAAAGCAGAGATTTTTATTCAGAAAACAAGGAGGATGCAGAAAAAGTCATTGGACAACATTCTTTAGAAAACATCGAAGCTGCAGATCTGGCTCCATGGGTTAGCGTCTCAAGAATCATTCTCAATCTAGATGAAACCATTACTCGAGAATAATTAACATTATGCAGGCAAATCTACGGAGAGATTTTTTAACAAGTTCTGCCTCAGGGATTGGTGGAATTGCACTCAGCCATTTTCTCAGTCAGGAGACTTTTGCAACTGCTAATCCGTCGAAGAACCCTCATTTCTCACCAAAAACAAAGAATTGCATTTTTATATTCATGGCAGGAGCTCCTTCACAACTGGATCTCTTTGACTATAAGCCAAAGCTCAATGAGTTAGATGGCAAAAAAATGGATGCCGAGTTGTTGAAGGGAAAGCGATTTGCCTTTCTTCAAAAAGAGTCTGCTGTTCTAATGGGTTCCTCAAGAAAATTTTCACAACACGGTAAATCAGGTATGTGGTTTTCGGACTTGGTTCCAAATTTAGCAAAGTGCTCGGATGATATTTGCATGATTCGATCAATGCATACAGATCAATTCAATCACCATCCCGGGCAATTACAAATGCAATGCGGCGAAGCTAAATTCGGCATTCCTTCTACCGGTTCTTGGATTAACTATGGCTTAGGATCAGAAAACCAAAACCTACCAGGATATATTGTATTAACTGCAGGAAGAGGATCTAGTGGAGGAGCCACTCTATGGCAAAATGGATTTCTACCATCTAATTATGCTGGAGTCCAATTTAGAAATGGAGACTCCCCATTATTAAATTTAAAGAATCCTAACGGAATTCCAATTGAACTACAAAAATCTGGATTAGAAACCCTAAGAAAATTAAACCAAAAACATTTTTCAAAGACCTTAGATCCTGAAATTTTAAGCAGAATTGAAAATTATGAACTCGCTTTTAGAATGCAATCCGCTGCTCCTGAGCTAGTTGATCTTTCGAATGAAACGACAAAAACCCTTGAGAACTATGGAGTAAACAGACAGTTACCCAAAGAAGGAGGAGGCAGGGGCAAAGGAAATGGAAATACTTACGCGGACTTTTCAAGAAACTGCTTATTGGCCAGAAAAATGGTTGAGCGAGGAGTACGTTTTGTAAATATTATTCACGCCTCTTGGGATCACCATTCCAATCTAGACCCCGAGATAAGCTTTAACGCAAGGATGTCAGACCAACCGATTGCAGCATTAATTAATGACTTAAAAGAAAGAGGTTTATTAGATGAAACTTTGGTTGTCTGGGCAGGAGAATTTGGAAGAACCCCTCTAGGAGAAAATCGTCCCGGACGAAAGGCTAATACGGGTCGAGACCATCATCCAAACGCCTTTACAGTACTGATGGCTGGGGGCGGTGTTCGTGGAGGTCTAACTTATGGAAGCACTGATGAGATTGGCTGGAATCCTGAAGAAAATCCTGTCCACGTTAATGACTTTCAAGCCACTCTACTACATCTTTTCGGCCTAGATCATGAAAAGTTAACGTACAACCATGCAGGAACCCTAAGGCGACTTACAAGCATTACTCGCAAGTCACGAGTTATTTCAGATATACTGACTTGATGAAATCAATAATCAAATAAATGAAGCTAATGCATTAAGATGATGCACTTGATAAGGCCTTATCAAGGTCTGAAATAATGTCATCAATATGTTCGATGCCAACTGATAACCTTATTAATTCAGGGGTAATACCACCGGCAGCTTGTTGCTCCTCATTCAATTGAGAATGTGTCGTGGTTGCAGGGTGAATAGCTAAGCTCTTTGCATCACCAACGTTAGCAAGATGTGAGAATAACTCACAGCCTTCGATGAATTTTTGACCAGCCTCTGCGCCTCCCTTAATTCCAAAAACAACCATGGACCCACCTTTACCCTTCAGATACTTGTTGTTCTTTTCAAATTCAGGGTCCGATTCAAGACCCGGAAAACGAACCCACTCAACAGATTCATGCTGAGACAAATGCTCTGCAACTTGTTTAGCATTGCTACAATGACGTTCCATCCTCAAAGGCAAAGTCTCAATTCCTTGCAAGAACATCCATGCATTATCAGGAGCAATACAGGCACCAAGATTTCTCAAAGGAACTGTCCTCATTCTGAGAATATACGCTAATGGGGCAAGCATATCTGGTAAATCGTGCCCCCATCTTAGACCATGGTATGATGTATCTGGCTCATCAAATAATGGATGCTTACCAGCAGACCAAT
>Ga0160422_10002460_pt1 | contig 11607 bp, 8 predicted proteins | sample Fk160mmetaG_FD_108192 | JGI IMG/M metagenome (GOLD analysis project Ga0160422, IMG submission 108192) | Marine microbial communities from the Central Pacific Ocean - Fk160115 60m metaG | ecosystem: Environmental > Aquatic > Marine > Oceanic > Photic zone | place: The Central Pacific Ocean... | reverse complement strand
TGTCACACCTGACACAATAGTATTTGTGCCATGTAGATCAGTTATGGTGCTGACACCTGCAGAATTTATTGTCCCTAAAAATCCACCAGTTGATGTGATGATTCCTGAAGCATTGATAGTGCCTGCTTGAAGTTCGGTGATAGTGCTTATACCTGCATTGATGTCACCTGTCACATCACCTGTTACATTTCCAGTGTGTGTGCCAGCAGAGTCACCAGTCAAGTTTCCTGATATATTACCTGTGACATTACCTGTGACATTACCTTGCAAATTACCATCAAATATTGGTGCAGATGCAATACCTGTTACTTTTAGGTGCTCTAAATGACCTGTAGGTGATATAGATGCTATGCCTGCACTCGGTTGAGTGATGGTAAGACCAGCTCCTATTCTTATTACTAATACGTCTTGAAAACTTGCATTACCTGAATCATCTTGAAAATCTGTTTTTGATTCAGCAATAGAAAAGAATGATACGATTCCTGATGTAAACTCACCTGTTGGTGATTCTACAAATGAAAGACCACTTCCAACTCTGATTGTAGTTACACCTGTGACTGGTGTAAAACCGCTAGAATCCTGAATATTCAGTGGGTTTTTTTCGATTATTACTGTTGATATTCCTACCTCAATTGTACCACCGACACCAGTGCTTGCCTTTGCCTCTATGACTGATACACCATTACCTTGGAAGTTTATAGTGGTGACAGACCCACCAAATCCTGTAGCTGTTATACCCTGATCTTGTACAGTTATTGCTCCACTGCCTGTTCCACCACCACCTCCACCACCAGATGATGCTGCCCAGAATCTTCTACCGTTTATATCACCATGCAACACGAAATCATTATTTGCTGGTAGACCTAAATTAGGTTCTGCCTCTTCCAGACCTAAAAAGGACGGAAATCCATTTGTCTGCTGTCTCTCTGTAGATAGTCCAGAGTAACTGGTTACACCGACTCTGCCTGAAAGAAGTCTTCCCATTACTTAGCGTTCTCCAATACACTAACAATACATTTTTGTGTGTTCAAAAAATCACCCTTGATTTTGAGTACATCACCTACTTCCAATGCCAATCTACCGTCAAGGAATGACATTGCATCTTGATGAGGAATACGACCATTTTCTATGATTGGCGTATCAACAGCACCCCTGCTATGGTATACACTGAATGATGTGACAGATGAACTTGTGCCAACATTTGCTACATTGCCATATATGACTAGCGATGAGACACCAGGTGGGCATGTGTATATACCTACCTTACTTGTGGTAAGAGTGTGTGTTACAGTCTTGAAATTATTTAATGGAATCGCAGCCATTTATACATTACCTCCGAGAGCGATAATAAGTGGAGTGAGTTGTGCTTGGATGCTCTTCTTGAAAGCATCACCAGTAATATCACCAGTATTTTGATTGATGGTGAAATCATCACCAACTTTGAAGTTACCTACTTCATCCGTTGATGTGTAGATGACTTTACCACCTTCTTCAGATACTGCTTGATTTGCTGGTATCGACACACCACCTTTACTTGGTTGTGCAGTTGCAATATTTGTACCTGAACCTATGTGTTCAAAAGTATATGATGAAGCAAGTATGCGTGACTGTTTGGCGAAAGGAACAGTCGAACCAATACCGACAGAAGCTGGGAGAGTCTGGTCGATAGTGATTGTTGATATACCTGCTGTCACAGGTGTCGCACTATTTATAGTAAAATAAGTGGGAGATATGGCAGCAGTCGCTGTTGCAGTCACTCCTGAAGTAGGAGCAGCGATTGTAACAGTGGGAGCAGATCGATATTGTGATCCAGTTGCGTTCACATTAATTGATGTGACACTACCAAAACCACTGATGACAGCAACACCGTTTGCAGTTATACCACCAGTTCCTGTAGGGGAAGTGATTGTGACTGCAGGTGGGTTTGAACTTGTGTATCCTGAACCTGCATTCGTCACCGATATACTTCTTACTTCATTGAATAGTTCACCTAAGTAGAATGCCTGACCAGTGAAAGGTCTGCTTGTCAAAGATCCAATGATAACCTGATTACTACCTGCCACTGTCACTTTTGCCACCGCACCTGTTTGAGACACTGTGCCAACACCTGATGCCACAAGTGCTCGTGTACCGAATGAGGCATTTGAACTATTGACATCACACTGTCCACCTGATATTGCGGTGATCGCTTCTGAATTACAAATAGTAAATACAGAAACTATCTGTGCATATCCATTATTACTGATGGTGATACCTATACCACCTTGGTTATACTGTGTATATGAGTCAACATTCATTGACTTCAACCCTTCAGCATGAGACCCGTCGATCTTCATGCCCTGACTATTAGGTATGAAGTTTGTACAGTTTCTTACATAAGGTGATTGTGTTATTATACCTGCTGATCCGTCAGGAGGAAACGCCAATATTGCACCAGTGTTTGCAGCACCCACAAACGACAAGTTTTGTATAAGAGTTCCATTTTTTACGTGGAATAAATCTTTGCCTGCATTAGATGGAGTTACTTGAGTTTGCCTAAGGTCATCACCATCAATCGTCACGTTGTTTGGTACAACAACAGGATTTGCTTCAGTGTATAAGCCAGGTGAGACTTTTATGATATCACCTGTGGATGCTATAGTGCAGGCAGCACCAATTGTTCTCTTTGCAGTTTTCAGGGTAAAACCATCAAAACCATCATCTCCCTCTTCATTTACATGTAAGATGTTAGTGATGCTTGCACCTGCACCCACCCATACTAATTCACCAGTCTCACTCGCTGCGAGAATACTTTTTGCTGCTCCAACTGCACCTTGTGAGTCAAGGAATGTACCACCAATTTGAACAAAACCATTGGCACTATCACCAGGTGCTCTTGCTACTTGTAGTAAGTATTCTGGTAATGTGCTACCAATTCCTACACGTTTGTTTGTTGGGTCAAAAACAAAGTTGTCAGCACCTTGGAATTTACCATTCGATGCTTTCTTAAACTGTATTGAATTGTTAGCATCAGAGGCAAGTGTAAAAATTTCTGCTTCGTTAGACCATGATGCACCAGTCCCTGACCCTGTTGATATTATTACTTGTCCATCCGTTCCAGCAGATCCAGAATTATCTTTTATTTTACCACCAAACTTAGCGTCACCAACTAAATCAAAATTGTCTGTAGGTTGTGTGCTTCCTATACCAACCTGACCTGCTGCTACAATACCATCAAAATTAGCAGTTGATGCTACATCAAGACCAAATAAAGGATTAGTTTTACCAATACCTGTCTTGTTATTATCAGCATCAACCACCAGAGCGTCATCACCGACCTCCAGTCCTTTTTCGACAGCAAACTTCTTATTTACTGATGCCATTTACCAGTGCACTCCTAAGTATTTGTATTTATCATGTCATACGCATGATGTAAGCGATAGCATAGTATGGGGGAAGGTTCTTTCCAGTGACACTTTCTGAACCTGCAGGTGCTGTGGCAGTCAACGCTAAACTACCACTCTGTCCAATTTGGTCACCTGCAGTTGAGCCAGGATTTGTACTGTTTGCAGAGAAATCTTGTGTCCCTGTGTTATCAAGAATAAAACCACCAGATGCATCAGCAGTTACTGTGCCACTTGATTGCGTTGAGTATCTAACTGGATGTCCGTGATTTCCACCTGTAGCTGTGTGAGTGTGTGTTGGCACGATAGCATCCGCACTACCACCTGTGGAATCAGCTGCATATGCTGAACCACGACCAACTATAAATCTGTCAACTAAGTTAGGTGTGCCATTTGTTCCATCACATAATTGCCAGTTGGATGGCACAGTGCCATCAGATCCTGACCACATGATGATACCACCAATCGGTATGACACCCTTACCATCAAATGTAGAAGCAGTGCATACACCAACAACCTCTGCATCATTTGTTGATTTCAAGTGCTCTGCCTGAACAGTGCCTGTTGCGGTGACATCAATTGTGCTGACATTACCTGATGTTGCGGTTACATTGGCATTGGCAATGAGGTTTGCACCCTCCACATCACCACCTGCAGTGATTCTGTCTGCAGCAACAATGTCATCAGTTGATACAAGATGTTCTGCAGTGGTGATACCCGTGACTTTCAGGTTACGTCCTACTGTGGCATCAGTGCCCACAGAGAGATTATTATCAACTACCAGTGTGTGTGAAGTAAGAGTTGCTCCAGAGAATGATACATCAGTATCTTCTAATTCACCATTTGCACCTACTACAACCACACGACCCTGTGTAAGGTCATCTACCTTCAGACTTCCTACACTCACATTTCCTGTGACAGATAGAACTTCACCACTGTCAACAAAGGTCTGACCTATTGCAATTTTATCAACCGCATAGTGTCCAATGCCATTTTCAACAGACACAGGTCCAAATTGTTGCCACTTTTCAGTGCCTGAATCTGTTGTTTGCACCCATCCTATGTACCCACCTCTATTCACTGTGGTAGCAAATAGGATATTGTCTGCAGTTTGTGTTGATGGTGGTTGGTTTTCCTGAATACCAACAAACACCTGCTTACCTAAACCTCCAGACCTATTTCCCCTAAACTTAATGTCTTGAACATCTGTGTTTAGATTTGAGTAAAGGTTCTGATTGATGGTAATGTTATCAAATATAGCAACTGATGGTAGTTTTGATGACGGTGTTGACACTGCGGTAGTATCAAATTCATCAATTACAGATACCTCTTCACCAGTCAAAGCATTTATTTTTTTACGACCAACAAAGAACTCACCTCTGTCATTCGTTCCAGTGTAGACAACCAATCCACCACGTGTTTGTCCTGATTGTGCTAACAGTTGCTCATTATTATCAAGCACTCTGTCTTGAACCTGAGGCATAGCAGTGGAATAGTTACCTGGTCCAAACCCAACATGCTCAAAGGTATGACCTGAAGCACGTACAATTGAACTTCTCCGTATCTCTATTGGTATTACTCTAATCTTGAGTGCTGCAACGTTCCTTAGGTGACTGGTAGCATTTGTTCCCAATGCACCTCTTATGATTGATGTTTTATTTTTATTGGAAATTCTTACTATCTCATCTTCTATTTGAAGGTAATCACCCCTTCTTAACATTGATGAATCTGCTAGATTGATAGATGTAGATGTAGCAGTAAGATCACTATTAATGGTAGTAGTTTTACCACCATAAATCGGCATGGTCTGATTGAATCCTTTTGCACTAATACCTGAACCATGTGCAATACCTGAACCTGAATATGCAGGTTGAGATGATGTTTTTCCAATGTTTACCTTGAGTGATGATCCATATCCCACTCTATCAGTAACAGTGTGTGTGCCATTGTAGACAGGGTTAGCACCACTTATGACAATCTCATCTCCACGTCTAAGACCAATGTCTTGATGTAATGTAACTGTGGCGATACCACTCAATCTATCATGTACAATATTGTTTACTGCAGTTGAAACACCAACATGATAAACAAATCCACCTGATGAAGAGAAATTATCTACAGAAGCACTATTGAATGCAATTTTCTTAGAATTTTCAATATTGATGATTTTATGCAAACCATTGAATGTGTTACTACCCACACCAACAATTTGAATTATGTCACCCTGTGCATTATTGATTGTGTCTACTCTTATAGTGCAATTAGTGGTGCTACCTGATGGTCTGAAAGGCACTCCTGAAATTGTACAAACATCTCCGACTTCGTACCCTGTACCATAGTTATTAATTTCAGCACTGGTTATTGTACCACTAGCACCCACTGTCACATCAACAGTCGCATTGAATCCTGTGCCTCCTGTCAGTGGCACATTGAAATAAAATTCAGGGTTACCGCTACTTGTACCGTAACCTACTCCTCCAGTAAGATTACTGAAACCTGTTATTGCATTGAAACCGTGATCTGTTTCTGTATCAATCGTGGTATCACCAAATGAGTGAGATCCACCCGTGATTCCAATTCCAAGATTACTTTCTTCAAAGAAACTATGAATAACTTCTTTTGTTATACTATTTTTGGGATCGTTTATTATAACTTGTCCTATCTTCTCTCTGAGAGCATGTGATTTTGCTGCATCAGGATCTTCATTTATGTTATCAATGTCTTGCTTTGGTTTTAAGTTGTTTACATTTTGTGAGAAGAAGTTAGATGTAGTCGAGAATGGAGTAACACTTGGTTGTGCAATATATCCGACAATAGTTAGATCGTATATACCATCTTGAACATCTTTCTTAAATTCTTGAACCTCTTCATTATTGAATATTTGATATGATCTGTTGAATTCTTTTTTTATAAAGAATGGAGCAAATGTTCTTCCTGAACCTACGACTGCTTGATCGTGTTTGGTATATGGCACATTTGTTGTGATTGTGCTTATACCACCAGGATTTGTGTTCAATCCAACGCTAAACGAGGTTTCAGCATTGATAGATGTGACCTCAAATAAACCGTTGAATCCTGTATTATCAACACCATTAGTATTGTTAGCACTTCTTAATCTGCTTATCTCAACTATATTACCAACACTCAACCTGTGTGGGAATTGTGATGTTATGATACCTGCATTACTACCTGAACTCCATGTAGCATCTATAATAGCATTTTGAGTTCTTAGATTAGATACAGATGTAAGATCTGTATTATCATTCCTATAATTTGTATCATCTAAAAGTGTAGATGATTCTTGTAATGAAAAACCATTTGTGGGTGAAGAAGCTATGGTTGAATCATCAGGAATGACATATCTTACTCGATAAACTTTTTCAAGATCCCTTCTTGTATCTGGTTTTCTAACAATAAAAGTATTATTGGTGTTTACTGAGACTGAACCTTGATTTGTAACTAATGCTGTACGTAAACTATTTCCAGCACCAACATTGATATACCATCCGTTTGTATTATCGTATTGTATAGGGTGACCTGGTTCGCCAGGTTCCTTACCCTCAACAGAAGATACAATTCTGATTTTACCACCGAGATTATTTAAGTCAGTAATAAAACTACCTGCGGTAGCATTATTGAAAGTGGTTGCTATTTTTATTTTATCATTATCTAATCCAGCAGTGATAGCGAAATAATCTCTGTTTGATTCAATATTATCTGGTAGAGAACCAGTGTCTGAGAAAAACCTAATCTTCTCACCAGTATTGAATTTATGTACGTCCTCTAATGTAATAATATTATTTGTGATAGAGTTGATACCAGAATTACTTCCAACAAATATCTCCTTTTTACCCGATGCCCACGTGTCTGGATCAGATAAAGGACCTGGCATCAAGATATCAGCACCAGAAACAATATTGTTTATTGAACAGAATAATTTGTCACCTATCTTGTTACCTACAATAAAACCACTTGCAGATTTGACTGGTACAGTGTCCTTCACCTTGAAATCAGCGAGATATAATTGAGTGTCTGTAGACACACCAATTGATGCCTGCACATCAAGTGGGATCCAGTTTACATCTTCTTCTTTATCAAATGATTTTTTAGGTGGTACAATACTTGTAATATATGCTTTATTATCTTTTATAAATGCATCTGGTTTGAATCCGTCTGCATCAAGAGCAACGTGTCCGTAATTTGAGTTAGAGTTAGTAACTGATATGTCACCACCTGATTCTGTCACATATTGTCTTGCATATCCTAATGCGTGACTTGATATGACCTGTGCTGTTGCATCTCGTGATACTTTTACATGGAAGTTTTCATATTCAGGTCTATAAACAGCAAGACCATCAGTATGAAGTGTGACCGAGGTGCCAAGTGTTGCTTGATCTTGCCATGAACCAGATGTTTTGTTATATTTTACAAACGCATTGTCATCTTTTTGTAAACCAACACCAGTGAATTGAGTGGCGATCATGGACTTGAATCCTGTCACCTTACTACCATCAACGTGCATACCACACATACCAAACACTGATCGTAATGAGCAGTTGAAGATTGCTGGTGAAGAAGATGTTACACTATCACTCTCTACAATCACAGTTGGTGCAAGACCTGTAAGTGATGGTGTTGCTGTGGAAGCTGGTGCAACTGGCACAGTGTAAGTGAATGATGTGGTGCTGAGAACCTGTGCCACCACATGACTACCATCATAATCACTATTGTTCACACCATTTATGATGATTGGTGTGTCAACAAAAAGATTATGTTCAGTCTTTGTTATTACCGTGACAACAGTGGTTGCTGTAGCAGCAGACGCATTTACACCAGAAAATATGTCAGATATTTCAAGATCACCAAGTTTTGATATAGCACCTACAATTCTAGATTCATCAATAGTTCTTTGAAAATCAGAATTTGTAGGATAATTTGGTAAAGCTCTTCCACTATTTGTACCATAAGCAAGAGTCAACTTAGCATAATACATGTCTAAGTCAGTGTTTGACTTGCCTGCCACGACATTGGTGCCATCAGCAAATTCAAAACATGTTAGTTTATGGTGAGAATAATTAGGAGCATATACGTTATTGGTGTAATCTCTGAAAACTCTGTCAGCAGGGTCACCGTCAAATAAACTAAAATTGAAGAAGAAACAACCACCTGTAACTCTGAATACAGCTGATCTATCTATTAATCCGTTATCTGGTTGTGGTATAAACTTTGGTCTTATCTTTGTTTTTCTGAGATCCTGACCTATAATTGACGTACCCCTAGGTAGTATTACACCACCATGTATGGAGTTGAAATGATATAATACGTTATCTGGATCTTGTATATCAAAATTACTTCCTATTGATAATTCACTTATTGATGCTGCTGTGCCATTAATATCAGTTACATTCCCACTGTCATCTATTTGAAAACCTGGTCTATTATCAATAAAGTGTGTACCTGGTGACACTAATATTGTAGTTTTATCAAATTTATCGTTATCTTTACCCAACTGATAAGAGAATCTTGCAGACTCAATCAGTGCTCTTTGTATTGTTCTGAACGGACGAGTTCTGGAATTACCAGTGTTGCTAACGTCATCTGTTGCATCAAGTTCCTCAGGATTGACGTATATTACGTTACCCTGTACATTCTTTAGAAAATTTTCAAGTCTACTAAGTGGCATTACCTACCTTCTGACACCATTCCTTCAACTTATTTATACCCTATCAGATTCGTGGTATTCTCTGCACTAATGGTACTATGTCTGATTCAACTTTTTCAACTATCTGATCTATGATGTTTATATCAATATCCATGAAAGGTGGAGTAATACCTAACAGTCTTAACAATCCATCAACAAACAGTGCAAGCGTGGTGAAACCAAGTATCATACTAATGATTGTAGCATCACGATTATGTTTTGCCATAGACTCCTCGTCAATGCGTCTTGCTTCATCCACCGCATCCTTAATTAGTTTATCAACCTCACTTTTAGTATAGAATTGACCTACAACAGGGACATCATGAAATTTGATATCAGATAATGGTAATTTTACTCTAGACATAGACCACCTTGATTGTGTCATCGATCTCCTCTGCTACTTTAGCGACTTCAAGAACTCTCATGAACTGATCAACGTCATCACACTCTATTTTTTTGATATCTGCTTCAGAACCATAGATTCTAAACCACTTACCTGACATGCAGATTTCTAGGCGATCAACGTATTGTTCAGTAAACATAGGATTGGAAATTTTATTTAGTATAGCACACCTGTGCTCAAAGTCAAATGATAAACGGATCAAGACGGTGTTGGAATATATTCACCCCATGTGATAGGGATTCTACCAAAAGTTTTAGCAAAGTCAGAATACACGTGATCCATGTGTTCTAAACAATAACTATAAGTCTCTTGATCCATTTCAACTTTATCAGAAGCCCATTGATCTCTTAAGAATCTATATTGAAATGCTTTTGTGCCTCTTTCAGGAAAATATGCATTGTCATGTAATGTAGTTATGGGAAAATCAAGAAAATCAGATAAATCTTTCACCTTACGGTCATCTGACCAAAGTTCTTCCATCACTATCATGTGAACTTTATCTTTACCAAAAACACTACAAAATTTACGATAGATTTCTGAATAATATACATTCTCCTCCATGTTACCTTGAACGCAATATCTTATACACTTTATTGGATCTTTAAGTTTGGCAATCTCTTCATTATCTACCCATGGATTATGATTTAGAGAAGAAAATAATCTACGAATAGGATCTCTAAAAATCATTGTTATTTTTATATCAAAGTGCTCACCAACTTTTTCTTTTATATCACTCAAAAATTTATCAGTCAAACCAGTGTTACGATTACAAAAATCTGCGACTGCCTTATAATCATTTTTTACATGTTCCCAGAGACTCACGTAATACTTTACATAAGTGTCTAGTGATCTGATACCCCACAATATTTCCCAATCATGTTTGTCAACTGTTTCAGATGGTTTTTCATTTGGTTTATCTCTTCTATATGGTATATTTCTATTTTCTTGTAAATTATAAAGATAAAAATTTTCTTTACATGCACCAGTGTGTGCATATTTGTGATCTAGAGATAAAGTGTAATGCAAAGGTGATGTTGCACTCCATGCAGTGCCAACATTCATCAAAAATGTAGGTTTGTTCATAAGATGATTTATTTCGGTTCCGCATGTATGTGATAATATGCATTAATAGCACCACCAGAAGCATTTCTAATAATTACCCTAGCTCCATATTCAATCGCTTGCACAAATAAATTTTGATATACACCAATCGGTGTCACGTTTACACAAATAGTCTCAGGATCAATAAAACCTACCATATGTTCTGGTAATTCAATTACTCCATCAACTCGGACGATTCCACTTGTTTCCATAGTTTATTTCAAGTATAACATACTATCTAGCATATGAAGGGTCATCATATTTTGGATCAGGATAATCTTGCCAAGTTTCACCCTCATATTCTACCACAAGTGGATTGACATCTTTTCTCTCAGCATATACATGATAGAAACAATCAGTCACACCCTCTAAGGTTATCTTACTATCATCCCATTCTTTTACTATAATACTCTGTGTTGATCCGACTGGTTGTGTTTGAACCGTGATACTGTCAATCACCACTAAGTCTTTCCAGTAATCAGGAAGTACAATCTCATTATCCTGTGTTCTACCTCTAAAATAGACACCTACTTCAGGTCCTTCAATACATGCGTATCTTAGTCTATACCCGTCACCTCTGCTTGGATGCACCATGTCAAAAGGTTTTGGTAGTGAGTCGGCAACAGCATGTCTTGCTTCCAATCTACCTTTTGATAAACAATCTACTGAACCAGTGACAAACACATCACCGTCAATAAACACCGTGTTTACCGCTTTTTCACCAACAATATTGACATCACCCTCTATGTCTACTGCTCTTCCATCGGTGTTAGGTGAGAATGTGCCCAATGCTGTGCCTACATTTAATACACCTGCTGCATTTGTAGAGTGCCCACCTATGAATGTAGGACCTGTGACTGCTAAAGTTCCCTCATATTCTTTATCTCCATCAAGAGTTTCAAGAGATCTATCTAATTTTGGATTCTCTTGTCCGATATAAATCTTGCCTGCGTCGAGATCTCTTATTTGTGCCATTATACCCTAAGATTCTTTATCTGTTTGTCTATATATTCGTTCAT
>Ga0160422_10002459_pt1 | contig 11609 bp, 6 predicted proteins | sample Fk160mmetaG_FD_108192 | JGI IMG/M metagenome (GOLD analysis project Ga0160422, IMG submission 108192) | Marine microbial communities from the Central Pacific Ocean - Fk160115 60m metaG | ecosystem: Environmental > Aquatic > Marine > Oceanic > Photic zone | place: The Central Pacific Ocean... | reverse complement strand
TTCATAGAACCATTTTCTGCAAAAGCCCTAGACATCACAAAAAATATAATAAAGGCAAAAGCAATAAGGAACCCCATTGCTATTAGCTGACTTGTCCCTTGCCTACTTTTTCTTGAAGCTATTATTACGCCAAGAATTACTAAAATTATAACAGTGAATGGTTGTGCATATCTTATATACTTTTCTATTTGATAAAATTTAATATCATCCGAACTACGCAATTTTTGAAGTTCTATGAATTCATTTAGTTCTTTCATTGTCAAAGTTTCACTCAAACCGTATTTATTATCAAAATCTGAGGGGCTAACTAATATTGTAGTATCTAAGTTTGTGCCATCAGTAATTATCTCACCATTTTTATTGAATACTCTTTTACTCCAATTCTTTAACCTCCACTCCCTCTTCTCTTTTTCCCATATCATTTGCCTAGCAAATAACTTTGATTTCATTACTGTACCTTCGAAACCTTCAAGTGTTACATTATACCCAATGTCCATATTATTATCATATCTCTCAAGATATAAATATGAATTATCATCAACTTTAAAATGTACATTTTTATCAGAAAAAAAATATGGACTTTTAATATACATAATTTCAAAAGCAACTCTTTCTTTATTTAGATAAGGAATTATCCATCCATTTAAAATAAAACTTGAACTTGCGATTATAACCGAACCAAAAAAGAATGATAAGATAATAGACTTTAAACTTCTTCCTGATGAAAGAATAGCAATAATTTCAGTTCTTGTTGCTAATTGAGCTGTAACATAAACTGTAGCAATAAATGCTGTAATAGGAGTAACCAAAGAAGCAATAAATGGTATGAAACCATAATAATAATAAAGTATTTCTGAAATAGATAAATCATGTTTTATAAACTTATCATTCTTTTCAGTAAAATCTATAACAACAACAATTATTATCATAAGAATAACAACAAAAAGAAATGTTTTAAGAAACTTACCGAGAATATATTTATTTAAAATATCCAAATTACAGTCTATTATTGATTTGATTTAATATTTTTTCTTTCCAAACATGAAATGTATCTTTTTTAATTTCCTCTCTAGCCTCTTGAACTAAAGAAAGATAAAAATTTAAATTATGAATGCTAGCAATCTGAGATCCTAACATCTCTCTATTAATAATTAAATGTCTCAGATATGCCTTGGAGTAAAATGAACTTACATTCCCTAGATTTGAATCAATTTCTGAAAAATCTTTTTCCCATTTTTTATTTTTAATATTTATGATACCTTTTTTAGTAAATAACATACCATTTCTACCATTTCTTGTAGGCATGACACAATCAAACATATCAACGCCCAAAGAAATACATTCAATTATATTTTCAGGTGTCCCTACTCCCATTAAGTATCTAGGTTTTTCTTTTGGCAATATATTACAAACCAAATCAACATTTTCATAAATAACTTCTTTTGGCTCACCAACTGATAGACCACCAATAGCATTACCATCCATATTTTTATTAGAAATATATTCTGCAGATTTTTCTCTTAAATCTTTAAAGGTGCTTCCTTGTACTATGGGAAATAAATGTTGTTTATAGCCATAACTTTTAGTTTTCTTACTAAACTCATTTATTGATCTATCTAACCATTGATGAGTAAGATCTAAAGACTTCTTTGCATAAGAATACTCGCAAGGGTATGGCAAACATTCATCTAAAACCATGCAAATATCAGAACCTATATGTCTTTGTATTTTTATAACATTTTCTGGTGTAAATAGATGTTTTGATCCATCAATATGAGATGAAAAATAGACACCATCATCCTTTATTTTTACATTTTTTGATAAGGAAAAGACCTGATAACCACCTGAATCAGTTAGTATTGGTTTTTTCCAGTGAATAAAAGAGTGTAAACCCTTTGATTTTTTTAATATATCAATACCAGGCCTAAGATAAAGATGATAAGTATTAGACAAAATTATTTTTGCTTTTATTATATCTATAAGTTCACTTTGATGTACACCTTTCACAGAACCTAATGTTCCAACTGGCATAAATATTGGAGTTTCAATTATTCCTCTTTCTGTGAAAATTTTACCAGCTCTTGCATTTGATTTTGAGGATCTATGTGTTAATTTGAAGAACATTTAAATATATTTTAAAATATTATTCAATATTATAACCATTAATGGATAAAAAAAGAAAATTTTCTAAAAAAGCGTTAAGAGATTTTGAGCTTATAGATGCTGCAATAGAATTTAATGATCAAAATGCTTTTTCAGAATTAATGGCTAATTATAAAAAATCAATTTATTATACTATTCTGAAAATGATTAGAGATCCAGATGATGCTGAAGATCTAACAATAGAAGCTTTTTCAAAAGCATTTAACAAATTAAACAAATTTAAAAAAGACTATACATTTTCTACATGGCTATTTAGGATTGCAACAAATAATACTATTGACTTCATAAGAAAAAAGAAACTAAAGACAACTAGTCTTAATACTACTTTTAAAGATGATAGTGGAAAAAATATTGATATTGATGTTAAAGATTTTGATAAAAATCCAGGTGAAGAGGCTATACATAAACAAAAAATACTTCTTGTAAGAAAGTTTGTATCTCAGCTTCCTAATAAGTATGAAAATCTTATCAAGTATAGATATTTTGATGAATTGTCATATAATGAAATTGCTGAAAAAACAAAATCACCTCTTGGTACAATTAAAGCTCAACTATTTAGAGCAAGAGAATTATTATTTGAAATTCTTAAAAATAAAAAATCTCAGATTTAAAAATGATTAAGTTTTTTAATCTGATTGAGAAATACTATCCAAAAGTAAATAATGAAGAGTTAGACAAACTTGGTAAATTGTATGATTTATATAAAGAATTAAATAAAAAAATAAATTTAATATCAAGGAAAGATTTTGAGAATTTTTACTTACACCATGTAATTCACTCATTGTCTCTTCTTAATTATATAAATAATAAAAAAATAAAAATCATAGATCTTGGAACTGGTGGTGGGTTACCTGGTTTACCACTTTCCATTTTTCTAAATAAATGTGAATTTTATCTTATAGATTCTATAAAAAAAAAAATTGATTGCATAAATATTATAGTTGATGAGTTAAAAATAAATAATGTAAATACAATTAATTCTAGAGTTGAAGATATTAGTATTCAAAGTGACATTATAATTTCAAGAGCTACATCAAATATTGACAATATTTTAAAGTGGACAAAGAATTCTATAAAAAAAAAGGGTTATTACTTACTCCTTAAAGGTGGAAATGTTGAAAAAGAGTTAATAAATATAAAGCTAAAGCATAAGATAATTAAATTAGAAAATATATATTCAGAAGAATATTTTTCAAATAAAAAAATAATTAAAATTTATAAATAAGACGTTTTGTTTTTAACATTTGATACAGAAACAACTGGGTTACCAAAAAATTTTAAAGCACCAATTTCTGACACTGATAATTGGCCTAGGTTAGTACAATTAGCATGGCAAATTAATGACGGCTCAGGTAAACTTTTAACTAATAAAAACTATATTATTATACCAGAAGGCTATACAATACCTTTCAACGCAGAAAAAGTACATGGAATTTCAACAGATATTGCTAAAGAAAGCGGTATCAAATTAAAAGAAGTTTTAAAAATATTTGAAAAGGATCTTAAATCCTCAAAATATATTATAGGTCATAATGTAAATTTTGATGTTAATATCCTTGGAGCTGAATTTTATAGAAAACAAATTCAAACTAAGCTTAATGAAAAATTAAAAATTGATACTGGTATAATATCAAAAGAGTATTGTAATCTTAGTGGAGGTCTAGGCGGCAGATTAAAAATGCCCAAACTTATTGAATTATATGAAATACTTTTTGGTGAAAAATTTTCTGATGCTCATGACGCAAGCTATGATGTTAATGCTACTGCAGCCTCATTTTTTGAATTGGTTAGAAAAAAACAATATCAAAATGAAGATCTTGATACTAAAAATATAAAGTACGAGAAACCGGTTTTATCTAAGTCAAATTTTAAAAATAATGTAAGTAATGTAAGTGATATATCAGATAAAAGTATTGTAGAAATTGAGGGAAATTTTGTGCATCTCCATAATCACACTCAATACTCAGTTCTTCAAGCAACTTCAAATATTGAAAAATTAATAGATAGAGCAATAGATTATAAAATGGAAGCTGTTGCCATTACTGATCTAGGTAATATGTTTGGGTCATTTAAATTTAATAAAATGGCTCAGAAAAAAAATATTAAACCAATAATCGGATGTGAATTTTTTATATCAGAAGATAGAAAAAAGATAAAATTTACTAGAGATAATCCAGATAAAAGGCATAACCAAGTTCTTTTAGCAAAAAATAAATTGGGGTATGATAATTTATCACAACTTTCGTCAATAGCATATACTGAAGGTTTATATGGTCAATATCCAAGAATAGATAAAGAACTTATAAAAAAATATAGGAAAGATATTATAGCATTATCTGGTAACATTTATGGAATAATTCCTCAACTTATATTAAACCAGGGTATTGAAGCAGCAGAGGAGGAATTAAAATGGTGGGTTGATACATTTAATGAAGACTTTTATCTAGAACTAAATAATCATGGAATAGATGAGGAAAAACATATTAACAAAATATTATTTGATTTTTCAAAAAAATATAATGTTAAGATCATTGCAGCAAATGATGTGTTCTATATTGAAAAAGATGATTCAACTGCACATGATATCCTCTTATGTATAAAACAAGGGGAATTTAAATCAACTCCAATTGGTAGAGGTAGAGGAATGAGATTTGGTTTAAAGAATGAAGAATATTATTTTAAATCTCAAGAGGAGATGAAAAAAATATTTTCTGAATACCCAGAGTCAATAACTAATATTCAAGAAGTTGTTGATAAAATTGATATTTATGAGTTGGAGAGTGAAGTTGTTTTACCGAGTTATGAAGTACCTGAAGATTTCATAATAAAAGAGAATATTGTTGAGAGTCAAAGCAATTATTTAAAGAAATTAACTTATGACGGTGCAAAAAGAAAGTATAAAGAGATAAATGAAACTCTAAAAGAAAGGATTGATTTTGAATTAAATACAATAAAAAACTCAGGATATCCTGGATATTTTTTAATAGTTCAGGACATAACAAATAAAGCTAAAGAGTTAGAAGTAAGTGTTGGTCCTGGTAGAGGTTCAGCAGCTGGTTCTGTAGTTGCATATTGTATTGGAATTACTGATATTGATCCATTAAAATATAATTTACTTTTTGAAAGATTTCTAAATCCTGATAGGATTTCATTACCAGATATTGATATTGATTTTGATGATGAAGGAAGAGATAAAATAATAAATTATGTTATTGAAAAATATGGATATGATCAAGTTGCTCAAATAATTACATATGGTAGTATGGCAGCAAAATCAGCAATAAGGGATGCTGGAAGAGTTTTAGAACTTCCGTTAAGTGAAACTGATAAACTTGCAAAGATGGTACCTGAAAGACCTGGTATTAATTTAATTGAAGCATTCAAGGAAGTACCCGAACTCTCTGATGTTAGAAAAAATAAATCAAGACTTGAATCTGAAGTTTTAAAACAGGCAGAAATAATTGAAGGATCAATCAGAAATATTGGTACTCACGCGTGCGGTATTATAATTACCCCTGATAAACTGACAAACTATATACCTGTATCAAAATCTAAAGACTCGGAATTACTTATAACACAATTTGATAATAGTGTAATAGAATCAGCTGGTATGTTAAAGATGGATTTTTTAGGACTAAAAACATTATCAATAATTAATACCGCAATTAAAAATATTAAGAAAACAAGAAATATAGAAATAGATATTGACTCAATACCTCTTGATGATCAAAATACATATAAACTTTTCCAAAATGGAATGACAAATGGAACATTTCAATTTGAATCTGATGGAATGCAAAAACATTTGAAATCACTAAAGCCAGATAGATTTGAAGATTTAATTGCCATGAATGCATTATACAGGCCGGGTCCTATGGAATATATACCTAATTATATAGCAAGAAAACACGGTAAGGAAAAAATAACCTATGATCTTCCTCTAATGGAAGAACTTTTATCAGAAACTTATGGAATTACTGTATATCAAGAACAGGTTATGTTATTGTCTCAAAAAATATCTGATTTTACCAAAGGAGAAGCAGATCAATTAAGAAAAGCTATGGGGAAAAAGGATGCTAAACTTTTAGAACTTTTAAAACCTAAATTTTTTGAGGGAGGGAAAAAAAATAAAATTGATGAAAAGTTACTAGAAAAAATTTGGACTGATTGGCAAGCCTTTGCTGCATATGCTTTCAATAAATCACATTCTACTTGTTATTCATTAATTGCATATAAGACAGCTTATCTAAAAGCAAACTATGAGTCAGAATACATGGCCTCAGTACTAACACACAATCAAAATAACATTGATAAAATTTCATATTTTATGAATGAATGTAAAAAACTCAAAATAAATGTTTTAGGGCCTGATATAAATAACTCTGATAATGATTTTGTTGTAGGGAAAAAAGGAGAAATTTTATTTGGTTTAGGAGCTATAAAAGGAACAGGTGAAGCAGCTGTTAATTATATTATTGAGGAAAGAAATAAAAATGGTTTTTATAAAGATATATTTAATTTTATTTGTAGGACAAGCTCAAGGGCTGTAAATAAAAAAACTTATGAGTCATTAGCTCTCTCAGGAGCTTTTGATTCATTTGGAGACATTAATAGAAGACAGTATACATACTCAACAGAAGTTGAAGCATCACTTATTGAAAAAACTATTATTTACTCAAATAAATTACAAAAAGAAAAAGAAACACGTCAAACTTCTTTATTTCAAGGGCCAAATGGAAGTCAAATTAAAAAGCCAGAAATTCCAAATATTTCTGCTTTTTCAGAAATTGATAATCTAAAAATTGAAAAGGAAATGCTTGGTTTATATGTTTCTGGACATCCTCTTGACAAATATACTTTTGAGATAGAAAATTTATGCAATACGTCATTTAAGGATATCCGAGATAATTATAAATTAAATAAAAAATCTGTATTATATACTGCAGGAATTGTTACAAATGTTGAACATAAAATTTCAAAAAATGGGAAACCATATGGTAACTTAACAGTTGAAGATTTTACTGATTCACATAATTTTATTTTTTTCAGTGATGATTATCTGAAGTATAAAAATTTTTTTGAGGAAGGATGGTTTCTTTTCTTCAAAGGAAAAATGAAAAATAAATGGAATAATCCTGACGAAAAAGAATATAAAATAGATGATATTAATTTACTATCAAAAGTGAGGGATGACATGATAAAAGAACTTCATCTCAAAATAGATATTGATAAAATAAATAATGATCTTATTAAAAAATTAAATGATAATTTTGAAAATACTAAAAATGGAAATTGTCATTTAAAAATTACAATCATTTCAAATAATAATGGAAAAAACATCTCACTTGATATGATATCGAGAGATAAAAAGTTCCAACTTGACGATAATATAATTGAAAATATAACTTTAAATTCAGAAATTGATTTTTTAATAAAAAAATGATTAAAATTTTATAATTTTACTTAAAAAATAGCATGGGAAAAGCAGTTGAAATTTTAGATTCAAATTTTGATGAGGTCTTAAATAAGAATAAAGTAGTTTTAGTAGATTTCTGGGCAGAATGGTGTGGACCTTGTCGTATGATAGCACCAATGATTGAAGAACTTGCAAATGAATATGATGGAAAAGCTATAATTGGTAAACTTGATGTTGATAATAACCAAGAGTCAAGTGTGAAATTTGGTGTTAGAAGTATACCAACCCTTCTTTTATTTAAAAATGGTGAGTTAGTTGATAGACATGTTGGTGCTGTACCGAAAGATACACTATCTAAGTCTATTGATACTAATCTTTAATTATCTATCTCGAACACATATTTTTATAGGCGCAGTATAAACATGCATCTTCGTCCTCAGTCTGAGTAAAGGGTGAATCCAAGTCAAATATTTTATTTATAGTTTTTATTAAAGAATCTTCAAAATCTTTCAAATAGGGTTCTATATTTTTTAATTCATGATTATTTATACTAAGATTAATCGAAAAGTTTTTATTGTGCATTTCTCTTATATTCATCAACCCAGGATTTATAATAATTTTTTGATTAAACTTTTCTTTTAATAAAATAGAATAAAACAATAATTGAAAAATAGCATCATTTCTATCCTTCTTTCTATCTGAAAATAACAAATCTATACTTTTTATTTTTTTTGAATCACTACCGGTCTTATAATCAATTATCCTATAATTTTTATTTTTTTTATCGACTCTATCTACTAAACCTGAAATATTAACTTTTAAATTATTTTTTAATATTAATTCTTTTATGTACCCAGAATTCCTATCGCCTTCTAGATCTACTAATTCAAAAGGTGCATACTTTTCATCAATCGATATTACTTTTGATATATAGTCTAAAATAATATCAAATAGTATAATATTATTTCCTTCTAATTTAAACTCGTTTTTTTTATTCAATTTGAAATGCTTTTTTATGACATTTTTTAAAGTACCACTAAGACTGTTTTTAAGAATAAAAAAGTCATTTGAATTAATTTTCTTATTACCCTTATCATTAATTAAATTATTATATAAATCTTCTAAAGTTTTATGTGCTATTCTACCAAAATCTGGTTTAAGGATTTCTGAAGAAATCTCTTTTATCTCTCTAATATTTGCTACGTATTTAAAATAAAATCTTAAAGAACAATCCATAAAATCTTTCACTCCTGATGGTGACATATATCCACTTTTGTAAAACCTATTTGATAGTATATCAATTGTTTGTTTAGTCTTATTTATTTCTATTTTAGGTTTGTTAATTAAATCAAGTTTATCAGATATCGTAAAATCATTTATGGTATGTTTTGACTCTGAATCTAATTGCTTTATAAACCTACTTTTTTCACCTTTTGAGGAAAAGCTTGTACTTGTATTATAAATAAATGTAATGTTTTTTGCTCTTTGAATAACTCTATAAAAGAGGTAACTATAAACATTATCCATAGAGTCAGAGGTATCTAGAGAAAATGCTTTTCTTATATTAAATGGTATAAATGAAATATTAAAAATATTTTTTGGAAAATCCCCTTCATTCATACTCAAAATATAGACATCATTAAAATCTAAATTTCTTGATTCTAATACACCCATAATCTGTAAGCCCGATAAAGGCTCACCAGAAAATGGAATTCTAGTCATTTTTAAAATTTGATTTATAAGTTTTAATTGATTATCAATTGATTCAAACTTAATATCAATTTTAAAAACTCTATCTAATATCTCTAAAAAAGACTTAATGTACTCTTTATCTAATTTACCTAGATTTTTAGATGAGTTAAATAAATAAGTACAAACTTCTCTCAATACATGGATTATAGATTTTTCATTTGAATATATGTAATTTAATAATTCAGAATAACTCCTAAGAGAATCATGATCTACATATAATACTTTTTTTGTTCTAATTCCCTCAATTATTTTTTCAAATAAATCAGAATCCGATTGATATATGTATGGATGTGATAATAGATTTAAAATATCCTTATAATAATTTACTTTCTTATAATCTCTAATAGTTGATTTTTTAATAGATCTGTAAATAACTTGAACCAAGGAGAATAATGGTGTGTCAGAAAGATTCAGTCCCATTGTAACATTTATATTTGATATCTTATCAGGAATAGAATTTAAAACTGGTAAAAGTAAATTTTCATCTGGTAGTAGTACTAAAACTTTATCTTGATCAAAATTTTTATCCTTAATTTTTTTTGATAAAATACTTCCTAATATCTTACATTGTCCTACTTGTGATCCTACACCAATTGAATTAAACTTTTTACTATTAGAATTAAAATTATTTGGTATGGTTTTTGGAAATGTTGAATTTAAAATCTTATCATTATTAAATTCTCTAAATGAAACTCCTGCTTCTTGTTTATCATCCTTATAATAGTAATCATCGAAATCCCAAAAGGCCATTGAAGAATGATTTTTAATAAAATATTTAATTATCTTTTTTTCAGAATTTGATAAAGTACTAAATCCTACAAATAGATATTTTTGGTCCATACTAATAATTCCACTATCTATTTTTTTTAAAAATTCTCTATATACTAGACCTTTATAAGCTAACTTATTTTTTAATAGAGTTTTTTTATATTCTTTGTAAACTCTAGATAAAATTTTCCAAGTGCCACTAAAATTTTTTTGATTAATACTCATTTTAGGAAAAAACTTGGTCCAAAAAGATTTTATCTTTTCATAATTTTCTTTTTCAAGAAAATTAAAAGATTCCTCTATTTCTTTTTGATTTTTTATGTATTTGAAAATTTTAGATTCATCTTTTAAACCTAAATCAATATCATCAAAATCTTTAATTAAAATTTTTCCCCAATAGTAAAAATTATCAAAAGTAACATTTGAATCCTCGACTTGATTTTTAATTATAATCTTGAATAATTGAAAATTTAGCTTTAATGAATCTGCAACATCATCTGCAATTTTTATTTTACTATATTCTTGAATAAAGTCCTCCAATGTAAGAACAACTGGTGACCACAATGCCTTATTATTTTTTTTTGATAAGGCTTTCTGAAAATAAAGTCCTGCTCTCCTATTAGGGAAAATTATTGAAAGTTTTCTAAAATCATCGTATTTCCTAAAAGTATAATCTACCACTTCCTCCAGAAAAAATTTATTATATTTCATATTGATACTATTTTATTGAGATCAACATAAATTATGTATCCATGGATATTTTTTGGGGATATTTCTGATAATATTGTTTTATAATTTTTTACCTGATCATTATATTTCTTATCAATTTTTCCGGTCTTATAATCCAAAATATGAAGAGAATTATCATTAGTTTGTACGATTCTGTCTATTCTAAAAACATCTCCATTTCTATCAAGAATTTCAACTTCATTATATGATTTATAATGTGGATTAAAGAAATCTTTTATTTCTTTATTTGACATTAATTTCTCAACCATCTTTTTAATTGAATTTATTTCATCTATAGAAATTATATTTTTTTCTTGGGCTTTTTCAATACCAATATCAACTTCTTCATTATTATATATTAGTGATAACACATCATGTATTTTCTTTCCCCTTTTATAATTATCAAATTCAATACCACTTTCAGATGTCATTCTAACCATAATTCTATCTCTCCAAGAAAATGAAGGGATACTTTTTAACATAAATTTATCATTAATTGCTTTGGATGGATTTTTAGAAATTTGACCTCTTTTATATATTTTTTTATTTGAACTTAATTCTATTGATTTAGCAAGTATATCTGAAACATTTTTTAATTTACCATTTGTATTTTCAGCGTTAATGAAGAGACTATATTTTGGTCTAGTCATTGATACATACATTAAATTTATGTTATCCTCGTACGCTTTATTTTTTTCATTAGCATAGTCATCTCTAAATAAACTTTTTTGATCTGATGACTTATATTTAATTGGATAAGGTATATTATATTTTGAATCGA
>Ga0160422_10002458_pt1 | contig 11614 bp, 17 predicted proteins | sample Fk160mmetaG_FD_108192 | JGI IMG/M metagenome (GOLD analysis project Ga0160422, IMG submission 108192) | Marine microbial communities from the Central Pacific Ocean - Fk160115 60m metaG | ecosystem: Environmental > Aquatic > Marine > Oceanic > Photic zone | place: The Central Pacific Ocean... | reverse complement strand
CAACTGATGGCATTGAAAAAGTCGCAGAAATCGCTCAAGCGATGGACTAAGCAGAAGTGGAGGACCGCTTCCGGCAAGAAGTCTTCGGAGACGGGAGAAGTCTACGCTCCATCTGCAACGATCAAAAAATTAAAAAGCACAAAATCGGGCAGGGCAAAGCTTGCGGCGGCAAACAGAAAGAAACGAGCCGCGACCAAAAAGGGCAAGCAATACGCCAAGCACGGACTGCATAAGGGCAAGAAGAGATAAAAATGTGCAACATCTGCAAAGAGAATGGTATTGGATTATTGTGTTGGTCATGTTCTTCATCGAAAGAGATGCCATCATTGACTTAATGTTTTTAAGCCTATCCCTATTGTACGAACTTCTAAAATGAAAACCTATCATGAGATCGATCCTGAAGAAGCGGTTGTTGCCTTGGTTGCGCTCAAAAACGACCCTAATTTTAAAACTTATATTAAAATGCGCGAAGCAATGCGCGAAGAAGTTATACGCCAGTTGCAGACTAAAGCGGTAATTGACAGTACGAACAGACACTTTATGATGACCGGAAAATTAGAGGCAATAGACGAGGAGTTGGACAACTTCTACAAACTTTGATTCAGTCATATCCACACCCAAGCCCGCACGATCTGGGGTAGTCGTGCGGGCTTTTTTGTTGCCTCTGTAAGTACATTGCACTATATTTTGCTACACTAGGCAATCTAGCCTTGAAGTTATGGAAACAATTACCGAAGAGGTTGTCTCGGAATCCTCTGAAAATTCCGTGGATAGTGAAACGCAAGGTGACGGGAACGTCTCGATGGCCGAATTTGCCGATCAGTTATTGAAGAGCAGACAAGCCAAAGAAGCTGAACCTGAACCGACCGAGAGTGAGGACGAACCCGCTGAAGAAACTGCGGAGCCTACGGAATCGCTTGAGGACCAATCCGTCGAGGAGATCGAAGCCGAGGAGGAGACTTCAGAGCAGACAGAACCTCAAAACGTTCTTTCAAAGTTTAACATAGACCTGGACAGTTTGTCCGAGGAGGAAAGTCGAGAACTTGCAAAGTCGCTGAACGCATCTGCGGTCAAGCGGTTCGGAAGACTGACCGCTCAGAAGAAAGCATTGCTCGCTGAAAATGCCGAGTTACAGGCGCAAGCCCAACAAGCTCAACAACCTGCGACAAGCGAACTTCCTGAGTTCCTCAAGGACAATGCACTACACAACGTAGCCGACGAAGCCGGATTAGCCAAGGAAGTCGAGAACCTACAAACGCTCATTGAATGGGCGGAAGAGGGGATGGACAACGAGGCGGAATACGATGTTGACGGAAACGAGTACGTGTTGAAGGATGGGGACAAGACTTATACCAAAGCCGAGCTAAAACGCATCCGCGCAAATGCAAAGAAGATTCTTCGCAAGGATGCGCCCGCTAGGCAGAATTGGATCAAGGAACGTACCCAAGCCGACCAGCAAGCGATTCAAACTTTTCAATTCCTTGGGGAACCGGAAAGCGACGATTACAAACTGTTCATGCAAGTCAAAGCTTCACCGCTCTACAAGCCTTTGGTTGAATATCTTCCTAATAGCAACTTTGCTTTAGGGTTGATGGTCGAAGGAATGAAGTCCGTACAAGCAAGACAAGCACAGGCGAATAAGCCGAAACCCAAACCCAAAGCCCCGGTAGCGAGCGCGGAAGCGGGATCGAGTAGGCCGAAAACGCCACAGGCTAAGAAGAACAAAGAGGTTGATGCCGCGAAGCGTAAATACGAAGCATCGGGATCAATGGCGGATTATCAGACTTACATTAAACTCAAGCGGGCAACCGCATAACAAAATCTTAATCATATCTAAGGAGGTAAAAAAATGCCTAAAGCATCTACCTATAATACCGTAGGCCAAAGAGAGGATTTGTCGGATGTGCTGACGATCCTTGAACCTGAGTCCACTCCGTTTGTTTCGATGGCAAACAAAGCAACTGCAACCGGAACTTTTTTCGAAGTTCAAGTTGACGACCTTTCCACCGCTAACTTCGACGGAGTTAACGAGGGAGAGGACGTAACCGCATTCGACAACAAAGCCGCAAACCGCGCTCGTATCGGAAATTACATTCAAAAGTTCCGCCGTACTTACGCAGTCTCTGACATTGCAGAACTCGTTGATACGGCTGGAGTTGCGAATGAATTCGCCGCTTCCGAAGCCAAAGCAGTTCGTGAAATCAAGCGTGACCTTGAAGCCGCCGTTTGTTCCGCACAAGATCGTCAAGCTGATTCAGGCGCTGGCGCTCCATACAAAACTCGCGGAATGTTCAAATGGCTTGGAGTTGGTGGTCAACCATCCGACATACCAACGTTTGCTCAAAACGTTGCCAACGACACGACTGGAACCCAAACCGAAGCTACCTTCAATAGCGTTCTTCAAGAGCTTTACGAAGCCAACGGAATGCCAGGTGGTCAGCTTACCTTGATTGCCGGACCGCAGTTGAAAAAAGAGATTAGTGATTTTGCCCGTCAGGCTGGCGGAGCAGGATTTGCATTCTCCGTAACTCAACCCGCAGAAAGCAAGAAGATCACGCTTACTGTTAACCTCTACGAAGGAGACTTCGGTACTGTGGCCATTGTACCGTCAGTATTCTTGAATCGCACCTCCGGTAGTTCCACTATCGACGGTGACGCTGGACTGCTTATCGATCCTGAGTACGTTGCCATCCATACTCTCAAAGCCGAGTCCAACTCGGAACTTGAGAATCAAGGAGGCGGACGCAGAGGTTTCTGTGACGTAATCGCAGGGCTTGCATGTCACATGCCTAAAGCTCACGGTTTCTTTAACTAATTCTAAACAATAAGGAGATTATTCAAATGTCGGAATTAAGTAATAATGAAGCGGGACGCGGGTTTACTCACATTTACACCGCAACCTTCGAAGACTTGCAAACGATTGGCAACGGCGGACAGAAGACCCTCGCAACCATCCCTGCCGGGGGTGCGGTCGAGATGGTCGGAGTGTTCGAAGCCGAAGCCTTCGCCGGAACGACTTCCCTCGTCATTGACGTTGGAACCACAAGCGGCGATCCCGATGAGTTCATCGACGCTCTCGACGTTGATGCAATGAGCGCTCCCGTGTTCAACACCGGAGACGCATTCACGGGCAATCAATCCCAACCAGTAGGCGGAACCAACTCCGCAACTTCCATTCTTTTGGAAGTCACCGATGCCGCAATTGCATCGGCTACCGCCGGAAAGATTGTTATCGGCCTTCGCATCGTTGACCTCGGTCAATTTGCCTAAGTCATAATTTAGTGGTGAATTAGCCCCCCTTCGGGGGGGCGGTTCACACCTAACCACACAAAACATGGCGGATATATTCTTACCCAAGTGGAAAGACGGAAACGGTTCACAGTTTATGAAAAACTTGGATCGTTATTTGCGTTACGAAGTTGACCTTGAACAACACGAGGCTTCGATGCGCGAACAAATGGCTCGCAAGGAAAACGCAGAGATGGGGTCTGCAAAGACTGACGGACTCGGACAACTCAAAGGCACGATTCCAGCCCGTGAATATTTTCGCTGGCATCAAGCGGAGCGTGGATGTTGGGGGGACAAAAGCTTCGTAAACGAATTCCTTAGAGACAATCCAAGCTTCAAAGCGAAGTCGATGGAAAAACAAAGTTTTAGCGGACCAAGTTTTAAGACTACATGAGGACAGTATCCGTCAACGATATGCTCACCGATCTTACCCAAATGATCGGGATTGACGCATTCTTGACCTCCGAGCAAAATGCCGCCATTCGTAGCTTCAATCGATATGGACGATTGGGATGGGAGCGGGCAAGATGGCCTGATGCCATTCGCTTGGAGCAAAAAATTCCCGATATACAGGTCAGGAACGTAAACATTACGAACGGAGGGAGTGGATATAGCGGAACTCCAACCGCATCATTTTCGGGCGGGGGAGGAGCGAGCGCCGCCGCCACACTTACCAAAAACTCGGACAATGAGGTCAACGGAGCCGCAGTCACCAATCCTGGCACGGGATATACGTCCGCTCCTACGGTAACCATAAGCGGAGGTTCGGGTTCGGGCGCAACCGCAGAGGCTACGATCATTGCAGTCTTGGAGTTTGGAAATACGATTGGAGAAATTTTGCGAGTCACCGAGCATGACCCATATGAAACCGGAAGTTGTCAGGACTTGGCTTTTCGCATCGAACACTCTTCCACGTCAACTTCTGACTTCGGACAAGCGGTCTTGGTCAATCATTCAAGCACTTCTCCGGTTTACGTATTGTACCGAGCGCCGTTCACGGGATATTCCGCTGGAGATGATTATCCATACTTCTTGGCGGAATATGCGATTCTAGGGGCATTTGCCGATTATTTGTTGGCCGACTCACAATTTGAAAAAGCGGGTCCGATCCAAGCCCAAGCGGAATCGGTCATTATCCAAGAACTTGACAAGCTTGAAAGGCAACAAATGCAGTCGAGCAAATTACAATTTATAACTTACGGAACCACATCACCCACAGGAATATAATATCATGGCATCAGAATATAGAGGTTTAGGACTTAACGGCGGACAGTACATTAACGGAACGGGAGCAGTAACTGGCGATTTCTTTGCCATACAAGCAACGGAAGATACCGTACTTGCCGCGCAATCTTCAAACATTACAAATTTAGCAAACATTTGTACTGGAGTTGACGGAACCACACTTTCTGCGGGAACCGTACTGTACGGAAGATTTACGAGCGTCACGCTTACAAGTGGTGCGGTAATCGCGTATAATGTCTAATTCCGTAATATCGCTTGGCCTCGGACTCGGAGGCGGAAAGTCGGCTACGTCGAGTGGTCGAGCGGCTGGTGGTGGTGGTGGTGCTTTAGTCAATCAATTCAGCGTAGACTTCGACGGTACTAACGATTCCATGGCGATTGGTTCAAGCTACGATCTGGGATGCTTGAGCTTGTGGTTTAAGTCAGATTCGACAATAACCACTTCTAGCGCGCCCAAAGCAATTGTTGGATTTACGGGAGTAAGTAATTTTGCGGTTTTCGCAGGGGTTCAAACAGGATCTGTTGCGAGTGATCTTACTAATGAATTAATCACTTTGTACACGGGCGATTGGGTTTATGGCTACACTTCAAGTTCAGCGACAATAGATACTAATTGGCATCATCTTGCAATTCGATGGGGCGGATCAGATTACGAAATTTACCTAGATGGAGTCCAAGTCAAAAACGCTGACGGTCGAGTAGTTGGAGTTGAATCCAAAGCAAAGATACCGATTTCGAATTTTAATGTCGCAAAAAGAAATGACAATAATCGCTTTTTTAACGGATTAATCGACGAGGTTGCAATTTGGTCAACTCCACTTTCTGCGAGCGACACTATTGCTTTGTACAATTCGGGAGTACCCTCGGATTTGACTGACTTGAGTCCAAACGGATGGTGGCGCATGGGTGATAATAACTCAGGAAGTGGCACTACTATTACCGATCAAGGGAGTGGTGGCAACAATGGCACTTTGACGAACGGACCTACATTCAGTTCAAGCGTACCATCATGAGCAGGAAGTATTGTATTATTGGTGCAGAAGACGTTGAGAGCGTTGACTTTAGCCAAGTGTTTGAAACGAGCGCTGAAACTCTTAGATACAACAACGAAGAGACTCAAACCTTCGTCAAGTACGAGGGAGCAAAGCCTCGATTCCTTTACGGAAAAGACACTTACACACACTCACAAATTCTCACAATCCTGTCAGGTGATGATTGGACACCAAGCGAGTAATGGCCACAGAAGTAGGAGAAGGAACGCAGATAAAGGCAAATCTTGCCTTTATGGCCAAGACCATTGGCGCGGTCGCAATAGCCACATACTCCTACGTCACGATCAAATCCGACATTGATGACTTGCGAAATGAGAACGTCAGGCTTCACCACGAGGTGGATATGAATAGTGAGTTTAGAGTAAAATGGCCAAGGGGAGAACTTGGGGCTTTGCCCGATGACGCGGAACAAAACATGAGACTTTCCTTTTTAGAAAAACAAATTGGGAAGCATGACGAACTGCTGGATAAAATAAGGTATCGATCTGTTGGGCAATGACATGGAAATATCCCATTATATGTTCGCAGGAGTTGGTGTTGCCCTCTCCATCCTCGCATTCTTTATCAAAAGAAACAAGTGGGAGCTTGAAAAGATGAATGATAGACTACGCCAGTTGGAGATTGCCAACGCGGGACAATCGAAAGACCTTTCCCACCTTACCAAGCTTGCCGAGGATCGGCGCGAGGACGTGAAGAATTTGTTCAAACGCTTGGAGGAGAAATGAAATGTTTGAACTTCTTACGTTGTTTCTTACCGGTGGGGGGTCGGCCGCAATGGGGAGTATTCTTAAAGGCGTGTTTGGCGCGATTACCGATGCTCGTCAGCAGAAATATGAAATGGAAATGGCGAGAGAATGTAGAAACAATGAGTTTGCTCTTAAATTCCAGGCGACACTCAATAGTGGGCCTGGTGGAGCTTTTACTCGTGCTACTCGTCGCATGCTTGCTCTTATCGGCATGTTCACGCTCTCATTCATCACGTGCATCACTACCCTCTTCCCAAGCGTTCCACTCGTCAGCATCACAAATATTACAGGTGAAGGAAAAAAAGAATTTCTTTTCGGACTCATCAGTTTTCCGGCAGAGCAAGCCCCTTTGGTCGTTACAACGGGACATATTGCACTCTTCGAAGCAACAGTCGTGTTGCCGTTAATCATTGGATTTTATTTTACACCAGGAGGCAGAAGATAATGTTTGATCGGGTTTCATTCGTAGGCATGAGCGGAACGCTCGCAACGTTCGGCTTGTCCGCATTTGACTCGGTTGTTGGCATCTTGGTCGGCTTGGTAACCTTGGCATATATGAGTCTAAAACTTTATCAGGAAATTAAAAAGAAGAAGTAATGCCACGTTATTCTCCATCTGGTCCGCTTGACGATCCCACGCTTGTCGATGGGGATCGTGGATTTCGCGGTATTGATTCTTACCTTGAGAACACGTCCTTGGAAGGTGGATTCGTTGAGACCAGCGAGAATATGAGACTGACCGGAGACTTGGCGGAAACCCGCAAAGGGATTGATTTCTTGGCTGGCGGTTTGACCCTTAGCTACAATGGAGGGGATGAGCGAGTATTCACATCAACTGTTTTCTCGGACCCTGCAAGCGGCGAGGAGTTCGTAGTGGTTGCGACCAAGACAAAAGCAATCATTTGGAATGATGCCAACAATTCGGGCATTGCAATTGATTATCCCGGTAGCGAGGTAGTGGCAGAAGCGGATGGCGCATCCTTTGTGCAGTCATTGGAAAAATTAATTTTGTTTCGTGGTAAAAACAAAACCCCATTGGAATGGGATGGAAACTTTGCATCACCAACAGATTTTGTAGTCAAAGAAAATGCAAGTCCGGGCGCAGGGAACATAGAATGTCCGAATACGGACTTCGGAGTTTTCCACAGAAATCGTTTGATCATTCCACAACCTACGGACTCGAACTATACGGTCTTGATGAGTAACTTGCTCAATACCGACAAGTACACGACCGCAGACGCGCAGTTTAGAATAAATAAGGGAAGCGCGGATAAACTCGTTGGATTCTTTCCATATCAGGAAGATCAGTTGATTGTGTTCATGCGCAACTCGATCCATATGATCAACAACATTGCAACCGTGAGCGCGGCAAATACCTACGAGATTACCCGCCAGCACGGTTGCGTAGCTCGCAAGAGTATTGCTCAGAGCGGACCACAAACTTTCTTTCTTAGCGATAATGGAGTAATCGTATTGTCGCCTGGTACTGATCCGGCAAAAGGCTTGGGAGTCGCAATTTCGAAAATCAGCGGAGAAACAATTCCGATGACTCGTCCGATACAAGACGAGTTTGACAAGGTCAACTTTGCCCATGCGGACAAATCATGTGGAGTCGTACATGACAACAAATATTACATCGCAGTACCTACGGAGAGTTCGACCGTACCAAATGCAATATTCGTATATGACCTTCTAACTTCCACATGGATAAGCAAAGACGATTATCCTGCAATGTTTGGCGATTTAGCTTTTCACGTTGATGATTGGGTAATTTGCTCACACGGTAGTAATCCGACCAAGCGCAGACTCTTTGCATGCAATGACACGGGGTTTTATCTGATGGAAGAAAACAATACCGATGATTCGGGTCGTAAGATTGGATCGACTTCGGAATCGGGAACGACTGCAATTGCGGGAAAACTCAAGACTCGTTCGTTTACTTTTAATAGCGTAGACGTCAAACGTTGGAGGCGTGGACAGGTCGGAGCGAATACCGTGGCATCCGATGCCTTTACAATCAAGGTAAATACGATTGATCCCGATACTACAAGCACGGTATTTTCGCATACCGCTTCGGGGACCGAAGAAGCGTTGTTTAGATTCGGAACTGGTAGAGTTCGGGGCTATGGGGCTTCAGTTCAAATTGACGTGACTGCGGGAAGACCGAGCTTTAGACACATTAGCTTGGAAGCGATTGCCAACGGATTGAACGCAAGGAGGACGGTTACCTAATGGCCATCACTGCGTCAGTTCAGCGGGGATTTACGTTTAATACGGGCGTTGACGTTACAGCCGCCTCGCTCAATCAACTTGGCGAACCAACCGTTACGATAGACGAGAGCAACGTTGCCATCACGGGCGGAACGGTGAGCGGGTTGAGTTCGCCCATTGCAATTGCCGATGGTGGTACGAATGCAACCTCCGCGAGCGCCGCAAGATCAAACCTTGGCCTTGGCACGATTGCCACACAAGGAAGTGGTTCGGTTGCGATAACCGGAGGGACAATGAGCGACACGCTGATTACGCTGAAGACTTACAATGTGGCTGGCGTACCATCCGCAAGTCCTGCGGGGCAAATAATATTCGTAACGGATGGGAACTCAGGCGCGGCTACGGTTGCGGTGAGTGATGGTTCGAATTGGAAGGTCGTTGCATTGGGAGCGAATATATCGACATGAAGGTAGCAGAGTTATTAAACAAAGGACCGCACACAGTTGATTGGGACCGTGTGGCAAAAGAGTCCTTTCCGCTTTTTGCATTAGCCGCCGACATCAAAAAAAATGGCATACAGAATCCAATACTTCTCAAAGACGGAAAGATTGCCGATGGGATTCATCGTTTGTTTGTTCTTTGGCTTATGCAATACGAGGGAGAAATTCCAACCAAGGATTTAGAGCAATGAGCATCTTGGCAAAAGTAAAGGATTTGTATGAGGAATGCTCGATGGATATGTTCAAGGACATATCCGTATATATGAATTATGGATACGTGCATAAGACTCCAACAAGTTTCATTTTGGCAAAAACGGTAGATAAGGATAGTAACACTCCTCCCGCAGAGCAATGGAAGGTGAGTAATCCCAACGCATGGTTTGTCCACATGGCTTTAGGGGAAGATTGCATTCCTTACTGGATTAATCTCATGCCTTACAAATTGCCTTATGTGGGATGGGCAAGGGAAAATAAAAAAAAGCCAATTAGGTTTTACGATTTAAATAAAATTATACGGAGAAAATAATATGTCAGGTCCAGATTTTAATCAACCGCCGGTTCCGTCATACGGAGAAGGAATGCGCGAAGCGTTGGAGGCACAAGTTGCCTTATTAGCAGGGACAGAAGTAGGAGAGGCAGACTTTAGTCAATTCCCAGGTGGACTCAGGGAATTGGTACGCGAGTACGAAGCCCCGCTTCGTCGTGAAACCGCACAGATCGACACCGATGTCCTTCGGCAGACTTTGCTTGGTACTGAGCGAAGGGTTGAGCGGGTGGAAGACCCTGATACGGGTGAGGTAAAGTTTGGAATACGGGGCGCGGAAGTCGTCTTAGGTGAGGACGGAGAACCTACAACCCTAGATGGTGGTAGGTACGAAGTTTTACAGATTAGTGGTGGCAGAGAATTTAGTCCGGGCCAAAGAAAAATTGCGGGCCGAGCGGGAACTGGTAGTCCAGCCGTATCGGGTCTTCAACCAACTTTTCAAATTTTTGATAATGAAAAAGGAGTATTTGTTGGTGATCCAGTAGGAGGAGAAGAATTTGGAGATACTGCAAACAGGACTACAGACAAGAATCTTACTGAACAAACAAAATCTCTTCGTATAGAAATCAATAAACAGTTCCGTAAGCTTCGCGACACAATCGATGAAGGAAAGGAGGTTGCAACTGAATTTACTTTCACGAATCCAAATACGGGTAAACTTTTAGAAGAAGGTGAGGTTGTCCGCGAAGGTGACGGCATGATCGACCTGTTGGGCGACAGGCGTAACGTCATGGAGACCCGCAGACTCTCAAGGGATGAGCGTGGGTTGCAACTCGTTGAGCAAAATCCTGAATTGTCAGCGTTGTACGAAGGTGCGCAAAATGATCCTACGAATCCGTTTTACGGACTTACCAAACAACAAGCTGGGCGTAAGATTTTGGACGATAATGACGGAGATTTGCAGAAAATAAGCGAGCAGTTTGGAATCGGAAATTTGACGGCTCCACAATTTGCAAACGTTGATACGGGTCGTCAGGCCGGATTTGACGCGCAAGGAAACTTTCTTGGTCTTTCCGCGCTTGCGGAGGACGTACAACGGGCAAACTTATCCCGTCAGCGCGAAGCCGATCTTGCGGACGTCGAGCGTTTGTCGAATCGTTTCCAAGACGTAATGGCAGATTTTCGTCCGGGTACGACTGAAGCGCTTGCGGGTGCGCGGGAAGTGCTTAGAGCGCAACAAGACAGACTTACTCGACCAGCTACACAGGACGACGTAAAGGCAGGAACTGCCACACAAGTTGGAGATATGATAAGCGCGGGATTCCAAGACCCAAAGTTTGTTGCTCCAACGGCATTAGGTACTGATGCGGGATTGGCTCAATTTGATGATATTGCGACACAAGCGGACGTGGATGCTGGACGCGCTACAACGATTGGAGAAACCATACAAGTCGATCCGCTCCGCGCAAGGCTCATTCGGGACGCCCGTGATGCGCTAGGTGAGGGATTGACCGAGCGAGAAGAGCGACAAATTGCCGAAGCCGCAAGGGCAAGGGCAACCATGATGGGTAGAACCTTTGATCAGTCGGAAGCGATTGCCGAAGCCCAAGCTCGCGTTGCCGAGGATAATCAACGCCGTATGCAAAACCGCGCATTTGCAAGTCAAATACTCGGACAAGAAGCGGGCTTGCAAAGTGGAGATTTGGGCAGAGGTATGCAACAGGAACTTCGCCAGGTCGGAGCGGACATGGATGCCGAGCGTTTGCGTCAGGCTCAGACTGCCGGATTCATTGATGCATCCACACGATTGGCTGGCTTGGAGGCGAGTACCACGATGGACCCATTTGCCGCTCTTCTCAACCGTGCGGGTGGTGGTAGCTTGGGACAAGCCGGACAAGTGTTCGGACAAGCCCAGTACGGATTGTCAAGTGGTCCGCAATATCTCAACCCCGAAGCGGGACTTGGATTCATTTCACAGATGGCGGCTAATGAAGCAAGTATGTATGGTGCGAACGTTGCGGCGGATGCGGCAAGGACGCAAGGATTGTATAATATGGTTGGTGATATTGCAGGAGCCGCCACTCCCTTT
>Ga0160422_10002457_pt1 | contig 11617 bp, 7 predicted proteins | sample Fk160mmetaG_FD_108192 | JGI IMG/M metagenome (GOLD analysis project Ga0160422, IMG submission 108192) | Marine microbial communities from the Central Pacific Ocean - Fk160115 60m metaG | ecosystem: Environmental > Aquatic > Marine > Oceanic > Photic zone | place: The Central Pacific Ocean... | reverse complement strand
TTGTTGGCGAGAACGTCTATCGTCGGATGCGGAATGGCGAGGAACCTCGTGAGGCCTCCTGGAGGGGTACTCACGAAGTTGGAATGGTCGTCATCTTCGGGATACTCACCACAATGGTTGCCTTTACACCGATGCTTGGGCTGAGCGGTGTTAGTGGCAAGATCTGGCCCAATATACCGCTGGTTGTGATCCCCACACTGATGTTTTCCCTCATCCAGTCCAAGTTAGTTCTTCCAGCCCACCTCGCACTCCTGCGTCGCAGCGATCCCAATCATCGACCTTGGCTTCTGGGGCGGATCCAACGTTCGATCGCTCTTGGACTGGAACGGTTTGTCGCGGGGGTCTACAGCCCATTCCTGAAGTTATGTCTGCGGAGGCGTTATGTGGTTCTCTCGATCTTCCTTGGAATGTTGTGCGCGACATTTGGCCTTATCAAAGGCAAGTGGATCAGAAGTATGTTTTTCCCGAAGGTTGAAGCGGACCTTGTCATAGCACGGTATGAATTACCCAGGGGAGTATCTTTTGAAGCGGCCAAGGCGGCAACAAAGAGGATCGAGGAAGAGGCTCTGAAAATCGCAAGCTCTCCCCAGGTGCAGACAAAGCAGGGAAAGCCGGTCGTCAGGCACATTCTGGCCAGTGCAGGGATCCAGCCCTTCATTACGGATTTCTCAGCAGGGGGTCCAAGGTCTGGGGTTCATATCGGAGAGGTTACCATGGAGCTCGCACCCTCCGAGGAGAGGGATATTTCCTCAGAAGACATTGTCAGGCGCTGGCGTCAGCAGGTTGGAAGTATTCCCAGTGCGGTTGAGCTGACTTTCGTTGCTCAGGCGGCCGGAGGCGGGAATGCGGTAGATCTTCTGTTAACAGGTAAAAAGCAGGAAGATCTCAGGGCAGCAGCCGATTTCCTGAGGGAGAAACTTGAAGCTTATTCAGGCATTATTGATATCGCCGATACGGACCGCCCCGGAAAGAGGGAACTCACTTTTGGAGAGCTGACCGCAGAAGGAAGAGCCGCGGGACTTCGTCTGGGTGAGGTGGCATCTCAGGTCCGCAGGGCTTTTTATGGAGATGAGGTGCAGCGCCTGCAGAGAGGTGATGATGAGATTAAGGTCATGGTGCGTTATCCCGAGGGGGAGCGGGAGTCGGTCGAGAATTTTGAGCAAATGAAACTAAGGACACGGGAGGGCACTGTCCCCCTGAGTCAAGTTGTCCACGTGCGGGAGCGGAGGGGTCCCGACACAATCCGCAGATCAGATCGAAACAGGGCGATTCGGATCACTGCCGACGTCGATTATACCCGTGGTAACGCGAATGAGGTCGTAAGGCGCTTCAAGGAAGAGGCTCTCTCTCAGGTCACAGGCAACTTTCCCGGAGTCACGTATCGTTTTGAGGGTGAGCAATCCGATCAGGCTGAGAGTGTACGCGAGATTGGTCTTGGGTTCGTTTTTGCGCTCATCGTTATGTACGTCCTGATGGCAATTCCCCTGAAATCCTATCTGCAACCATTAATCATCATGTCGGTCATTCCCTTCGGGATAGTAGGAGCCGTGCTTGGACATGTATTCATGCGTACGGAATTAAGTATCATGTCCATGTGTGGATTTGTCGCGCTGGCGGGTGTTGTCGTCAATGACAGCCTCCTCATGGTGGATTATGTGAATCGAAAGAAAAAGACCTCGGCAAATATCCTGGAAGCGGCAGTGAGTGCAGGAGCAGTTCGATTTCGGGCGATCCTCCTTACTTCCCTCACCACTTTTGTAGGGTTAACTCCGATGCTGATGGAAACGGACATGCAGGCTCGCTTCATCATCCCGATGGCAATTTCGCTTGGATTCGGAATACTTTTTGCGACCACCATTACCCTAATACTGGTTCCTTCCGCTTACGTGATCTTGGAAGACCTTCGAATGGCTGGACGTTGGTTGATCGGGAAAGATCGAGGTAGTTCCCTGCCAGGGGTGGAGGACGTTACGATCTCGACAGTCTCGTCAGACGATCTCGTAAATCGGACGTGACAGGATCCCACCTGCTCCGAGCAGATGAATGACGCCCGGAGGCACCTGAGTGCCTGCCGGGCGTCGCCCTGCCTTGCCGTTGGGATCAAGAAACTTAGGGAAAACGGGGAGGATCAAATAATCAGCTATCAGCTCCCTGGAACGTAGATTTCGGAGCCCTTGGCCAAGAGAAGACTCCCTCTGAAGTCCCATCCATTGAGGGCGTTGAGTTGTTCTGGCGTCGTGCCATGACGCCTTGCGAAGTCCCCGAAGGTAACTTCCTCGGAAACAAAGACGGAGGAAATGCTCCTTGGGGCCACTCTCGCATCAGTCTTTTCGGATTTGAGATTGACGGCGGAGGCAGCGGGTTTCGATGGTCTGTCAGACTCCTTCAAGGAGGGAGCCTTGAGAGATGGCTTCGGCGCCAATGGCTCGCTGGTTTTGATCGGTTTGTAGGTAATCGTCTCAGCAGGGAGAGATGGCTTTTCCTGCATAGTCGAAGGAGTAACAGCCCCTGCTTTCTTTCGTGTCGTCCCGGATGAGGGGAGACGTCCCTGGTCAACGACAGCAATGCGTTGTCCCACGAGAATACGGTCTTCAATGTCAGGATTGAGGCTCCTGAGTTTCTCGATGCTGACCCCGTGCCGCCGTGCAATCCCATAGAGAGTATCTCCTCGTTCCACCTTATAATTTTTAGGAAGGTCGGGAGACGTCTGCACCTCAGCGACTCCTTTCGCGGGTTTAATTTTAGGCTCCTCCTCCAGGACCGGGATCGCCTTGGGAGGGGTTTTTTTGAAGAACGGGGTTTTTCCTCTGGTCTCCGCGCCTGGGCCAAGAATGATTCGCTGTCCGGCTTGTAGATGAGAGGGATCCTCTATGCTGTTCAACTTCATGAGGTTTCCCACAGAGGCCTGATGCTTCCGTGCAATCGAGGAAAGGGTATCCCCGGTAGAAACAATGTAGCTTCTGGAGTCCACTCGGGAAGGAATGACCGCAGGGGGGGATGTGATTTTCCTACCCTGAGTGCGGCGGCGTTCTAGAGCAAGTTGACTGTGTAGACTCTCGATTTCGGTCTCGAGATTACGAATTTGCCTCTCCTGTTCGGTGCTACGGGCTCGGAGCACGTCAAGGTCGTCGTTACTTTCGGCGTAAAGAGGCAGGGAGCAGAGAAGAGTCAGGGTGAATACAGAAGCTCTCATGATCTGCCCTATTCTTTTTCAAAATTAATACAACAGTCAAATAAAATTTTAATATTTATGAAATATAAACCCCCTGAGTCGTCAGAAGACAAAAACTTCTTGATGGGAAATTCGTTTAATCCTGAAAGTGCTCAGGCCTACTGGTGACTGGCAGAATGGCGCAGGTTGAAGAACTAGGAACCCAGCCACGTAGTCCATTCGTGATCTCAATATAGGTCCATTCGCCCCTCCTCGCGATCAAATGGCAGAGAGTTCCTGGAGCCACGGGGAAGAGGCCTTGGCCGGCGGCTGCACGGCTTTGTCCCGCACCCTGAAGACTGGTAGCGGTGCTGCCCGCCACCACAGGGATAGAATCTATTATGACAGCCTGCCGGTGCCGTGGACCGGATCCACCCGGAGTTGGATAATGAATGAGACAAGCTCCTGTTCCAATTCCAGTGAGAGCTCCAGACAGAAAGACAGCGCGAAAGAGCTTTCGGAAGCGACGAATCTGTAACAGACAGAGGGACGAAAGAACCATGCTCCAGAGGCCGAATGCAAGACCGGTTGCATAGGTGTTCCGGGTGACGGAGCTGATCCACTTTTTATAATAGGGTGCAGTGGCTCTAATAGCGCCAGTTTCAGCTTGGACGAATCGGAGATTCTGAAGGGCTTCAGGATGTGAAGGATTAAGCTGAAGAGCGCGGTGATAATACAGTGCTGCCAATCCCGGTTCCCCAAGTTGGAAATGGCAATTCCCCAAGTTGTAAAGGATGTCCGGGGAGGTTGGTCGCATCCTCTGGGCCTCCTGGTAAAGGTCAAGGGCGAGACGAAATGTCTGGTCGTCCCAGGCCGCTTCTGCCTGCTGGTATATTGGTGATGCCTGTGCAGGATCTGCGGACGCATTCACCTCAGGGGTGAATAGCGAGGCAAGGAGGGCGATAATGGCGATGTTTTTGATGACGTGCTGTCGGACGTGTTGGATGATTTCCTGTCGCCGGGACTCGGTAATGGACCGTCCTGCCCCATCGGGGCGGTAACAGTATTGATCCCTCTTTGCGAGGATCTCACGTGTTTCATTGTCGCGAGCTTCCTCTGGAATACATTGTTCAATAAGAGATCCCGCTCTCCGGAGGAATTGCTGTTGATCAATGTCGTCCCGTTCCAACGTATCGAGTGCTTCAAGAAGATGTGAATTCCCGGGGGATGAGGCCAGACGGCTAAGGATGCGGACTCGTAACAGTCGGACGAGCAGAATGATGCTGAGAACTCCGGGGATAAAATGCCAGGCAGGGTGAATGCCTTCGTTAGCCTCTGCTCCGAAGAGGTCGAAGGGTTTGATTCCCAGAATGTTGTCGGTTGTACTGAGGGGTGCTTCACTACTCGGATAGACAAGCGGTTTCTTCCCCGAATCCATGGATGGAGATCGGAATTCCAGCGGTATCGGGGCTGAATACGAGGTAACATACTTCTCCGTTTCTGGGTTGAAAGAGACGAAGCGGAAACTGGGTATGGAGGATTGTGACCCAATGGGTCGGAGAGTCTGGGTGAAGGTGACAGACCCTCCTGAATGGTTGCCGGTTGTTCGACGGGGGAGTCGATGAGGCGGGTAGGATTTCCATGCTCCCATCTCTCCGGGCACTTCTGGAGGACTGAGTGTGTTCAGATTCCCGGAACCCTCAATCGTGAGTTGAACGGATATGGGATCTTGTATGCGCATTCCCCTATGTTTTGCGCTCGTTGTCATTGTGAACCTGCCGATGGCGTTCCGAAATCCCTCGGGTTTTGGCCGGGGAAGAGACCGCGCGGTGGCACTAACGCGGGGGAGGGGAACTTCAAGTGAGGTCGGTACGGTTTCAGTGAGGCCGCGGCGGGATACGCGAACAAGAAGGGTCAGGGGGATTGTTCCAGGTCCAATGGAGAGGTGGCCCCCTGTTAACGGGGTGATGGTGCTGCGATATGCCAGCCCTGTGTATTCTTTTTGTTTTAGCCGGACAGTTGAGATCAACATTTTCCCCTCTGGAATGACGGCAGAGACATCAAACCGCTCTGCAGCAAGGCCTTCGCGAGCCAGTTCAGCAATGGAGGCCTTCTCGATCTGAAATCGTGCGGGAATATAGATCTTTGCTTCCGCTTGGACCGCCTCTCCTTCGAATGGCGGTTTCTCTGGAAGGCTGATCCTACTGGCAAAGGAGCAGGACTCCCCCTCTATCTCGGTTGAAAACCACGCTGCTTCAGAGAGAGGCTTCACATTAAGTTTCAGTGGAGGAGAGGCCAGTTGGGCTCCCTCGTGATCCAGATGAAACGGAGGAATGATATGACTGCCCTCGTGATAAGATAAAACAAGATAACGATAGGCGTAGGTTCTCTGGTCGATCGAGTGGGGCAGGATTGTGTCACCCAGGAACTTGAACGATAGTGCCTCTGTCTGGGGTACCCTTGGTTTCTGCAAGGGTCTCTTGTTGGAGGTTATGGTGAGCCAAAGTTCGCTCTCCTCTCCTGGGAGGAGGTAACTGGATCCGAGCCAGGCGCTCAGAACCTTGGAAGATGGCTTGCCGCCTGCTGACCCTGTGAGGATCAGGGCACAGACGAGTGCAGGTAAAAAGACGTTCATCTGTTACCAGTCTCTCTTCGGCCGTTGTCCTTGCGAAATGTTCCTCGGGATTAATTTCGTCTCGAAGTCGGCATTATCACGAAGGATGCGCCGGGCAAACTCCTCAGGAGTCTCCCCGGGGATTGGCTCCTCTGGTCCGGGAGGAGGATCTGTTTCGGAGTCAGGATTTGCGGCCCTCTCGGGAGGGATCGAGGGCGGAGTATCTGGTCCTGGTTTCTCAGGATTGGAAGAGGGGATGGCTGGTTCTTGTGATGTGGCGGTCTCGGAAGTCTGAGGCTGTTCCTTGTTCTCTCCGTTCCTTGACTCCTGAGATTGCTCGAGAGGATCGTCTTTATCATTTGCCGGATCCTCATTTGGCTCAGAAAGAAGGTTCCTAGAGTGTTCATCGAGCTTTCGTTCGACGTATGCGAGGTTTTGGGCGGCTTTCAGGTTCAAGGGGTCAACATGGAGGAGCTGCCTGAAATGGGAGATGGCATCATTCCAGTAACCGACAGTCATTGTTGAACCGGGAGAGGTGGACAGGGATTTCAGGCCGCGGTAGTAAGATAAATTTCCGATTCCGAAATGAGCTTGCTGTTGGACCTCTGGATCGGATGAAAGAAGAGCGTTTGAATAATGAGTCAGAGCAGAGGCGTAATCATCCATCCGGTAGGCAGCGACACCTGCCCCGAGACTGAGCCTGATCTTACGCTCGCCGCGAGAGGTCGCAATTTCCCTCTCAAAAAGAAGAAGTGCCTTTTTGGAATCTCCCTCAATGAGAGCTTTGGTTGCCGGAATTGGCAATAGAGGCGCTGCTTTGGAGGAAAGAGTGAGGGTCAGGACGACAAACATGATTAGCGGCAGTGTAAGCAGGTATCCGGAGTTTCGAGGATGCGCGGATAGGGGGGGCGAGGTCTGGTGCTCGGGGGACTGTTGTCGCATTCGAGAGCGTAGGGGATATCCCGATCTGAGAACCATGCCGGTGCACAAGAGAAGAATTGATGGGCCCAGGAACCACTGGAAGAGTGGATTCGCAATTTGAATTCCAGAGCCCTCAAGTTCAGCGGATTTCATCCGCTCGACCGCGGTTTCCACCTGCGAGAGAAATTCCTGACCTGCCCCCTCCGAGTAAGTTCCTCCAGTTGTATCAGACAGGATAGACAGGCCTTCCCTATCGAGGGAGCTGATAACAAGGGATCCTTCACGGTCATAAAAATTTCCGTCTGGAGATGAGGAGTCCGGAATCAATGATCCTTCAGGGGTTCCAAACCCTACTGGGAAAATCATAATTCCTTCAGCGGCGGCTTCGTATGCTGCCTCCTGGATACCCTTCTGATGACTTTCTCCATCGCTTAAGATGATGAGGGAGCTATCAGGTTGTTCGTATGTTCGGAGTGTTCTCACTGCGAGCCGGACAGCAGATGGAAGATCAGAACCGTCTCGGGGAATCCAGTCGGTGCTCCCGGCAGTAGCACGCCCAAGTTGTTGGAGGGTGGTTCGAAGAGCATCATGATCGAGAGTTAGAGGAGCTTGAACCCACGCATTTCCGGAGAATGCGATGAGTCCGATCCGATCCTCTGGAAAGCGCTCGAGGAGCTCAAGGGCGGCGGCCTTCGCAGCATCCAAACGGCTGGGTTTGAGATCTGTGGCGAACATGGATCGAGATACATCAAGGGCGATCATGATGCTGCGTGCCCTGATTTTTTCCCGAGCCTCCTGGTATCCTGCACTGGGCGAGGCAAGAGATATGATTACTAAAGCCAGAGCGATAATCAAAGAAGACAGAGTCGCCCATCCGCGCTTCACGCCAAGAGGCTGGCAAAGGATAGCTTGAAGTCTCTTTCCGATCAGGCGTTCTGTTCGGCGAGCGACTCCTCTTCTCGAGAGAGCGGCTCCCAGACAAAGGATCGGCAGGGTCAAAAGCAGAAGCAGGTATTCGGGAAGAACGAAAGTCACCGGGTCAGGGTAGGGTAGGAGGACTGAGCGAGAGGGATCCGACGGAGAGAAGTCCGAAGAAAAGAGCAGCTCCGAGAAACCAAGGATAGAGCTCGCGCGAAATGAAAACGGGCGCTTTTTTTGCATCGGATTTCTCCAGCGCGTCGATATCCGAGAAGGTTCTACGGAGACTTTCCATGTCGGTGGCTTGAAAGAATTTACCCCCGGTGGTGGTTGCGATATCAGCCAGGGTTCTGGAATCGTAATCGGCACGGGTCAGGCCTGGTATATTCAGGGTGTCTTTTTTCTTACCGGACCCGATTGCGACTGTGTAGATTCGAGTCTTAAGGAATGCAGCCGCATCCGCTGCCTGAAGAGGAGTCAGAGAGCCCGAATTGCTCGCTCCGTCTGTTACCAGGAGAACGATCTTGGTTTTCGACTGGCGGGTATCGAGCCGGGTGGCAGCCGCAGCAATGGCGGAACCGATCGCAGTCCCGTTGGAATCAAGGGCGCCGACTCTCAGTTCGTCTAGCCTCTCGGAGAGCCATGTATGATCCAGGGTGAGCGGGCAGACGGAGTAAGGTCTGGCCCCGAAAGCGATTAATCCTATTCGGTCGTTCTGGCGCTGTTGGATAAATCTCCGGATCACTTCTTTTGCAGCCTCAATACGCTTTTTTTCGCGACGGAACGTAGCCGCTGAATTGCTTTCAAAATAATCCCCGGTCTTCATCGACTCTGAAACGTCCAAGGCGATAAGAATATCGATGCCGCTGACAGAGCGATCAAGCCGAACGTTGCGCCACTGGGGTCGTGCCATCGCAATACAGCAACAGATAATCGTAAGGGTTAACAGGGTGTGATGAAACGCGCCATGTCTTTTGCGTATGCGTTTCCCAACCGAGGCCAGGATTCCCAAGGATGAAAACGTGAGCGCTGAGTTTGTTCCTTGAACGTTACGGAGAAAGCACAGAGGAGGGACAAAGATGAGGGAGAGAAGCCACCACGGGCTCCCAAAGCCAAAATGGTCGAGGAAGTTGCTCATTGTATCTCGCGCCCCCTGGTGGATTCAAGGCCGTGGAGGATTCTGAGTGAGTCGTCAATCAGCTTTGCGCTCTCGGCGGGGTCGGTTCCGCTTGGTCCATATTTGCACTGTGCTAATTTAGAGAGAAAGGGTTCAAGATGATCCCGAGCACCCCTGGGAAGACGTTGAAGGGCTTCTGGACGAAGCAGGAATTCATCATGTGTCTCATAGAGAGCCTGCTCGTCGAGGTTGACATGGAGGTAGGTTCTGAGCGCGAGAGAGCATCGAGTGGCAACCTCGGCCAGAGATAAACTCGTCAGCTTCTCTCTGGATGCATTCAACTCTATCTGGCAGGCAAGGTAAGAAGTGCTATCAGTGGGAATCACACCAGATGTGCGAGCGAGCTTTCTTCTCACGAGCCATGCAAGCGTAATGATGGATATCACTGTAAGAAGCCAGCCCCACCATGCGATCCTGACTCCCGGAAGAAGGCTGTCAGGATCCGGTATGTCGTGGAGCTCGAGCATGATCTTATACCATTGATGGATTTCCAGAGAGTAGCTGAGGGAGGAAGATGCCTCTTGGGAACACAACAGGGGCTGTTTAAGAAGCGGCGGGACAACGCTGTTTCAAAAGGTGTTGCAAGGTGGGAAGATAGTTTTCGGCCGTGGAGAGACTAGCGTGGTCTATTCCAAATCGACGAAATTGCCTCCGCATCCCCTCACGGTAACGTCGGGTAAGTTTCCGGTAGGCCATTCTGACGTTGGAATTAGAGGTGTTAACCAGGGTGAGTTGGCCATTTTCACTACTTCGAAAATTGACCTTTCCAACTGCCGGGAGTTCCTTATCGAGGGGGTCGGTCAAATGAAGGGCGATCGTTTCGTGTTTGTGGGCGAGCGTCGCAAGGGGTTGGCCCAAATCGGTGTCCATGAAGTCGGAGATGAGGAAGACAAGTGATCTTCGACGGACTGAGCGGACAAGAAAGTTACAGGCAGCCGGGAGGTTCGTGCGAGGGTTTTCCGGCTGAGCAGTCAGGATCTCCCTGATGCTTCGCAGGATTTGTTTGGTCCCCTTGGCCGGTGGTAGAAAGAGAACGGGTTCACTCGCGAAGAGGAGCAGTCCCGTCTTGTCGCCATTCTTCTGCGCACTGAATCCAAGAATCGCAGCTAGCTCGGCAGCCAGTTCGATCTTGCTCAGAATGCGACTGCCGAAGTGAGAGGATCCAGAGACGTCGACAGCGATAACCATTGAAAGTTCTCGTTCTTCCCGGAAAGTTCGAATGTAGGGACTCCCCATCCGTGCGGTCACATTCCAATCGAGGAAGCGGACGTCATCTCCATGCTGATACTCACGGAATTCATTGAAGTCCAAGCCCTGACCCTTGAAAGAAGAGTGGTATTCACCTCCGAATGTCTCGGAGACCAGCCTCTTCGCGCGGATCTCAAGGTGGCGAACCTTCTTCATGGTGGCCTCCACAGCGGCTGTTTCAGACATTGGTCGAGTAGGGGTGGTGCTATTTAATTCCCGAAGAGATCGGTCCGGGCGCAGGGGCAGGGAAAGCGGAGCAAGTTACGCCGTGATCATGGCACTGGTACTTTGGAGAGGATTCGCTCTACGATCATGTCAGCGTTCATGTCTTCGGCTTCGGCCTCGTAGGAGAGAAGAATCCGGTGCCTGAGGACGTCACGCGCGAGGGTTTTTATGTCCTGCGGTGTTACAAACGCTCGACCCTCCATAAAGGCGCGGGCACGGGAAGCGAGAGCAAGATTAATGGATGCCCTAGGTGACGCACCGGACCTTATGAGCGTTTTCAATCGGGTGTCCACCTTCGCGGGAAAACGGGTGGCATTTACGATATCAACGATGTAGCCACGAAGAGCATGATCTATGTAGATATCATCGAGAAGGTCCCGAGAGGCCTCTATGGATTCCGCTTCCACAACCTGCTTGGTTTCCTCGGATGGCGAAGTGGATGCCATCCGGTCCATAATTAGGAGTTCCTCCTCCCGCCCGGGGTAACTTACGGCGACCTTCAGAAGAAAGCGGTCCAGTTGGGCTTCGGGTAGTTGATAGGTTCCCTCTTGATCGATCGGATTCTGCGTTGCCAGCACAAGAAAGGGAGCTGGCAGAGGATAGCTGACTTCCCCCAGAGTAACCTGTCTTTCCTGCATGGCTTCAAGGAGCGCACTTTGAACCTTTGCGGGAGCCCGGTTGATCTCGTCTGCCAGGATGACGTTAGCAAAAACAGGCCCCAATTTCGGTGCAAAGGTCTGTTCGTTCGGGTTATAGATCATGGTCCCGACAAGATCTGCCGGAAGCAAGTCAGGGGTGAACTGCAGACGAGCAAAGCCGAGATTGAGAGTGCCGGCGAGGGCTTTGACCGAAAGCGTCTTGGCAAGCCCGGGCATTCCCTCGAGGAGGATATGCCCGTTACAGAGCAGGCCTATGAGGAGCCGATCGACCAGCTCGTGCTGGCCGACAAGAATCCGGGCTATCTCTTCTTTTACCGAGTTGACCCAAGCGCTCGAGTGAGCGATTCGCTCAGAGAGTTGCAGGGGATCGTTTGCACCGGCGTCCATGACCGATACATGAACGTGTACAAGCGGCAAGCTTGCAACGTCAAATCGCGTTGGTCAGAGTCCCTGAGGATTTTAGGGTCAGGAGAACGGGCCTAAAATCCGTCTCCAAAGCCGTCCGGCTTGCCGCGACCCCGGCGATCTCTTCCCCCACCGCCGCGTCGGTCTCCACCGCCGCCACGTCGGTCTCCACCGCCGCCACGTCGGTCTCCACCGCCGCCACGCCAGTCTCCACCGCCGCCACGCCAGTCTCCACCGCCGCCGCCGCCACCGCCACCGCGGGGAGCGCGTTCTTGGGCTTCACTGATCCGCAAGGATCG
>Ga0160422_10002456_pt1 | contig 11618 bp, 8 predicted proteins | sample Fk160mmetaG_FD_108192 | JGI IMG/M metagenome (GOLD analysis project Ga0160422, IMG submission 108192) | Marine microbial communities from the Central Pacific Ocean - Fk160115 60m metaG | ecosystem: Environmental > Aquatic > Marine > Oceanic > Photic zone | place: The Central Pacific Ocean... | reverse complement strand
GGTGGATGCTGGATCGCCCGTGTCTCCGGGTGTTCCGGTGTCTCCGGGTGTTCCGGTGTCTCCGGGTGTTCCGGTGTCTCCGGGTGTTCCGGTGTCGCTTGGTGTTCCGGTGTCGTCATCGCAGCCAGCGGTGTCCCACCCGTTGCACGAGTCGACGAGAACATCGGCTTCGATCGTGACTGCAAACACGGTGTCGCTCTCGTAGGCAAAGTCGGCTTCGGTGAGATCCGATGGGTCGGCTGCAAACGAGAATTCCAGAACACCGGCTGTCAACCGATCGATGGTTGCGCAATACAGCGTGTCGCCGGCCGAAGACAAGGGCTCTACCCAGTCGCCCGTCGCACTCACGGCAAAGTAGGCTGTCGCATCGGTGCCAACGGTGTCGGGATTAAACGCCGTATCCAAGCAAATATCGATGGCGCCCCCGGGCACGCGGTCCGCGCCGGCCACGGTGCTGCTGCCGGTTGTGCACTCCACGGCGGCCGGCAAATCATCCGGTCCCGCAGCGGTGCATGCTCGCACATCGGTGTCGCTGCCGGCCGTCGATGCAGTTCCCGGATCGCAGGCGGCGAACGCAAAGGTTCCAGCTGCTGCATCGGGCTCAGAGCATGCGGCAAAGGTCGTGTCCGTGTCCACGCCGCACGGTGATGCGACGTAGTCGCCGGCTGCCGGTGTCGCGCAGGCCACGATGGTGGCATCGGTAAACTCGCCGCAGGCGACACTGACGAACTCGTCGGTGCTTGGAACTGAGCAGGTGCCGATGACGGCATCGCTGTCTGTGCTGCAGGGTGTGTCGACGAACTCGCCCTCACCAGCCGTCGTGCACGCCTCGATGATGGCATCGCTGTCTATGCTGCAGGGTGTGTCGACGAACTCGCCCTCACCAGCCGTCGTGCACGCCTCGATGATGGCGTCGGCATCGTCAGTGCATGCTGAGGCAATGAACTCATCGGCGCCAGCGGTTGAACACGTGGAAATTAGGGCGTCGCTATCGGCCCCGCACGGGGTGTCGATGAACTCCCCCTCGCCGGGGGTGGTGCAGATTGCGAGGGTTGCATCGGTGTCGGCGGTGCAGGGTGTCGCAATGTACTCCCCTTCTCCGGCACTGCTGCACGTCAGCACAGTAGCGTCGGCTCCAGCAACAGTAGAGTCGCCCGCCTCGCAGTCGGCGGTGGTATACTCCCCTTCTCCAGCAACGCTGCAGGCTTCAATCACGGTGTCGAGGCCGTCTGCGCACGCGCTGAGGACGAACTCGCCCTCGCCGGGCTCGCTGCATGCGGCAAAGACCGCATCGCTGCCCGCGGTGTCGAACGCGCCCGGATCGCAGGCCTCGGAAATCCACTCACCGACGGCGGGCTCACTGCAGTCCTCGAACACAGTGTCGCTGCCGCGATCGTTGGGGTCTCCCGCATCGCAGGGCAGGGTGACGAACTGACCCTCTTCGGGCTCGCTGCAGTCGGTGAACTCGGTGTCGGCTCCCAGCTCGGTGGGGCTTCCATCGTCGCATCGCTCGATCACACGTTGTCCGGCTTCGGGCTGGGCGCAGTCGGTGGTCTGGGTGTCCTTGATGGGGGTGCAGACGCTGACGACATAAGTGTCGTCAGCGGGCTCTGTACACGGATCGCATACGGTGGATGGGTCCTCGTCGAGGTCGGTTGTCCCGGGTTCGCAGGCTTCGCAAATCTCGGCGTCTCCGCCCGCGGAATAGGTTCCAGCATTGCACGGCACACAGGCGCCCTCTTGCACGATCTCGCCTGCAGCGCATTCAACGGCGGGTTCGGGTTCACCGGTGTCTTCTACCTTAACGATATCGGGTGCGTCGGTCGCATCGGGAATGTCGCTCTTGGTGGTGTCACAGGCCGCGAGACCGAGCGCGAGAAGAATGGCAATGGCGTGTTGCATGGAGTGCTCCAGAAGAGGTGTGGCGCGCAAGATAACAAACCCAAACGGGGTTTCGAGGTCTGAGTCGACATTTCAGTCCACCCGTTTCTCACGTGCATCGATTAAGGGGCCCCATCGGGAGTGATGATGCGCGTAGGTTTTGTTGGATGGCGAGGCATGGTCGGCTCGGTTCTGCGGAGTCGCATGGAGTCTGAGGGCGACCTCGATGGCATCGAGTTGAGCTACGGTTCAACCTCGAACCCGGGATCTTTGGGTCCCGATGGGGCGCCGCTGTTCGATGCCAACGCCATTGATTCGCTTGCAGCGATGGATACCATCGTGACCTGTCAGGGCGGTGACTACACATCGCGGGTTCACTCGGCCTTGCGTCAGGCAGGCTGGTCGGGGTTTTGGGTCGATGCCGCGAGCACGCTGCGCATGCAGCCCACGACCACTCTTGTGCTCGATCCGGTCAACGGGGCCGCGATTGAAGCGGCCATTCGATCCGGGTGTCGAGACTTTGTGGGCCCAAATTGCACTGTCAGTCTGTTGTTGCTCGCGCTGAATGGCCTGATTCAGAGGGGCTGCGTGGAGTGGATATCCACCATGAGCTACCAAGCAGCGTCGGGTGCGGGTGCCGCCAACATGCGCGAACTGGTGCAGCAGATGGCGTTCCTTGGCCATGAAACCGTGGTCGATGGCGATACGCCGTTGGCGCTTGACGATCGAATCGCGTCTCGGCTGCGCGAGGCAGACTTTCCAAACCAGCACTTCGGAGTTCCGTTGGCGGCGAGTGCCATTCCATGGATCGATCGCCTCGTCGATGATGGCCAGACGCGCGAGGAGTGGAAAGCGATGGCGGAGGCCAACAAGCTGCTTGGCCGGGCGTCGCGACCGCTGCCCATCGACGGCATCTGTGTTCGAATTGGCTCGATGCGGTCGCACGCGCAAGCCGTCACCATCAAGCTGAATGCAGCGATTCCCCTCGATGAGGTGGAGGGCATGATTCGAGACAGCCATGAATGGACCGATGTTGTGCCGAACCGCAAAGACGAGACCCTCCAACGGCTCACGCCCTCTGCTGTGGCAGGGACCTTGCAGGTGCCAGTCGGGCGGCTTCGAACCCTGAAGATGGGTCCAGAGTACCTGACTGCGTTCACGGTGGGTGACCAGTTGCTGTGGGGCGCAGCAGAGCCCCTCCGTCGGGTGCTTCTGATGATCCGAGACTCTGGCGCCTAAAAAAGCAGTTTCTGGTTCATTCATGTGCCCCCGGTAGGGCCCGGGTTACACCCGCGCACCAGGAGACCCCATGGCTGCTCGACTCGAACGCATCAAGACCCACAATGTGCCGATGGCGCTGTTCTGCTATTTCGTGCTCATGTGGGTGCCGATCGCCATCAGCGCTGGACTCATGGGGCTGTGGAATGCGCTGGGCAGCGCAGAGATCGCCATCGGTCAGTGCGTGATTTTCATGCTGGTCATGCGGCAGTTCAACATCTTCACGCTGTCGACCTTGTTCCATCGCTCGTACTCGCATCGTCAGTTTGAGTACCATCCCATCGTTGAGCACCCGATGCGGGTGTGGAACTGGGTGTGGTCAGGGACGGGCGGCCGGGCTTGGGCTGTGCTTCACCGCTGGCACCACGCTGCAGCGGACACCGAGGACGATCCGCACAGTCCGACCAAGAAGGGCGGCAGCATCTGGAACATCACCCAACAGACCTTTCGCTCGTACCAGCAGTGCATCCACAATCCGGAACAGTACCGCCGGTACGAGTACAAGCTGCCCGACGATGCCTTCGAGCGCTTCATCCACTGGCTTCAAGGCAAGGGTGTCGTGGGCTTAGTGGTTGTTCGCCTTCCACTCATTATGGCGATCATGACCCCATTCATCGGGTGGCAGGCTGCGGTGTGTGCCTTGCCGGGCATCATGGCGAGCGTGTGGTTTTCAACGGTCATCATCGTCAACGGCTTGTGTCACCAGATCGGCTACCAAGTCATGGACTCCGGCGACACGTCCACAAACCTGTTCCCCATCGATATTTTCGGCTGGGGAGAAGCGCTGCACCACAATCACCACTACCACCAAGCCCGAGCCAACCTCGCCATTACCAAGTGGGAGTTTGATCCGGGGTACTGGACACTGTGGGCGATGAGTAAGGTGGGCCTTGTTCGCGGCCTGAAGGCTTAGTTCCAGCCGCACCCATCCGGCCACAGCGCGTCACCGGCTGCGTCGAGTTCGGCAGACCACGTCTCCATCCAGTTGTTGGCTCGGTTGTGAAGGTCCGCGAGGACTGGATCGGATTCGGCTGCGCTGGCGAACACGCTGCCGTTGATGTCCAACTGGCCGGAGGCGGTTCCCAGTCCGGGAATCCGCGTTGAAATTCGGTCGATGTCTTCGGTTTCCGCCCAAGGGTCTTCTGCACCCATGGGCCGGAGACCGTCAAGGTCGGACCACGCCTCGATGACGGTCATTTCCCCCGCATCGTTGAAGGCGAATTCCTCATAGATGGGGCAACCCCGACCTTCGTGACTGGGGTCATCGTAGTAAAAGACCACGCGGCACCGCGCGAAGGGCTGTTGCTCAAAGAAGCGACAGTCGCGTTCGGGAATGGTCGACGGATACAGCCGCAGCAACAGGTCGGTCGATTCGATGTGTTCGGCACCAAAGGCCGTCAGCAAGAGCCACGGGGGCCACTCCCACCGAACCACCCACTCGGCGTAGTTGGGCGCATCATCCATGGCTTCGTTGAAGTCCATGGTGTTGAAGTACTTCTCCGCTTGTTCGACGTAGTAGGCAGCTTCTTTGGTGGGCGTCAGGCAGTCTGCTGTGGCGGATTCCGTTTCGCACTCGCCCAAGTCGCGTTTCTTTGACGCATCCGTGCATCCGACCAGTGCAGCGGTGACGGCCATTGCAATGCGACCCATGGACACCTCCATGGGTCAATCGTACCCTAGCGACCGGTGGGCCTCCAGTCGCGACCGGGGCTTCACTGATGAAGTGGTATACGGTTAGGACACAGAACGAGGATGTTTCGCATGGCTGCTGGGCTGTCTCTTCGAAAGAAAATCGCATTTTCGGTCGTGACCACCATCGCCGTGCTGGCGGGGCTGAATGCTCTGATGTCAGCCCGCGAGCAACAGCAATATGGGGTGACGCACGCTCAGAAAGAGGATTTGTACGAGGCAACCGCGACGGGGCGGAAGGTCCTCAAAGCAGGCGTCCGCGTGCAGGGAGCCTCAAGCAGTGTGGGCACCAACTCGCTCGGATTTCGTGGACCCGATTTGCTCGATCCGAAGCCGCCCAATGGATTTCGTATCTGGGTTGTGGGTGGGTCGACGACCTTCGATGTGTTTGCGCCCGACGATTCAAAGACATGGCCTGCCTTGGTTGGCCAGCAACTGGGCGTGGAGCATCCAGAACGAGTGGTAGAGGTCATCAACGCGGGTATTCCGGGCGAAGTGATCGCGGGCAACCTTGAGGACTTCAAGGACCATGCGGATTCGGTGAAGCCCGATCTGTTGATTTACTACCACGGACCCAACGATCTCCGAGACATTCGCTTTGGGGGTCCCCCGCCGCCGAGCGGTCCGCTCGAGAAGCAATTTGCGCTGCTTCGGGCGACCCGAGGCGCGATCAACAAGCGGTACCCAACGCTGCCCGAAGAGTGGGCCAATGCCCGTCTCTCCAGCCACGATCTCAACGAGATGACGCGCAGAATCGAACTGATGATTGATGAGGCCAATCGGCGCGGTGTTCCCGTGCTGCTGGCCAATCATGCATTTCAGTACACGCCCGGGAAGACCGGTTCGGAGGCGTTGGGTGAGATTGGAGAGATCTGCGTGTTGATGCAGATGATGCCCGACAATGTGGTTCACATGTTTCGCGACTACAACACCTTGGTGGCTGGGATTGCGGAACGGAAGGGCTTGCCCTTTGTGGATGTGCGCAGTGCGGTACCTTCCGATCCCAAGTACTGGGGCGATGCACTGCACTTTTCGGCCGCCGGTTCGCAGTTGGCGGCTGAAGCGGTGGTCGCGGGCGTCCGTTCCGCCGGCTACTTAAAGTAGCGGAAGGGCAGAGTGATAGAACCACCGGCCATGGTGTTTCACGAATAAACTTCGCTCTTCCAGCACCGAGGGTGTGCCGCCTTGAACGAGGTGTGCGCTGAAGTGAACCTCGCCTTGGGGGCTGTTGACGGCGGCGCTGTGAACGGTGAGTTTCACGAATTCGGTGGTTTCGCAAAAGCGTCGTACATCAATACGCCATGCCTCAGTGTCGGGTCTGTATTGGGGACCTGATGGGTGTGTGGTGGTCAGTAGATAATCCACAGCCCCAATGGCATACGCGGTGTACCGAGAACGCATCAGGGCTTCCGGTGTCGGCGCAGCTTGGCCCCTAAGAAAAGGTCCGCAGCACCCTTTGGCCTTGCGACCGCTGCAGCATGGACACGGTGCATTTCGGCGGAGTTTCATTGGGTGAGGACAACTTCACCGTCGTGAAACCAGATTCGTTCGATGTCAAACAGCCGGTCCGTGCCGTCGGGCCCGGTGACGGTGGTCCAGTCCTCGACGGTGGTGATGGTATAGTCGGCTGCTGGGTGGCAGTAAATCACGGTGTCTGTGCCTTGTCCGCCATCGATGGTGTTGTCGGCAGTGTTGCCTCGCAATCGATTGTCGAAGGCATTTCCTGTGAGGTTCGCTGCGTTGGACCCGGTGAGGGTCGCGTTGATGAGGTACTGCGACTTGTGTGTGTAGGGCTCACTGGGGTCGAAGGCCAGTGAGAAGGTACCAGTGAAGCGCTCATCAAGGCGGGCTTCGTAGTCAACCATCGACGGAAGGAAGGCTTCCAAGAGGGCCAAGCCCGCAGGATCGAGGGCCTCGATCTCTGCTCGATTCTTCGCAATGTAGATGCCCCACATTCCGCCCGGAGCGTCGTCAAAGGCGCCCCAGTATCCGTAGTAGCTGTCGATCACAGAAGCGATGTATTCTTGGGCCAGCGAGTCTTCTCTTCTCAGCTCTTCAATCCAATCGGTAACGCCGGAGTCGACCGGGATTCCCCACCGTCCATCGCCGATGGCCGCCTCCGCTTCGGCACGAAGAGCAGTCTGGAAATCGGGCAGGGCTCCGTGCATGTGAGTACCGATGCCCGCATCATGGACGAGGTGAAAGATTTCCTCGAAGGTCGCATCCCTGTGCTCCCAATTGTTGTTCCGGTACCACGGACCGCCTTCCACCGTCATCTCCGCTGCATACAGCGGCTGCGCATCAAACGGGGGCTCATTTCCTTCTTCGTGAGCGCCGGCTGGCAGCATCAAAGCCGCTTGATTGTCTGCCATTGCGTTGGCGACTGCAGATTTGTCGGCGCCGTACTGGCTCCCCGCGAAGTCCGACAAGAAGAACCGGAGAACATTCCGAGCACGGTGTGCTTGGTGGTTTGTGACACCCTCTTGTACAAAGATTCGAATGGGTTTGCCGTTGGGCGCGACCACCTCAGCATACCGATTAAAGCCCCATTCCCGGTAGCGTTCGTAGCGCTCTGGGGTAGCCATGATGACCCCAGAATCTTCCGCGCAGCTTGTCGCCGGGTCAGAAGGGTTGAGCATTTCAGACTCTGCGGCAATCGGTGCTTTGGACGATGAGTCGGGTTCGCTGCATCCAATCCCCAATAGTCCGCACAGGCAAGCGATGGATCGAGCACGACGCATGGGTGATTCCTTGGGGGCTTGGGACGAAAGTGACGCCAGTGTATTCGAACGGCATAGCGTTCATCTGGATCGGCCCTGATTGTAGCTGACGCGCCGGTCAGCGTTAGGGGAGAGAAGTGCGGACCCCCATCAAGCTCGCTTTCGGACTCCTGACGGCCATAGTGATTTTGGTCAGTGTTGAGTTGGTATTGCGCGCTGTTGCCGGTACGCCGACGCCGGAATTGGCCGCCACTATGCCGGGTGGGACGGGTGACCTGTTGCGGTCAACGGACCGAGGCGTGGAGCCCATGTACCAACAAACCCGACGGCAGGGTGAGGTCAGCCGCGCGCGCGGGAAGAACGGACGTCGTGTGATCTGGGTGGGGGGAAGCTCGATTCACGGTGGCACTCAAGGAATCACCCGCGCGGAAGAAGCACCCGGTCGCTTGGCCAGTCTGCTCGATGTCGAGAGTCTCAATTTCGGTGGGATCGGAATGGACACGGTCTCCATTGGAGCGATCATTGAAGATCTGATGGCCCTGAATCCCGATGTCTTGGTTGTCTACACCGGGCACAATGAACTCGGAAATGCGGTGTTCACCGGACGCTACGGAGACGAGGCGACAGCGCGGATCGCTGTATGGCGGACTCGGCTTGGCAGTGTACGGTTGTATCAAACCTTGGAATCTGTCATTCGAGGGCCTGAGGTGCTGCAGCTGCCCATTGCAGCGACAGAAGGTCAATTTGCGGTGACGGACCGGGTACGGTCCGAAATCTATTGGCGGTTTCGGGAGCGTCTGCGGTACATCGTGAATGTCGCCGCAATGAACGGTGTACCCACTGTTCTTGCCACTCTGATGTCCAACCCTGCAGCACCCAGTATTGAGTGGCAATGTCCAGAGGCCATCAAGCGTGCAGGCCTCACATCCGTTCGTCCGGAGGCGCTTGCAGTCGATGGACTCAAGCCATCAGACTTGTCGGCAGCGGAGGCGCTCGCACCGGGTTGCCGGGACATCGAGTGGATTCAGGCTCGTCGGAACGGGGACCGCGCGGCACTCGATGAGCTGCGCGATTCGGATCCGCTGCCATTCCGTGCAGATCGCCAAATCAACGCAGTGATTCGAGGGGTAGCCCGCGAGACCGGCGCAACCGTGGTCGAAGTGGATGGATTTGCGCGGGTAGCGGGTGGTGGAATTGAACCGTGTGCATGGTTTCTCGACCCGATGCACCTGACTGTCGAGGGGCATGATGCCCTCGCAAGGATGGTGGCACAAGAAGTTGCACCGCTGTTGGCCATGAAGCCGCCCGCGATGCCTTCACCACCTGCTGATGCCAAGGAACGGGCCGGTTGTTGTTCGGAGGGGTGCCGGGATCAGCGTGTCTTCTGATGGTGGGCGAGTTGTGAGGGTGTGTGCGCACGCGGCGACACATCACCGGTGAATACGAGTTTCGACCCTACGCCTCAGCACACTCCTCTGCGTACACGGACTCGGCTGCCTCAAGGGCGTCACAGGCCTCATCGTCCCCGTCTTCACACGCTTCCTCAAGCACTCGAATCCATGTGGCGACATCATCGCAAGAGACATCCGTGTCCTCTGCAGTTTCTTCTTCGTCCCACTCGCCACCGTCCTCGCATTCCTCGACCCACTCCGTGATCTCATCCAGTTCGTCGCAGGCTTCGTCCTCTCCCGCTTCGCAGGCGTCAGCAAGGTCCTCCGCATATCCTCTGATTTCGTCGCACTCGTCCTCGCGTTCTTCGTCGCACGACTCCAAGTAATCCGTGTAGTCTTCCTCGAGGCCTTCGCATGCCTCTTCGTCGCCCTCTTCGCATGCCTCTTCACGTTCGGAGAGCCACTCGAGCCATTCGTCGCATTCATCCCGCCCATCATCCTCGCATTCTTCATACGCTTCGTAGGCCGCCTCGAGGCGTTCGCAGGCTTCGTCATCGCCATCCTCGCAGGCCTCGCGGAGTTCGCGGATGGTCTCACCCAGTTCGTCGCACTCATCCCCGCGGTCGTCCTCGCAAGACTCTTCGTAGGCGCTGTAGGCTTCACGAAGTTCGTCGCAGGCGTCGTCGTCACCGTCTGCACAAGGTTCGCGCAGCTCTTCGATGAGTTCTTCGAGTTCTTCGCACTCGTCTCCCCAGTCGTCTCCCCAGTCGTCTCGCCACTCGTCGTCACCGTCATCGTCATCGTCATCACATGCGTCCCGGTACGTTCGGTAGGCTTCTCGGAGCTCATCGCATGCCTCCTCATCGCCGCTTTCGCATGCCTCCTCAGCGTCGCGAATGTTCCGTTCGAGTTCTGAACACTCATCCGCATCGTCGATGTCAGTGACGTCATCTCCGATCGATTCGGTGGCTGTCTCGTCGCTGTCTTTCTCGTAGCATCCAACGGTGAAAAACAGCGAAAGGGCAAGATACATGGTTCGTGTGATCATCGTGACCTCCAGCAAGGCGCTGGACACCATCATAAGCGATGCGGCCCCGGTTCGGACCTGTTCATGGTTGATCGCGGACACAATGTTGGGTGTTCCTATTCCGATGATGGGCAATGACCGCTTTGTTGACCAAGCGTGTCATTCAGCCCGCCGAGGACACGCCTTTGCGGGTGTGGAAGGCTCCGTGCTTCGAGGTTCATAAATGAGCAAGTCTGCACGATGCCGGATGTAGAGTTCGTTTCACAGGTGTTCCACGGGCGATTCTTTCGCTGGGTCCGAATGCAAGTCGAAGGCACGATATGCGTCGATGGTTTCGGTGGAATTTAACGAAGGCTGTACACGGCCACCGGCTCTGTCCGTCCGCGGACTGCAACTGTTCCACGGTGTTTCACGGAGTCGGCAGAGGCCCCTGCGGCTTCGATCACATTTCGCGACAAGAGAACGGGAACATTGTGCTCTTTGGTGAGCGCTTCGAGACGGCTCGCAATGTTGACGGCGTCACCGATGACGGTGAACTGGCGCCGTACGCGGGTCCCGATATTTCCCGCCACCACCTCACCGGTGTGCATGCCGATGCCTTGCAAGATGGGTGGCAGTGCGCGAGTCGCACGTTCTTGATTGTGGGCCGTGAGGGCCTCACCCATTGCTTTTGCTGCAGCAATCGCTCGTGAAGCGTCGTCGGGTCGCGACTCCGGGATTCCCCAGACGGCCATAATCGCGTCGCCCATGAACTTATCGACCACTCCGCCAAACTCTTGGATGGGGCCAAGCATGGCTTCGAAATAATGATTCAACTCTTGGACGAGGGCCTCGGGTTCACGGGACTCGCTGTACTGAGTGAAGCCGCGAATGTCGCTAAACAGAATGACGACGGTCTGGCGCCGGCCCCCCAGTTTGTCGTTGCCTTCGGCGAGAACGATATCGAGCAGCTCGGTGGACACGTAGGCCCCGAGTCGCTGCCGTACCTGTTCGGCTGTCTGGGCTTCCTGAGCGCCCCGGGAAACCAAAGAAGCGCCGCGCGCAGCGATGCTCAAGGCGAGTCCACCGGAGGCGGCAAAAATCAGAAGCACCATGACCACATTGGCGGCGGTGGTCGCGATGAGGGTGTGGTTGAGGTTCGAATCCATCCACAACAGTGCGGTCATGAAGACGGCATCCAGAATGACCGCGACGCCCACTACTCGGGGTGTGAGGCGCAATCCAGCGGCGACCGTCACCACGAAAGCGAAGCCGAGTTCGGGTATGCGTGCGATGCCCGGATAGGTATCGGCGGGCCACAGGACCAAGCAAAAGAAGATGGAAAATATCGCCAGTCGATCAATCAGAAGGGAGCCGAGCAGCGCGCGCGTTGTGAGCGGATAATGTTTAAAGCGGTAGAGCATCGCCCCCGAGGCAATCGCAGTGGCCCCCAAGATGGCTCCCAACAGGGGAAGACGGTCCGGGGAAAGCCACGACGGACCAAACACGAAGTGAACCAACAACCCTGCCAACACCGCAGCACTGGTTCGAATCCAACCGAACGACACCTCACCCCGAACGATCGCTGAACCGAGAATGTCAGAAACTAGAGGGTCACGCTTGGGGGAATCACCGCGGTTCACCCTGCCAATC
>Ga0160422_10002455_pt1 | contig 11620 bp, 12 predicted proteins | sample Fk160mmetaG_FD_108192 | JGI IMG/M metagenome (GOLD analysis project Ga0160422, IMG submission 108192) | Marine microbial communities from the Central Pacific Ocean - Fk160115 60m metaG | ecosystem: Environmental > Aquatic > Marine > Oceanic > Photic zone | place: The Central Pacific Ocean... | reverse complement strand
TTATATCCTCTTCAAAGAGCTCTTTACTTCTTCCAATTAAATTTAGTGCTTTACCTTCATTCATAATTTCTGAAATCCTTATGCATGTGCAGCCATATTTTTAAAATGTTCGTTATTTTTTATCAACTCATCATAAGTTCCTTGATCAACTACTTTTCCATTATTGATAAAAAATATCTTATTGCACTTTTGAACTGTTTTGAGTCTATGAGCAATTAAGATAATTGTTTTTTGCCCTCCAAAATCATGGATGGCATCCATAATCATTTTTTCTGTAATACCATCAAGGGAACTAGTTGCTTCATCAAATACAATAACCTCAGCTTTATGATACAGAGCTCTTGCAATACCAATACGCTGACGTTGACCTCCAGATAATTGCACACCTCTTTCTCCAACTTTTGTATAAATACCATCACTCAAGCTGTCAATAAGCTCATTTAAATGTGCAAGTTTAAGAACTTTTTTAACTTGTTCAATATCAATTTGATCGCTAGGAATTCCAAAACCCACATTTTCAGCGATGGTACCTTCTGATAAAAAAATGCTTTGAGCAACAAAACCTATTGAGTTTTGCCATGAGCGCCTATTATTATTATCAATAATATTATTATCAATTCTTAATTCACCTTCTTCAGGCTCAATTAGGCCTAACAGAATATCAATAAGTGTTGACTTTCCAGAACCAGATGGCCCCACAATTCCAATAATACTATTTGCCTGTATTTCCATATCAAGTTTGTTTAATGCTGGTTCTTTTTTATTAGGATATGTAAAAGTAATATTTTTAAGAACTATATGTTGTTTTGGATTAAGGTAATTTTCTTCAGCTTTTTGTAATTTTATATTCTCATGGAATGAGTTCTTTAAGTCTTCTTGAATAGCTTCAAAAGCAGGAATATTAGCCCTTATTATTGCAACACTAGAATAAATTTGTTGAAAGGCTGGTAATAATTTTATACTTCCAATTGCATAAACAGAAAGAATAGGAAGAATCATGCCTAAGTTTCCATTGTGAGTGGCAATTAAGTACAAAATAAGTAAAATCATCGAACCAAATGCAAGTAACTCAACAAAATATCTTGGAGCCTGTTGTAATGCAGAGTTTGTTCCTTGACTATAGGCAAGCGTTTTACCTGATTTATTAAAGCGATCTATAAAATCATAATCTCTTCCAAGCAATAACAAATCTTTAATACCACCAAAACCTTCATTCATAAGACGAAAACGTTCCTCATTTACTTGAGATATGGCTATGCCATTTTTATTTAAACGATTCCTAACACCTTTAAAGAGAAAGAAATATGAAATTGCAAAAATGGAAAGACCAATTAATGCTACTTTTGGATCATATAAAAAAATACTAATGCTCATAAGCACTGAAAGTATAATTTTTGAGTTCATGTCCATTAGAGGAACTAAAACTGCTCCAGTAACTCTCATAGTCTCAGTTGCAATTTTTCTAGTTAATTGTGCGCTACTTCCGGATGCATGGAATAGCCAGCCCTGCCTTAAATAATGCGTATATAACCTATCGGCTATCTCAGTTCCAATTTTATTTGCAAACATTGCAAGTCCCCAAATAGTAAATATTGAAATTGTCATGGATATAAATAGCATTCCTAAAACACACAGGCCTATCAAAAATACAAATCTTGCTTCTGATGTTATTCCACTTGAAGTGTATATTTCAGCGATAAATGTGTCCTTTTCTAACTGACTCATATCACCAACTAAGGACATAAAAGGAATAATTGAAGCAACACCAAGAATTTCAACAATACTCATTAAGATGACTAAAATTTGGAGCAAGTAAAAGCGTTTACGCTGGTTAGGTGAAAGTAGATTAAAAAGATTTCTTACTAGCTTGAACATATGTTACTTTCTTATTTATTTAAAAGCATATATGTCAAAAAATTTATTCATGATTCATTCTAATCATTACTAGTACTATAAAATTCTCGCAAAATAACAACCAAAATACCTGAAAGTAATCCTAAAACAGCTCCTAAGATTGAAATTGAACGCCTGTTAGGTGATATCTTTTCTTCCATTACCTTTGGAGGATCAAGATATGAAAAAACATAAAAATCATTAGCTTCTATTAAGGTTAGCTGTTGCATCTTATTTTGAAGTAACTGAGCTATTACTTCTTTGATTTCCGTATAACTTGTCTGTGCCATTTGAGTATTTAAAAAGTCCATTGCCGCTAGTGCTTCTCTTTTATCATTTGTTCTAAAAAAATCATTAATTTGATTAACAATCAAATTTGTCCATTCTTTAGCTATATAAGGTGATTTATGCTTTACAGAAATCGTAACAAAACCAGTATCGAAATCTTGGTTAAATTCTAAAATCTTTTTAAAATCCTTAAAACTTTTTTGCGGGGTCGGTTTCTTTACCCATTTTTGTGTCTCGCTATTAAATACATTTTTATCGTAAACAATTGTATTGCTTTTAGAATCCCAATAATCCATCGCCATTAAATCAGGTAAAAAAATATTTGGAAGTATATTATCTTCATAAAAACTAAGAGTTCTTAATTTTTTTAATGCTTTTGTTGAATTTCCTGCTGGCTGAGATTTTATGTTAATACCTGCAAGGCTTGCCAATCCCCCAATGTTCTGCATTGATTGATTTGTAGCGCCTTCAGAAACGACTGGGCTAAGTATAGCCTCTGATTGATATACATTTGGCAAACTTAAACTTACTATTACAGCAATTATTGACAATGCTAATGTCAAGGATACAACAGTGTTTTTACCTTCCCACAAGGCATCAAAAAGTTTTTTTAGGTCTATTTCATCCACATTATCGTTCAAGTTTTTTTTCATGGCAGTAATTATACAGTTTTATTTTTCAACATGTTATCAATCATTTAATTCAATAAAAGTCTCATAGAAAAATAATTCTTCATTCCTTTTGTAAGCAATACAAATGTAGCGCATAAATTTTTAGTATTAATTTATTCAGATTTGAAATTATTAAAAACAAAGGATGTGTAATAAATCTTGGAAAAGAAATCAAAAAGATAAATATATAGGATGATGCTGAGCCAGAAAATTCATTATTTGCTTTTGAATCTGCTAAAGCTGATACAATTTCGCTTTTTAAGGCTGTGTTTTCTTGCATTAAAACAAGCTTATCTACTCGCATAATACTCTTGTAAAAAAAATCAATATAATTTAGCTTTCCTATACAAAATGATATAAATCCTATATGAGACTTTAACTTGTGAAGAAGACTTTCACGATAGCAAAATTGACGAACCCTAGCTTTGGTTCCATAGACATTTGGATTTAAGTCCATGTTCTCAATATCCGAGACATTACTAGATAATTCTTTTACTTTATGAGAGTAACCATCACCACCATATTCAATATCTGCTCCTTTCTCAACAAATCTATCTTTAAAAAATTCAAGTTTCCCCTTTTGGAGCATATAAAGAGTCACATCTAGGTGTACATAAGCATTTCCAGTACTTTTATTCATAAGTTCAGAGATATTTAATGCTTTTAGAGATTCAACACGATAAATAAATCCTGTCATATATGTGGATAATGGACTCAAAGCCACATAATTATGAATGCTACAACATGAAATTTTCGAACTAGGTTTCCAATAATAATTACTTTTTAATTTATCAAAGACAGAACATGCTATAACTTGAGTAGATTCATCTAAGTTTTCAAGAAAATTTAAAATATTTTTGTATTCCTCGCAGTTTACTCTATCTTCATCAGACAAAAGCATACAAAATTTTGCGTTACTTTCGTTGAAAAGCTTTTTTATATTTGAATTAGGGCCTTTATTTGATTCAAAAGAATCATAATTTACTCTGGCATAATTATCGCGATATTTTTCAAGGGAAGGTTCAAAGCCATTAGAATTACATCTTACTGTTAGCCTATCATCATCGCAGGCCAAAACACTCTCAATTGCTGCTTTAGCACTTTCGGGCCTATTATAAGTAGGAATTAATATTTCCAAAACCTCTTTCATTATTTATAAAGTTTTGTAGGAATTTATGATCATTTAAATTAAATTATATTATATCTATAACTGGATAATTATATTATTACTTTATAGTAAGTTGAGATATAGAATCATATATAATACGGTCATTAAGATATTAATTTTGCAACCAAATTAGTGTAACTATTGTGAGAGACTTTTATAAAAATAAAAAAATTCTTATCACTGGATCTTCAGGTTTTGTAGGATCTTGGCTTGCAATAACATTAAATCAGATGGGCGCTAAGGTATACGGTATCAGCTTAGAACCGAATACCTCTCCAAGTTTATTTAAATTAATTAATCTTGAGGAAAAAATTAAACAAGAATATATCAATATATGTGACTTTAAACTTTTATCAAAAGCCATAAAAGAGATTTCACCAGATATAGTGTTTCATTTAGCCGCCCAACCTTTAGTAAGAGAAAGTTACTTTAAGACCATTGAAACATTCAATACAAATGTGATGGGTACATTAAATGTTCTTGAGTCATGCAAGAATATAGATACTAATATTAATCTTGTTTGTATAACAACTGATAAATGCTATGAAAATGAAGAACATGGAGAAAGATTTATTGAATCAGATCCTTTAGGAGGTAAAGACCCATATAGCGCATCCAAAGCTTGCACAGAAATAGTTACAAAATCACATGCTTTATCATTTAATAACCTCAGGTTATGTACTGCTAGAGCAGGAAACATTATAGGTGGTGGAGATTGGGCAAAAGATAGAATTATTACAGACATTGTTGAATCAATTTCTAAAGAAAAAGATATCGTTATAAGAAGTCCAAAATCTATTAGGCCATGGCAACATATTATTGATGTAGTGAATGGATATTTAAAATTAGCTATATATAACGAAAACAAAGTTGAGGTTTTTAATGCATTTAACTTTGGTCCACTTGAAGAAAATGAGATTGATGTTGAAACTTTAGCAAATAAATTTATTTCAAATTGGAGTTTATCTAAATCTTCTTTGGTGTTAGATCAGAATGAAAATCCGCCAGAATCAAAAATATTAAGATTGGATTCAAGCAAAGCAATGGAAGTATTAGATTGGAAACCTTTAATGGACATTGAAAACACTATTAAGGAAACAGCAATTTGGTATGAAAATTTCTATTCTGGAAAAGAAATTTATAAATTTACTATTGGGCAAATTAATAAATATTTAAATTAGTTCTGTAATGTTATCTAGATAATAATCTGGGTGATCATCGCATTTTCCATATCCCCAACTAGCATAAGCAAATTTAATATTATTTTTTTTTGAAGCTACGTGGTCACCATTAGTATCTCCAATGTACATTGCAGAATCAGATTTAATACCTAATGATTTGATTGTATTTGAAATTAATAAAGTTTTGTTTTTAATAGTTGGATCATTCTGATCTACAGAAAAATAGTTATCAAAAAACTTCAAAATATCTGCATTTTTTAGCATTTTTGATGTAGGTGATAGTCTTTTATTAGTAATTAGTATCATTTTCTTTTTTTTATATAATTTCTCAAGTGTCTCTTTCACATCATCATACAATTTAGTCTCATAACAATATTTATGGTCATAAAGTTCAATAAAATCATTGATGATTAGATCAATTTTATCGTGATCTTTTGATTGTATTAGAATTTCTAATGTATCTTTAATCGGAGGTCCGATTATTAATTCTGATATTTCTTTTTGTATTTCTATATTGTTCTTTTTTATAGCTTTTTTAAAGCAAGTAATAATCTGAGGTGCCGAGTCAAAAAGAGTTCCATCTAAATCAAAAATTAAGATATCTTCTTCAATAGGCATTAAAAATTATTTATATTCAGATATAAAAAGATCAATGCTGCTATAAAGATGATCAATCATTTCATCTGTTAATCCATGATGGCATGCCAGAAGGATTCCTTGTTTCATTACTCTATCTGCATTTGGAAAATCATCAGGATTTCCTACATAATTTACATTTTTCATCATAGGTTGTCTGAGAACATTTCCAGTAAAGACAACTCTTGTCTGAATATTTCTTTTTTCAAGAAAAATTTGCATGTCGGTTCTATTAAAAGGAGCATTCTCATTAACAATCATTGGGAAAGCTAACCAACACGTGTAAGCCTTTGAGTTTTGTTTTGGTAATGAGAAAAATTGATCATATTTACTTAAAAAATCTAAATGAGATTTAAAGTGCCTGTTCCTTAATTCCATATTTTTATCAAGTTTATCAAATTGAATTAGAGCAAAAGCTGCGCTTATTTCTGAAGGCTCAAGCTGATATCCAAGTTCTTCAAAAACAAACTTTGCATCATATTGGATTCCTTCTAAATCAATATTAAATCTATTTTCAATTGCTTCACTTTCAACAAATAGTGAGGAACTTCTTCCCCAAGATCTCAGCAAACTGCATTTGTCTGCGAGTTTTTTATCAGATGTTGCTATCATCCCACCATTTCCAGCTCCATTGATTATGTGAGAACCATAAAAACTAGTTATTACGACATCAGCAAAACTTCCAGTAGAAATTCCATCATATGTTGCTCCAATTGTATCTGCAGAATCAACTAGAATTTTTAAGTCATGTTTATCTGCTAATTCTCTTATATATGGCCACTCTCAAATGTTGCCCATTAAGTCAGGTGCAACAATTGCACTAGTATTTTTAGTAATTTTTGATTCTATTTGAGTTTCATCAATACAATACGTATCGGGCTTAACATCAACAAAAACAGGAACTAATTTATTGTTAACAATGCTTGCAACAGTTGTTCCAAAAGTTAAAGCCGGGGTAATTACTTCTGAGCCCTTAGGTAAATTTAATGCTTCTACACTTAAATATAAGGCAGAAGAGCCTGAGTTAACCATAATGCCATAATCTTTGGAATACTTTGCAGCAACTTTAGACTCAAACTCCCTTACATTTTTTGACATTTGAGTAGTTGTCTTTAATACATTTATAACGGCATCTATTTCCTCTTCACCATGAACAGTAGAACCATACGGAACTCTTATAAATTCTTCCATTTTGAACCTTTAAATTTTAAGTAATATTAATATGGCTAATTATAAATCAAAAAAAAATATTAAGAAGTTATTTATTTTTAAGTATAAATAAAAATTACATATTTTTATTTATTGCTTTAAAATAGCAGCCATTTTTGGTGTAATGAAAATATGAAGGCTGTAATTTTAGCTGGTGGATTAGGTACAAGACTGTCTGAAGAAACATATGACAAGCCTAAGCCTATGGTTGAAATTGGTGGAAAACCTATCTTGTGGCATATCATGAAGATTTATGCATCTCATGGAATTAAGGATTTTATAATTTGTTGTGGATACAAAGGTTATTATATTAAAGAATATTTTTATAATTATGCGCTTCATAACTCAAATATTGAATTTAAGTTATCAGAGAATGATTTTAAATTATCAAATAATAGTGCAGAAGATTGGTCTGTAAAATGTGTTGATACTGGACAATCTACTCAAACTGGCGGTAGATTAAAAAGAATTGAAAAATACATTAATCCTGGTGAAACTTTCTGTTTCACATACGGTGATGGTGTTGGCGATGTCAACATAACTGATGTAATTAAAAACCATAAATCATCAAAAAAATTAGCCACGGTTACTGCAGTTAACCCTCCTGGTAGATTTGGTGTCTTAGATATCGATGAAAGTGGAAATGTAGTTAAATTTGATGAAAAACCAAAAAAAGGTCAAACTTGGATCAATGGTGGGTTTTTTGTTCTTGAAACTGGAATATTTAAATATATTAAGGGTGATGACATGCCGTGGGAAGAAGATCCCCTGAAAACTATTACAAATGAAAAACAATTAAATTCATATAAACATCATGGGTTTTGGCAACCAATGGATACGATCAGGGAAAGAACAATTCTTGAAGATTTGCACTCATCAAATAAAGCCCCTTGGGTTACATGGTAGATAAAGATAATATTTTTTAAAGTTATTTAAAGTATAGGTGATTAATTGGATACTATTGAACTAGCAAAAAATATTAGAAAACATGTTCTTAAAATGACCAGTAAGGGTAAAAGCTCTCATGTAGGTTCTGCGCTATCTATTGCTGATATTTTAGCTGTGCTCTATACAAACATGAATATTAATCCAAAGGATCCTATTGATCCTAAAAGAGACAGATTCATTTTAAGTAAGGGACATGCAGGAGCTGCTGTATATGCTGTGCTTGCAGAGCTAGGATTCTTTTCAAAAGAAATTTTAGATACCCATTATCAAGATGGATCAATATTAAGTGGTCATGTTTCTCACAAAGGAGTTCCAGGGGTTGAGTTTTCAACAGGATCTCTTGGACATGGATTATCTGTAGCATCTGGGTTTGCACTTGCTGCAAAAAGAAAATCTCTAAACTTTAAATCATATGTCCTGCTAAGTGATGGTGAGCTTGATGAAGGATCTAATTGGGAAGCAATATTATTTGCTCCGCATCATAATCTAGATAACCTAACATGCATTGTTGATTACAATAAGCTTCAAAGTCTTACAAGTGTTAAAGAAACATTAAATCTAGAACCGCTAAAAGATAAGATAACATCTTTTGGTTGGAATGTTATCGATATTGATGGTCATAATCATGACGAATTGCAGGAATCTATTAATAAGAATACCTCAAAGCCCAAATTTATAATTGCAAATACTATCAAAGGAAAAGGAATTAGCTTTATGGAGAATAAGGTTGTTTGGCACTATAAAAGCGCAAATGAAGAAGAACTTGAGAAAGGCCTTAATGAGTTAGAGGAATGAAATTGTGAGAGATGCATTTATAGAGTCACTATCAAAGATAGCAAATAATGACAAAGATATTTTTTTAATTACTGGAGATTTAGGTTATGGTGTTTTGGATGATTTTGCTGAAAAATTCCCTTCACAATTTTTGAATGTTGGTGTTGCTGAACAGAATATGACGGGTATTGCTGTAGGCATGGCTTTGAATGGCTATAAGGTGTTTACATATTCAATAGCAAATTTCACTACATTAAGATGCCTTGAGCAAATTAGAAATGATGCTTGTTATCATAATGCGAATGTAAATATAGTAAGTATTGGAGGAGGATTTGGTTATGGAGGATTAGGAATGTCTCATCATGCAACTGAGGATTTAAGTATTATTAGAGCTTTACCAAATATTGAACTTATAGCTCCTGGTGATGACTATGAAACAATCGAAGCAACAAAGTACGTAGCAAGTTCAAATAAGCCTAGTTACTTGAGGCTTGAAAGATCATCTCATATTCACGAATTAAACCTAGACACTGATTTTGAGTATGGAAAAATAAGAAAAATAAATGATGGCAAAGATATTGCAATATTATGTTCTGGAGGTGTAACTAAAGTTGCAATGAATGCAGCAAATACTCTTAAAAAACAAAAGATTTCATTGGGTGTTTATAGTGTGCATAGCTTAAAGTCAATTGATTTAAAGTCTATATCAGAGATCTTTGAAAAATATTCTGGTGTTATAACTATAGAAGAAAATAATCTAATGGGCGGGCTTGGTTCCGCAATTAGTGAGATATGTGTTGATAATAAGATATATCCAAAATCGTTTAAAAGAATGGGGCTTAAAGATATTTATTCATCAGTTGTTGGCAGTCAAGAATTTTTAAGAGATTTTTATAACTTGGGTGAGGAAGATTTAATTAATAATGTTTTAAAAATGCTTGATAGCTAAGTTATAACTGTTTATTTGAATATTAAAATGTTTTTTTGTAAAACATATAGATAATGTTAACAGAACCCTATAATGATTTATGATTAATCATTTTAATAATCGACTCTGATAAAGATATTTTTTGTCTAATTCCAAAACATTCTTGAATTTTTTTACAATTTGGGACATATACAGATTTTTTTAAATTTATGCTGTTAATATTTTGTATCTCAACTTCTAAATCTTTATTTGATAAATCGATTATTAGCATAGCAAGCTCCTTTATTGAAATACTATCTTCTGATCCTATGTTATAAGTTGTTTTGTTAAATTTGTCATTTCTTAAGATCTCCAAAATCCATTCTGACATGTCATCTTGATCAAGGTATGATCTGACTGACTTTCCATCTCCTTTTATGATTATATCTTTGTCATCGATAACATTTTGAACAAAATTTCCAATTGCAAAGTGAACATTTAATGGCAGATGAATACCTGAAAAACAAAAACATCTAGCTATTGATATATTTAATCCATGTTCATCATGATATAAAGAACATAAATGCTCAGCTGTTTGTTTTGCTATTGAATAAACATTATGAGATTCTAAATTATTTGTATTGCCATTAAAATCCTCACTGAATTGATTCATATTTGGCAGCATCTCACCATATACAGCCCCAGAGCTAATAAATAAAAGCTTGGCATTAGGTAATTTTTTTCTTACAAATTCCAAAATATTCCTAGTTCCATTGACAATCTGATCGAATCTGTCGATATGTTTTAAGTTTGAAATATTTGTTGAGTCTGCTGCTGCATGAACAACATGAGAAAAGTTATGACCTTCAAGTTGTGTCATATCATTTAAAATATCAGCACTAATATACTTTATATTTTCTAGCTGCTTAAATTCTGGGTTGTCAGCTAAAAAAGAATCTGCAGACCTTCCAACAATTGTAATTTGGTTAATATCTGAAATATTATTGGTCTTAATATAATTAATAAAAGCTTTACCAAAAAAGCCAGTTCCGCCAATGAATAAGATATTCATCATACAATTATCCTTATAAACCTCTGTCTAGAATTTTACTTCTTAAGGATTTATTTTCTGAAAAGGGCCCATCTACATTGTCAATCGTGAGTTGTTCATCTGCAGCTATATTAGTTTTTAAAACTTCTCCATTAAAAACTTCTCTGCATGATAATTGTCCTTTATGCAAAGGTATTGCTAAATAGAAATATTTTTCAAAATTATCATGATTAATGACTAGGCCTTTCTTAAGATCTTGCTTTGCATAAATGCCTCTAACAAGAGCATCTAAATATCTTGTTTCATTTTTTGGAATTGGCCTTCTCTGATTATTTATTCCGCCTGCCATCTCAACTGCTTTATGATAGGATTTGAACCACTCATCACATTGTTCAGGCAACATACAATATTTTTGAACAGTATGTTCTGGCCATTCAATATCAATATGTCTTTCCCATGTTCTTACTCCTTTAGCATATGACATCAACATTGATGATGAACAGTCATGGTATTCATGTGAAGAAAATCCAATAATATTATTAGGATATCTATTTTTTAAATAATCAATTTGATCAAGATGCAATTGGTCATCTTCTGTTGGATACAGTGACACACAATGATTAATACATAAAGGTATTTCTCTTTTTGAAAAAAAAGAAACCAAATCATCTAAATCTTTTTCAGAAGCGCCTCCAGAAGACACAATTACTGGTCTTCTAGTAGTTGCTATTTTTTCAATTAGTGGCCAATCATTCATATCTGAGCTAGCTATCTTTATAATTGGAAGGTCAAATTCTTCACATAAATCGACAGAATCTTCATCAAATGGTGTAGACATAGGTAAGCAACCTAAATTCTAAATTTCAACAATAAGTATCTTATATTCTTCTTTTT
>Ga0160422_10002454_pt1 | contig 11622 bp, 13 predicted proteins | sample Fk160mmetaG_FD_108192 | JGI IMG/M metagenome (GOLD analysis project Ga0160422, IMG submission 108192) | Marine microbial communities from the Central Pacific Ocean - Fk160115 60m metaG | ecosystem: Environmental > Aquatic > Marine > Oceanic > Photic zone | place: The Central Pacific Ocean... | reverse complement strand
TTCATTACCAAACATTATGAAAGCAAAGAAGAAGCCAATAGATGAAAAGCTTCCTGAAGATTATAACTTAGAGATCTCGCCTATGCTTGAGATAGTAAAAGTTTCTGAACCGGCCCAGAGAGAAGCAGGAATTAAAGTAGAAACAGTTGAAGAATTAGTTGATAAATTAAAAAATGAAGCAGGAGTTTTATAAATGACAACCCTTTTAATCGCAGAACATAACAATAGTGCACTTGCAGATGCAAATAAAAAAGCTATGGATGCTGCAACAAAAATTGGTGAAGATATTCACATCTTAGTCGCTGGAAAAGATTGTGCTAGCATTGCCAATGATGCATCAAAAATTGAAGGTGTTTCAAAGGTTCTATTATGTGATGATGAAATGTATCAAAATCATTTAGCTGAGCCATATGCTGATCTAATCGTTGCAATAGCAGATAATTATAATACTATTATGGCAATTGCCACAACAACTGGAAAAAACTTTATGCCCAGAGTTGCTGCATTATTGGATATTCCTCAAATTTCAGAAATTATCAACGTTATTGACTCAGAAACTTTTGAACGCCCTATTTATGCTGGTAACGCAATTCAGACAGTAAAGTCTATTAATGATAAAAAAATTATTACTGTTAGAGCTCCATCATTTCAATCAGTTGGAGATCAAGATGCATCTCCTATTGAAAATATTAATAGTGGAGAAAATAAAAATTTATCCGAACATATATCGGATGAACTTACTAAATCAGATAGACCTGAACTTACTTCAGCTAAGGTAATAGTCTCAGGTGGTAGAGGTATGCAATCAGGAGATAATTTTGTTCTTCTTGAGGGAGTTGCTGATAAACTAGGAGCGGCATTAGGTGCTTCACGAGCTGCTGTCGATGCAGGATTTGTTCCTAATGATTACCAAGTTGGACAAACTGGAAAAGTTGTTGCTCCAGAGCTTTATATTGCTGTAGGTATTTCTGGTGCAATTCAACATCTTGCGGGAATGAAGGACTCAAAAATTATTGTTGCAATTAATAAAGATGAGGAAGCCCCTATTTTTCAAGTTGCAGATTATGGACTAGTAGCGGATCTATTTACAGCTATACCTGATTTAGATGCTGCATTAGATTGATAAGTAGATAATTCTTTATAACTTTTAATTATTTCGATAACTTCATTATCGTCCCATTCCCAGGGTCCATCCCTTCTTCCTACTTCATTACCTTTATGGTCAAGTAGTAATGTCAGTGGAAGGCCCTTTGCTTTTGAGTAAAGTCCTGATTTAGTAGAATTATCATGGTATATTTTTAAATTCTTCAGCCCTATATCTTGATAAAATTCTTGAATTTTAAAGATATCAGTTTTTTCAACCGCAATAGCTATAACCTCAAAATTATTATCCCCAATAGACCCTTGCAAACGATCTAGGGATGGCATTTCAATTTTACAAGGCAAGCACCATGTTGCCCATAAATTAATAAGCAAAACTTTTCCCTTAAAATTCTCTAAAAAAAACTGATTATTTTCTATATCGTAAAAATTAATTTCGTCTAGGCTTGCTTCTTTATTTGGCCCAAGAAATACTTTATCATGACTTATATTGCTTTTTTTATCGCCAAAAGAAATAAAAAATAAAAAAACAAAAGAAGATATACAGATTAGCCCTATTAAGAGTGGTTTTTTTGATATATTCATATTGTATTACCTTAGATTGTTAATAGGCTTGGAAAAATGAAAAAAAAACCATCAAAAAACAAAATGTGGGGAGGAAGATTTACCTCTAAGCCATCAAATCTTTTACAAAAAGTTAATTCATCAATTGATTTTGATTATAAACTATTTGAAGAAGATATTGAAGCATCAATTGCACACGCAAAGATGCTTGCGGAATGCAAAATAATTTCCAAAAAAGACTCGGTATCAATTATCTCAGGTTTAAAAAAAATTAGTAGTAAATTTAAGGAAGGAAATTTTAAATTAAATCCAGAATTAGAGGATATTCATATGAATATAGAATATCAATTACAAAAAGAAATAGGAAATCCTGCAAAGAGATTACATACTGCCAGATCAAGGAATGATCAAGTTTCAACTGATTTAAGACTTTACGTAAGAAAAAAAAATAATCAACTGATTAGAGAAATATCAAATTTACAATATGCATTATCAAAAAAGGCTAAAGCTGGATATAATTTATTAATGCCTGGATTTACTCATATGCAAACTGCTCAACCAATTACATTTGGTCATCATCTCCTTGCATATGTCGAAATGTTATCAAGGGATAAAAGTAGATTCATTGATTGCAATAAGAGATTAAATGAAAATCCTCTTGGGTCAGGGGCACTATCTGGTACTTCTTTTCCAATAAATAGAAAAATCACAACAAAATCATTGGGATTTAACAAGCCTATGCAAAACTCTTTAGATGCAGTTTCATCTAGAGATTTTGTTTTAGAAACCATCTCCTCAATAACTATTTGCTCAATTCATCTTTCAAGATTGGCAGAGGAGATAGTAATGTGGATGTCTGGTGGTTTTGATTTTATTGATCTTCCTGATAATTTAACAACAGGATCATCTATAATGCCTCAAAAAAAGAATCCTGATCTTGCTGAACTTATTAGAGGTAAAACCGGAAGATTAATTAGCTCCTTTATAAATATTTCTATTGTTATGAAAGGATTGCCTCTTGCTTACTCAAAAGATCTTCAGGAGGATAAAGAGCCAACTTTTGACGCTATAGAAAATTTTGAATTATGTCTTCAATCAATGACGGCTATGATAACATCATTAAAAACCAATCAAAAAAATATGGAATTAGCTGCATCCTCTCAATTCTCAACTGCAACTGATCTGGCAGATTGGCTTGTACAGAATTTAAATATTCCATTTAGAACCGCTCATGAAATTACAGGTAAAATTGTAAAATTATGTTTAGATGAAAATATTGCCCTTGAACAAATAAATATAGAAAAACTAAAAAAAATAGATAAAAGAATTAACAAAGGAATATATAAAGCTTTAAATGTAAAAGACTCTGTTGAAAGAAAAATTTCTGAAGGTGGTACATCTCCAAAAAACGTTTTAAGACAGGCAAATAAATGGATTAAGAGACTTGAAAATGATAAATAATAAAAGAATTCTGGTTATTTTTATTGTTTTAATAGTTTTGGGTAGTTGCGGAAGAAAAGGGGATTTATTACCACCTCCAAATCTAAATTCAATATTATCTTCTATTTTTATAACGGAATAAATAATGATTAATTATAATTATAATAATGGTAATTTAATTTTTGATAATTTAGTAATTAAAAATATAACAGAAGAAATTGAAACTCCTTTTTATTGTTACTCCTTGAATTATTTAAAAGATCAATATTCATTATTAGATAAATCAATTAATCTTAAAAATTACGAAATCTGCTATGCATTAAAGTCAAACTCAAATCAATCAATAATTAAAAATTTTGCGAATATGGGTTCTGGAGCCGATGTTGTGTCAATTGGTGAAATGAAACGTGCTCTTAAAGCTAATATAGCACCAAATAAAATAGTTTTTTCAGGAGTTGGAAAGAAAGCAGATGAAATTAAGTACGCATTAGAAAATGATATTTTAATGTTTAATGTAGAATCGATAAGTGAATTAAAAAAAATTTCTGATGAAGCTGTATTACAATCAAAAAAAGCTCCAATTGCTATTAGAATAAATCCAGATATTTCTGCTGGAGGAAATGATAAAATTTCCACCGGTAAGGCCCAAGATAAATTTGGGATAAGCTGGAAAGACGCCTCTCATGTTTATGAATATGCATCTACTCTACCTGGTATAAAAATTAAAGGAATTGATGCCCATATTGGTAGTCAAATAAATCAACTAGAACCTTTTGGAAATTCATTTGATAAATTAAAACAAATTATCCACATGTTAAAAGATAAAGGTTTTAAAATAGATATTATAGATGTTGGTGGTGGTCTGGGAGTTAAGTACAAAAATAATGAAACTTCGATTGATATAAAAAAATATGGAAAATTATTATCAGAGAAACTTGGAGAATTAGACTGTAAAGTAATCATCGAGCCAGGAAGATTTTTAACTGCAAACGCAGGAATATTAGTGACAAAAATTCTTCATATAAAAAAATCTGATATTAAAAATTTTGTTATTGTTGATGCTGGAATGAACGATTTTATTAGACCAACTTTATATGGGGCACATCACAATATAATACCTCTAAATGAACCAAAAAAAATAGAAACCCTTAAATGTGATATTGTTGGACCAGTATGCGAAACTGGTGATTTTTTTGCTAAAGATATAGAGCTAAAAGATATAAATGAAGACGATTTCTTGGCAATATGCTCGACTGGAGCATACGGATCTGTTCAATCCTCAAACTATAATACGAGAGCGAGTATAGATGAATTATTAATAAATAACGGTGAATATGAAATTATTAGAAAAAGAATTAATGAAGATACTATTATTAGCAGAGATATAATTTCAAAATGGATATAGTTACTCAATAATTTCAACATAAATATTAGAAGCATTTTCAGGAAAATTACTAAACTTAACCTCAAAATCTTTGATTTCTAAATAATCAAAAGTTTCATTATCAAATTTTACAATTTCACTCATTAAAACTATTCTATCATTACTTTCTATAATGACCATTATAGATGGAACTTTTCTTATATAATTTTCTTGATTTATAAGAGAACCAGTTACTATTAATGGAGATCCATTATCTGAAGAGGATATTCTACTGGATAAGTTATTGATTTCTATTCCCCTAAACTTTATTGAAGGATCAAAAACTTCTATTATTGGTGATAAAGTAGGGAATTTATTCACAATTAAAACCCTATTATTCCAACCTATAATAAAAGAGAAAAAAAGGAAAAGTAAAAAAATCCAAAAAATAAAATCTGATTTATTTGTTTGCGGCTTATTAAATACAACCGGCAATGGGTGATCAGGTTTCTTATTTTTGTCAATTTCATCTTGATTTTTAATTTTTGTCTCTAGACCTTGAGTTGAAGATGGCTCAAATAATTTTGGAATATCAATGGGTTCTCCTTTTGAGGATGAAGTCCAAGTTAATGAACATCTTGAACATTTTAATTTTTTAGGTGATCCATTAAATTTTTTTTCATCCAGAAAAAAATTTGTGCTGCAAGATGGACATTGAATAATCATTTAATAATTTTTAAACCTATAAATTTTTTGGTGAAACTCTAATTATTTTACCAGAATTTTTCTTTTCCCTGCTTTCTGTAAGAATTATTAAATCACCACTTTTAGATGATTTTATACTCCTAATTCTAGAGTTAATTTCTTTAAACATAATTTCTTCAGAAAGAACTATATTATCTTTAATTGCTAATCTTCTAACGTCACCAGATGCCAACGCTGATATAAATAAATTCCCATACCATTCAGGAAATAAATCACCGTAATAAAAAGTCATATCAGATAAAGCAATTGAAGGTGTCCAATATTTTATAGGTTGTTCCATTCCCTCTTTTTTTTTAAATGGTGAGATTATAGAACCATTATAATCAATACCATATGTTATTGCTGGCCAACCATAATTTAAACCTGGATTAATTATATTTAATTCATCGCCACCTTTTGGACCATGTTCATGACTATAAATAACTCCATTAATATCTTTTGCTAGACCTTGTTGATTTCTATGACCATAGGTAAAAATATCTTTAAGAGCTCTGTCTTCGCTAAAAATTGGATTATCACTTGGAATTGAGCCATCATCATTAATTCTCAATATTTTACCAAAATGATTATCTAATTCTTGTGCCTTCTCTCTATGATTAAAACCATCCCCAGATGAAATTAATAGGGTTTTATCATTTAAAAATAATAATCTTGCACCATAATGAGCTGATGTTTTTCTGAAGGCTTTTGCGGTATGGATTGTTTCTACGTCAATTAAAGTATTTTGATGAAGTTTGGCTCTTGATACCCGCAGAGTATTTCCCTCTTCAGTTTTAATAGAGTAAGATATATAAATAAGATTATTTAATTCAAAATCAGGATGTAACTCAACATCAGACAAGCCGCCTTGGCTTCTAGCTAATACTGAAGGAACATTTGAAACAGTTATAAATTTTTCTAGGGAGGAATTATAGATTTTTAATTTTCCAGTCAGCTCAGAAACTAAAAAATCTCCATTTGGAAGAAAATCGATATCCCAGGGCATATCAAGACCTTCATATAAAATTTCCAACTTATAGATTTTGTCGTTAGCATTCACTGAATAACTCAGTGAAAAGTAGATTATAGAAATTAATAAATATTTAATTATTTTTTTCATATGTAAATACCTTTAAAAAAAATTCCTTTAACTGATTAAAAAATATTCCGCCAATGAAACCAATCAAGCAAAATATTAGTAAACCCATTAATTCTCTTACGCTAGAAATCAGTACAATCTCATCAAAAGTTATTTTTGTATAAAAAATAATTCCATAAACGCTTACAAGGCCAGCAAAGCCAAAAGAAAACATGGAATTTACTGGTACAATAAATCTTATTATAAATGTTAAAAAATAACCGAAAAATAGAGCAATAGAAATTATACTGTACATATTGATAGGAATTCCCCATTGCATCAAAATTGGTGATAAACCACCTCGTAGATCATGAAGAAATGAGTCGACTAAAACAAAAAATGAAATATCAAATCCTTGTGTTTTTAACCAAAAAATATTCCATATAGTATTTTGAAAAAGTATAAAAACACTGATCAAAATGGAGGAAAATATAAAAGCCAATAACAAACTAAAGAAAAGTTTTATTGAATGCATCTTAATATTACCTCTTCTCTATTAGCCATATTCCCATTGTAATAAAAATTAAACCGAATCCAATTACAAAATTAATTTTCTCATTCAAGAAAAAAATACCAATTAACAATGCCCAAACTGGGATTAAATAATTTACAAGTGATAGAAATAATGGTCCTTTTAAAGAAATTATTTTAAACCATATTAATGTTGCTATTCCTGTTGGAAACACTCCTAGAAAAAATAATGCAACCAAACTTTTAATTGGGGTATTATCGAATTTTAGTGGGTTGTTTTCAAAAAAAGATAATATTAATAAACAAATTATACTTCCACATATCAATGAGCTAAGAGATCTCTCAAAGGAATCCTCTGGTGGAGCATTTTTTATTATTACGCTAGCCAAAGCAAAAGAAAATGTTCCTAATAAAACAGCAATCTGACCAATAAAAAAATTATCATTAATTGTTAAGCTGTTAAGACTATTGAGTCCCACCAACAAGATAATACCAAATAATCCTAAAAAAATTCCAAAGATTACTTTTATGTTAAGCAAGCGGTCTTTAAGTAAAAAGTAAGATAAAACCAGAGTTATTATCGGATTTGTTCCCATCAAGATTGCAACCAAAGAGGATGGAATAAACTGTGCCCCCCATGAAATAATTGAAAATGGTAATGAAAAACCTAAAAACCCAATTAAAAAACTCCATAACCAAAAATTTAGAGAAATTGGTAATTTTCTTCTCAAAATAAGAAAAAATATAAATATAGTAATACTTCCGATGATAAGTCTCATGAATGTCACTTTAAGAGGACTAATTGCTTCTAATGAAATTTTTAGAGCAGCAAAGGAAGATCCCCACATAATAACCAAACAAAAAAGCAATGCGTAAGGAAAAAGGGTTGAAAGAGTTTTATTCATAAAAGGCTTCCTGGGTATTTGGCCAAGTAATATTCTTTAAATAGACTAAGAATGATTATTAAGATAGAAAAAATAAGTATATTTCTTTAATTATTATTTTGTGAGAAAAAAAATTTTTATTTCAGCAAAGATCAAAATCGCCTCTTTACTAATTCTCATATCTTTTTTAATTTTTGATATTTTCAATTTTCTAAATCTAGGTAATCAAAACAAAATAATTAATGAAAATAAAAAAGCCATTGTAGTTTTGACCGGGGGGCCTAGAAGATTGGAAGAAGGGTTCCATTTATTAGAGAAAAAAATGGGTAATGCTCTCTTTATTTCAGGAGTGAACCCAATAGTTACAGAAAAAGACTTAAAAAAAATTTTAAAAATAGATAGCTCTGATAAAAAAATTATTTTATTTGATTGCTGTGTTTATTATGAAAAAAAATCAAAAGATACACAATCAAATTCTATCGAAGTAAAAAAATGGTTAAATGAGAATGATTATAATGAAATTTTTCTAGTTACATCCTCATCTCATATGCCAAGAAGTATTTACGAGTTCAAAAAAAATGCTCCTAAAATTATCATATATCCCTGGAATATAACTCAAAAAGAAAAAACAATTTTTATTAAAATGAAAAAATTGACTATCGAATATTTAAAATTTAATTTTATAAGACTAAAATATTTTTTTAAATCAAATAATAGCTATGAATATTAAAAATAAAATTTTTTCAACTATTTCAATTAATTTAATAATTTTAATTACTGCAGTAATTGCGATTTTGGGCTTGCCCTGTTTAGCTTTGCCAAGAAAGTATACTGCTAGACTAATTAATTTTTGGTCTAAAATAATGTTATCATTTTTTAAAAATTATGATGGTTTAGATTGGAGTGTCCAGGGTATTAATAATATTCCTAATGGTCCATTTGTTGTAGCTTCAAAACATCAATCTATATGGGATACAATTTTTTTTACTGCCTTTTTCTCTGATGCAGCAATGGTTTTAAAGAGAATTATTATATTGATACCATTTTATGGACTACATGCTATTAAGGCAAAAATGATCTGGCTTGATAGAAAAGGCCACAGTAAGGCTTTAAAAAAATTAATTAAGCAGGGAGAAAATTGCAAAAAAGAAAAAAGACCGATTGTAATCTTTCCAGAAGGCACAAGGAGTCGAGTTGGACAGAAGAGTAAATATAAACCAGGAGTTACAGCTTTATATAAATTTTTAAATATACCATGTGTTCCTGTTGCTCTTAATTCTGGTTTATATTGGGAGACTAAAGGTCTTAAAAGAAATAAAGGAAAAATTATAGTAAAATTTATTGAGCCTATTGAACCTGGCTTAAGTAGAGACAAATTTGAAAAAAAATTAGAGGCTGTTATAGAAAGCGAAACAAAAATCCTAGTCGAAAGTGCTATTAATTAGTTAATTATTTATTTTTTTCTACCAAAATCAATTTTATCATCTTCTTGTCCTGCATCAATAATTCTTTTTCTTACATTTCTTGTTTTTTCAAAGCTGGAAAAAAGCATATTTGTATCTTTTTTTAAAATAGATTCTTTTAATTTTATTAAATCATTTGAAAATAAATCCAACATCTCTATAACTGCTTCACTATTATATGTGAAAATATCGCTCCACATTTTTGGATCAGATGCTGCTATTCTTGTAAAATCTCTAAATCCACCAGCTGAATATTTTACAACTTCAGAGTCAGTTACGTTAGCTAGATCATTTGCCGTTCCAACAATGTTATAAGCTATAAGGTGGGGAATATGACTTGTTATTGCGAGTACTTTGTCATGATATAAGGCATCCATAATTTCAACCTTTGATCCAAGTAATTCCCAAAAATACTTAATTCTTTTAACACTCTCCTCTGAATTGTCTTTTGTTGGCGTTAAAATACACCATCTATTTTCAAATAACTCAGGAAAGCCAGAATCAGGACCAGATTCCTCTGTACCTGCTATAGGATGACCTGGAATAAATTCAACTTCCTTTGGGATTAAATCCTTTAACTCCTCTAGGACAGCAAACTTTGCTGATCCAGTATCAGTAACAATACTTCCTTTTTTTAAAAAAGGAGCTATCTCTTTAATTATTGGCTTAAATGTTGATAAAGGTGTTGCCAATATTATTAAGTCAGCATCATCAACAGCCTCAACTAAGTTTTTTTCAGTATAATCAACAAGACCTCTTTCAACCGCCCTTAAGAGAGTTTTCTCAGTTTTTGCATAACCAATAATTTTTGACTCAAAGTTATTTTTCTTCATACTCAGGCCAATTGAACCTCCTATCAATCCAAGTCCAATAATACAAACTGTATCAAAATTATTTTTCATATTACTTTGAGAGCTCCTTCAAGGATTTAATAAAGAGATTATTTGCTTCATCATTCCCAATACTAACCCTTAGAAAATCTGGTAAATTATACTCATGCATTTGTCTAAGAATTAGACCTTTAGAACATAAAAAATTAAAAACATGATTTGAATCAAAACTCAAATTCTTTGGAATCTGAAACAAAATAAAATTACAGTTGCTTGGAATTGTTATATATCCAAGGTTGTCAAGTTCTTTAGAAATTTTTGGTAGCCATAAACTATTATGCTCTATTGATTTCAAAATATGATTTTGATCATTAATAGCAGCTACTGCAACCTTTTGAGCTGTAGAATTTACTGAAAAAGGTATCCTTAATCGACCTAAAACATTAATCACCTCATCAGGACAATAAGCCCACCCTACTCTTAAGCCAGCGAGACCATAAGCTTTTGAAAAAGTCCTCGTAACAACAACATTATCATTATCTTCAACCAAAGAGATAAATGATGAGTAATCTTTGTTATTTACATATTCTATGTAAGCTTCATCAATGACCAATAGTATTTTAGAAGGAAGATTTTTATGAAGATTTATTAATTCTTCATATGAAACCATAGTCCCAGTTGGATTATTTGGATTAGCTATAAAAATCATTTTTGTAGAATTATTTACTAAACCTAAAATTGACTTTACTTGCGTTTGAAAGTTTACCTCTTTAGCCCTAACTACTCTTGCACCTGAAGCCTGAATAGCTAGAGGATAGACTGCAAAAGAATTCTCAGAGACAATTGCTTCATCATTCCCAGATAAATAAGCTCTAGCAAGTAAATGAAGTATTTCATCTGAGCCACATCCGCAAATTATATTATTTTGGTTTATGGAATAGAATTTAGATAACTTTTTTATTAACAATGAATTTGATGGATCTGGGTATACGGTTATATCCTTAACAGCTTCATTATATGCATTTATTACACTTTCGCTTGGACCAAATGGATTTTCATTTGAAGATAATTTAAATATTTTATCAGTGCCATTAATACTACTAGCTCCACCTTTGTAGGATTTTAAATCATTTAAAAAATTATTTGGTATCGGTTTATTCATATCTAAAAAACATTATTCTGATTAATAGTTATATTATTAAAATCTCAAAAAAAGAAATCTTAGTTTTTTATATAACTTATTAAATTCTTATAACATAACTTTAAAATTCATTACTAAGCATATTTTATTTGCAATTAATAAAAATAAGTCTTATGTATCAAATAACATTTTGAGAGGGAGAAATCCCTGCCAACCTGCAATAACCTGCGAAGGTGGTAACTTTAATGTGGCTAAGTAAGCAAAAAAAGGTCTCTCTCTTATTTGTTAATATAGTTAGTTTAGCTTTCTAAAAAAGCTGGGTATTTGATTTTCAGATTGTGCACCCTAGATTTCCTAAAAGCACTAAAGAGAGGAAAAAATGAAAAAACAATTTTTTAAAAAAACTCTATCACTAATATCATCTTTGGTACTAGTTTTATTCATATCTATAAGCCCACTAAAGGTATATTCTCAAGAAACAAC
>Ga0160422_10002453_pt1 | contig 11624 bp, 10 predicted proteins | sample Fk160mmetaG_FD_108192 | JGI IMG/M metagenome (GOLD analysis project Ga0160422, IMG submission 108192) | Marine microbial communities from the Central Pacific Ocean - Fk160115 60m metaG | ecosystem: Environmental > Aquatic > Marine > Oceanic > Photic zone | place: The Central Pacific Ocean... | reverse complement strand
GCATTTATCTCAGCCATTATAGATGCATCGTTATCGTTAAGTATTTGATCGTTTTTATTAAGTGTATCTATACTTTCACTATAAGCCTCAAGGGTTTCATCTGCTGTTTTCAAAATGCCATCAAGCTCTTCAATCTTTGTCGTATTGGCAGTAATCGAATTTCTCTGTTCTTGATCATTGTTCAAGAGTGCAGGAATTATAGAGGAACCCCCAATAAAAATTGCATCCTTAACTGCGTTAACACCTTCAGTGTTTGAGGTAATAGCAGCGGTTTGTTCAGGAGATATGCCTCCACCAATTCCACCTTCAGCTATTTGCGTTTTTATTTTGTTTATTTCATTCAGGTTTGACAATGCAACTACTAAGTAAAGAGCATCATCAACTTTGGCTCCATCCAAATTAACACCCTCAAGATTTGACCCAGTCAATTTAGCACCTGTAAGAATGGCGTTTTTCAGATTAGCATCTTTTAGATTGGCCCCTGCACTCATGATTGGACCCTCTGGACCGAATCCAGTTTCTATTGAACCGAAATTTGCGTTACTAAGGTTACTGTTACTAAGATCAACACCTATAAGTATTGCTCCGCTAAAATCAGCAGATGTAAAATCAACGTTTGAAAGATTAGATTGACTTAAATCTGCCTCTATAAAATAGGCGCCATTTTCAATCTTTGAGCCTGATAAATTCGCAGATATTAATTTCGTCTCTGAAAAATATTGTGGCAATTCAGCACCACGTAAATCAGCACCACTTAAATCAGCCCCAGTCAATTGGGCATCTTTAAGATTTGCATTTTTCAGATTTGACCCTTTCAGATTTGCGTAACCAAAATATACATCCGATAAATCAGCACCTTCAAGATTAGCGCCCTCAAGATTAGCACGGCTGAAATTGATTCCTGAAAGATTGACTCCTGGTTTAATTTCAAACTCCTTATCTACTGCTTCGATCGGGTCGTAACCTATGACTGTGCCAGTGCCATCTGGTCCAATTTCTGCATTCAAACAGTTTATTGAGATTAAAGTTAATAGTGTTGTAATAAATAATATATTCCTCATACCTCTTATTTAACACATCTTTGAGATTTTCCAAAGATTCAATTAGGTGGTCTGAGGTAAGAAAAAAATTTAAACTCTTAGCCTAGAGATCACCCCCCCACATTCTCAAGTGGATCATGAAGAATAGGTTCTGGTGGGCCCTGTGATTAGTTTTCGTTGATTTGTCCAAATAGGTCTGGCCCCAGAAAAAATAAGGCAGCAATTCCAAAACCAATAAGTAAAACTAGAATTTTTTGCCACCAAGGAATAACCTTGAACCAATTTACATTCTCTTCTTCATTTTTCATATTTATATAATACTAACATAACAATTAAATAATCAATAATTACCTATAATTTATAACGGCCTATGGCAGGTGGACGTCCTTCACGATTCCCCCGAAAAACTGACCACGAATCAAGAGATCAATGGCGTATTACAATGATCATGAATAAGGGTAAGGGCTTCATGGGTTACCTCTTTCTGGCTCTATTCCTAGATGATGATGTTCTGCGAGTGGCAAAATAACGGTCTATTTCTTCCCAGCTGATTTTTGCTATTTTCGTATTAGAGCTACGCCAATCAGCAACCAAATTACCCTGTTTATCAAAAACTTTTACCAAAATTCCAAGAACTACTTCCTTGTAACTATATGAGCTATATGAGCTTCGATAGCTATCAAGTTCGGACTTTGTAGTGGTTAAAACTATATCCTGATTGTATCTCATTGGATCGCTAATTTCTTTGCGCCCTCTTTGGAATTCAAATCTCCCAGACCTGCCTTCTTTGACAACTCGATACTCCAGCCGCAAGTCTTGGACTGTCTGTCGCGTGAGATTTGTTAACTTTATTTCGTAAGCATTTGTTTTTGTCTTGCTGCGACTAGTAGAACTGTAGATGGAGTTCGATTTATTTTTAAAACTGCCTAGTTGTTTCAATGTTGCTTCGATACGAAATACATAATCAATAGTTGGAGGAGTCTCCTTCATCCAGTTCCTAATGAACTTCTGATCCTTTTCGCTAAAAAGGGTAATTTTCACGTTAAGATGCTTACCATCCTTACTAATCTTAATTTCATTCGAACTTATTCCAGTATGGGAAATTAGGTCAGCTTTTATTGTCCGCCCGAATTGATCTTCAAATGTCCGTGACAAACTCTTTGATTGAGAAATTGATGTTAAAAAAATTATGAAAAATAAATTTTTGACTGTTTTCATGATACAAAATATTGAAAATTTATTTAATAATAACATTCTTGAATGTTATTTAAATAAATTTTATTAAACACTAACATATTATTATATTCTAACATATTATAAAATAATAATATAATTATAACGGCCCTGCTAGTCGGACATTGGGAGGAATATTGATTAGAAGTTATTTGAAAGTCTTTAATAGTGACCAAATTCACCTTTTTCCCTTTTCACAAATTAGCGAAAACTATGCGGGTTTATATTCCCTCACGGCTTACCATGTTTGGCAACTAAGTGCAATAGACCGCACAATTTTATGCATTTAAACATCAGCCATTAGATTCATATTAGATAAAATTGAATTATAATCATCATCATCGTCAGTTCATAATTCTGAGCCAAAAATTGTTGTGAGTAATTTAATTATATTTCTGTTTTTGTTTAGTGTTGTGACATTAAGAGGTCAAGGATTAACAAAAACTTTTAAGGTATCGGACCGTATTTTTGATGTGCCTGAATCTTGGAAATCAGAAACTCCAAGTTCGAAAATGCGAAAGGCGCAGTATAAAAATGGCAAATCAGAAATTGTTGTTTTCTATTTTGGTGAAGGAAGTGGTGGCAGTGTTGATGCAAACATTAATCGTTGGTTAGGTCAGTTCAAAGAACCAAAAGAAAAGTTATCTCCAGTTATAGAAAAAAAGAAAATTAAAGGTGATGTCATTACCACTTTATTTGCAAGCGGAACATTCTTGAAGGGCTCTCCATTCGGTCAAAAAGTTGAAATGTCAAACTATGCGATGAGAGCTGCAATTATTGAGTGTAAAGGTGGTCCAATATTCATCAAAATGACTGGACCATTGGATGAAGTAGTAAGGCTATCTGATGAATTTGATAAGGCTGCGCGATCGGGTTTGATTATTAAAGTTGACACCTGAAATTCAACCATAGAAGGACCAACCACTGCTAAATGTCCATGGCAGGTGGACAGGGGACGTCACTCACAATTCCCTAACAACTGACCATGAATTATGGGCTGTTTGTTATTTTTTTAGCTTTCTTTGATTTTTAATCCGCTTTTATTGAGTCCGTAGCATATAAAATTTTACACCCCATGTTGTAAAATTTACTCCACCCATAAAAAGATTTATAGCCCATATTAGTAATTGTAATGACAGACCTATAGAACAGGCCAAAGCCCCAAAAAGAAAAAATGCAAACCACAAGCCAGATTTATTATCGTTGTCATTAAGAATAGCACTAACAATAAGTAAAAAAGTACCGATAAGAAAAACCCCACAACCAAGATAATCCAATAATAACGGTTTTGATTTTATCTTTTTCTTTTCTTTTACTTCAACTGGGTCCCACCAATCATTCCTAACATCTCATACAGTTGTAACCAATTACAAAATAACCCTAAATTTACAACGGTCCATGTCATATGGACAATTTGCTGTGGCTAGGCTATACAATGTGGGTTTAAAAATTACAGACTAGGATAAATGTTATCGCTCAGAAAAAATAATTTACCTCACTCTACGATAAAGTGAGTTGACCTACTTTCATAAGTAGAGCCAACAACTACAGTCCAAGTTTTATCAAAGATCCCTATCCCAATTCTATTCAAGTTTTCTTGATATAAGTTTGGTCTGTTGTCTTCACTCTTCCACCATGAATCGTGTACGGTTTTGGGATCTTTTGAACCCGAAAACAAAACCTCACCAAATGTACCGCCGTTCCAATTTACATCTGCAGCTCTTAGTTCATACCCTTTCCCATCAGACCCGGTATGAGAAAAAAATTCTCTCTCAACCATATCTTGAGAATGTTTGTATGAAACGTTTGATAATAATTGATCCAGTTTAAAGCACTCCAAACCCATTCTTAGTCGGTTATTGTTGATGATATCCATCATTTTCTTGATTTCCTGAGAGGCCCACTCTTGTTTGTCATTAAATGATTTTGTTGATTTATGATTCTTCAATTGCTTATCGAAACTATCTACCCTATCCATTGTTTTTTTAAAATAATCGCCCGTATTAAAAACAGAAATCATTCGATTTAATGAAAGTGGTTCAAATTTTTTCTTGCCATCACACCATGAAACTTGTTCTCTGCACTGATTAACAGCATTATAGTGTTCATTTAAAGTTTCATAATCATCACTTTCTGTAAGGACTTTCCAATTTGTATACAAGGGTACGAAATTCTTATAACATTCACCTGTTTCTTCTACCATACCCTCAAAGCTGCCTCTTTGTTGGACTCTTCTCCAATCATTTTGCACCATCTCCCTTGAATTTAGGGCGGAAATATACCATTGCGTGTAATATCTGTTAAAAGTATTAAATATTCTAGAACCTGAATTACGTGAAAGTGCAGAAGGTTTAACGATCTCACTCAAATGTGATTTTAGATTTTCTAAATGATGCGATGCTGCATTATCGACCATTACCCTATAAGATCTCCTGTCCTTAATCTTTAATTTACCGGATTCAAATTGGTCATGTACCGCCTTAAATCCATTTAATCTCGTTTTTTCAGACGACGAGGTTAACATTCTCATTAACTTAGATTTTACGCTAGGGTTATCTAACGGGCTCCGCTCACTTGTTATAATTGATGCCGCTTTTTTAGATTCAACATTTCCCTTAAGGTTTTGAACCGAATCTTTCTGTTGCCCCAGGACAGTTCCTGCAATAAGGGAAAAAAACATTATTAATTTCATAGTAGTTTTTGTGTGGGGCCATTTGGATTATTTATTTATATTATATATATATGGTATAACATAATCACAAAACCTTTTTTTGATATTTTATTATAAAATCACTCTAAAATTATAACGGTTCATAGCAGGTTGAAGTTGGGAAGTATTTAAGATCACTATGATAAGGTGATCCTTGCCCTTGATGGTGTTCGACATGAACCACTTGATAATGGAGGTCTTTTGTTTGTTTATAGAGCGAATCAACTTCTAGCTCTCACCAATGCTTTTCGGGAAATATCTAAGAAACATAAGAATAATAAGAGATACCAGAAGACCATGAATGGCTTATTTGATGATTTTCCTATTGATAAAAGTAGTTTGCTATGATGAAACTCACCACCAAAAAGAGAGGTAATAAAAGCAGGGGAAACTTACACCGAAAACTCATGGAATAATCAATAGGTAATTAGCACGTTATAATGCAAAAAAATTAAGTACGAGTGCTTGCCCCTTAATCCAAACAATCCTCCCAATAATAATAGACAAGGTGATGTGGGCTAACTCCATTTTGATTAATGAATCGTATAATAATTACTGGTGAAAAATTGTAGGAAAAATCCTTTCAAAGTTTACGAATTCATTTTCAGATTAGGCTGTTTAATTTTATTAATTTTTTTTACAACCTTCATAATCGTAATTAATTTTTTTGTCTTAGAACACTTTAACAATAAATAGTGAGTTCATTTTTTTGGAATGAAACTCCAAGAACCCCTAATTTTTTCTCCATCCAAGAACTCTTCTTCATAAACATACTCTCCGTTCTCACCAAACCTTAACCATTTTCCTTCCTTTTTATTGTCAATATATTCTCCAACTTGCCATTTCTCTCCATTTTCATGCCAACTTTTTTTTAAACCATGGAGCTTTCCATTTAAATAATTTGCTTCAAATTCTATTTGTCCATTTTTATAAAACTTCATAGCTCTGCCAGTGTAGAGAACTTTTGAATTTTTAAGAAAATAATCATCTTGTATTTTTTCCAAATTGTAATGATTTATAATACCCTTTCCGATAATGTTTTTTGTGGAGCAAGCCCCGAGGGTGATAGACAAAAAAATGGTTAAAGGGTATCTCATGTTCTCAGGGTTCATGGGTTAATCAATACTGTGAGTGAAACTTAAAAAGCATATTTAACTCTCCACATCACGTGGACAATGGATCGACCGAAGTTCAAGAAAAAGATTATTGCAATGGGAATTAATATTAAGGGGCAAAAAACATAAAGAATGCGAGCGCAGCAAAGGTGAGCAGGATCAAAGAAAAGCACCCAAAAAGATCAGATCTGTATTCCTTTTTCTTACCAATAAGAATAGGGTAAAAGCACATAACCCAAAATAAGAGGAAAAATAATCCTAATCCAAAGTTTGCCACGTCCTCATCACCCCAGTGAAACGGGTCGTTTATAGCAAAGATCATCAAGCCAATAAAAAAGCCCATCCACGCCAAAAGAAGACCTTTTACTAGCGGGTGATTCCTAATATTACTCATAGCGACAAGTTCTTAGCTCCATGTGGCACACTGACCCCAAAATGATATAATAATCATATAAACACTAACATATTTCTTAAATATGGAAAATTACAAATTCATAATAGACTATCATTATAACAACGACTAACATTACAGCTCTTATGGTAATAGATTTGATTGGAAGTTTTGGATGGTTAGGGGATGAAATTGGATTCGTGTTCATCATGTTTTTATGGACTTGTATAACTATATATTTGTCATGGAATGTGAATACCCAAAATCTTGAATTTGAAACTGAAGACCAAGATAAAGAAGCAGGAAGCTTAGGATTCTTGATTTGTTTTGGAGTTGTCTATTCATTGCCAATTATTGCTCTACCGGTTTGGCTCTCCCAAGATCCTTTTGATCTTGGTATTGTTATGGAATTCACCGTTGTTCTTTTAGCTCTCGCGATATTTATTCTTGCGATTTTCACATATAAAATCAGTAAGAGAGAATTTTTAAAAAAACCAACTAGGCGATTAGTTTTTTTAATGAGAATGAGTTTAATCCATTTATGGTTTTTAGGAATCCTAGTTTCTTTGGCAGTATTATTTATAATCACAATTGTCCTTGGAGGAGGGTTAGCGGCATAATTTAAAATATCAATTATGCAGGGAGGTGGATTTGGTTTGCTATTTATCTGGGCTGAAAAAACCTGAAGCGTATCGAACTGCTACGCTGGATAGTGCTAGGCAACAAAAAATCAATGTGATTATTATCGAGGGTGAGCGCATCAATTTGCTGGCGCTAGTCCATGCTTCCCAGAATACCCAAGTTAACCTCTAATCCTAAACATGAGGTGTGTTTATTTCGTCCCTAACCTCTAATGGTCAATGGCACATGGGCAGGTGAGCATGGATAATTTTTAGTGAGCTATTTTATTAGGCTTTAGCTTTTTTGTGGTATTTAAAAGTTCATCTTTAGAATTCAAATGCGTTTGATGAGTTTCTACAAACTTATCTTTCTTAAGTAATTGTCCCAAGGCCCTTGAAATCATTTGATGCGTAAGGATTTGCCGTTCCGGTAATTACTGAGCGCAGCCCGTAGGCTGGCATCATTAGCTCCTACTTTTTGAGCATGAATAATTGCTCTATTTGCAGTTTCGATTGCTTCCTTGAAGTCACCAGTTTCCGCAAGTGCAGCAGCCAGTGTTGAAAGTGTTTTATGATTGTTTCCACGATCCGTTTTAATGATTGGTGTGATTAGTTTGATTGCCTCTTCACCGTTGCGTAATTCAGAATCAGGATGCGTAGAGAGAATCCAAGCCAGATTATTTGCGGGGAAAATCCAATCAGGACGTAGCTTAAGAGATCTACGATAATGCGTGACTGCATTGCGGCTCTTTCCTGTAGCCTGTAACGCATTGCCAAGTTGAAAATGTGCCACAGCATCAGTAGGGTTCATGCGTACACAAGCATTAAAATGATCGATGCTTTCCACTAAGTTACCGCTCCCAGCTTCAGCTATGCCAAGATTAAAGCGGAAATCAGGATTGTTTTTGTATACAGAAAATGCCGCTCTGAGATGTTTGAGCGCTTTTCGGGTTTGATTATACTGAAGTAGTGAGATGCCAGCACTCCTGTGATAGTCAGCCTCGTTCTCAGTGGTAGTCGATATCTCAGCAAAGACCTGAACGGCTTGATCGAAATTATTTTCATTAAGTAAAAGTCTTCCAAGGTGAAGGCGAGTTTCTTTTGACTGAAAGCGTAGGAGATAATCTTTAAGATAGCTTATACGAAGTGATGGTTTTCCGGCCGCAGCAAATGATTCTGCTAAACGAATCGCCTGTGGAGGAAAAAGGTCCGAAGCCCAGCGCCCTGGGAAAGGAACGGCAGCATCACGAGCTTGATTTTCGGGTTTGTCTAGGAGAGCTACATCATCTAGTAGAGTGGAAAGTTTAATATGACCTTTGTAAATTGCTGCGACTCGACCTTTTTTATCTAGTAAAAAGCTTGTAGGGATTGGTAGAGGTTGCTGCATTTCCACAAATGTTCGATGAAAAATGTCCAATATATCGAGTGTTTCTGGTGAAGCTTCTCCAGTATTAAAGGGGAATTTTATTGGAGCGCTATTCTGCTTATTTTCGTCAAAAAGTCCGACATCTAGAGCAAATATGTCTAACCCAGTATCTCGAATTATTTTTTCGTTTTGAGTCCATTCACTAATTTCAGCGACACATGGAGCACAGCTTGCGGACCATAGATTAATAAGAATAGGAGAATCTCCACTCATAGGAATGCCATCTAATGGTGGTAATGGAATGCGACCGATGAGCCAAGTCCTTGTTGTATTATTTGGTTCATTAAAAGTAATTTGGCTGGCCTTTATCGCCAAATTATCTGTCGGCGGGGTCCACAATACTGCTTGCCCTTTGCCTTGTTCTAATGTGTTGAATTGATTGATTTTTAAACCACTTACTTTTTCGGATTCGCCGCCTGGCCAGTAGACTGTAACACTTGAAATAGAGTCCTTTTTCCCCAATCCGAAATGAAGCCACTTACTCGACTGAGCAAGAAACCCATCGCCCGCACGAACGGTTTTGCTGCGCAAACTTTTGTCACCAATATCTACAACAACTCTAGCACCAACAGCATCCCTATTACTTGATGTGCCTTTTAATCGCAACGCAAACCAATTTCCTCCACGACTGCTGTTGTGAAGGAGTCTTACACGGGGAGCATTTCGATTACTTACCCAGATATCTTGATTTCCATCGAAGTCCCAGTCGCAAACTGCTACTGCTCGTCCGTCATCATATAGGCTTAAGTTGGTAGCAGCAGAAGCGTCAGTGAAGCGTCCGTCCCTAGTATTAAGAAAAAAACAATTACTCTCGTTACCGCTAAAAGATCGACCTTGGCCGATCAATTCTGTCAATGCTTTCCATCCGAGTTTGTAACGATCGCTTGCTTTAATGTCAGACAGTGCAGCTGAAAGGTTTTCAGGAGATTGGGACACGACCTGCCGCCAATAGAAGCTTCACAAATCTCCAGTGTCTTCAGTTGTGATGAATCCATTCGCAACGTAAATATCTTCCCAACCGTCATTATTAAGGTCCACAAATTTTGCGCCCCATGCCCAGCGCGCCATTGTTACCGCAGCATTTTCACTCACGTCAGTGAATGAGGAACCGATATTCAAAAATAGGCTGTTGCCACGAGCGTGACGGCGGAATGCTTCAATTTCATTTTCTATTCCAGAACGAAACTTACGTTGGTAAGTGATGCGATTTCCTGCAGAAGAGAACATGTTGCTTATATAAGGGTCGGGGCGTCCGTCATTATTGTAATCACCCCATGTAATGCTCATACCGGCCGACATATCTTCAACACCTTGAATGCCCGCGACGTCGATGAATTTTCCGTCCTGATTCAGATAGAGATTATTGCGACCGAAATCGTTAGCTACATAAAGATCTGAGTCTCCGTCTAGATCAAAGTCGGCCCATGAACAGGCATAGCTATATCTGGTATTATTAACATCCAACCCACATTCTGCTGTCGCGTCGGAGAAGTTCCAAGCTCCGTTGTTGCGAATTAGTAAATTCGCACCGCCATTGTTTGCATCATGATAAGGGATCGGCTGACCAAGGATTCCCTCGGAATTTTTTAATTCGCGTGCTGGGTTTCGACCACAGAAATATAGATCAAGATCTCCATCCAAGTCATAGTCTGCCGCTGCAAGCGAGTGCAGGTTAGAAGGGGCTTTAGTTTCTATTCGTTTTGTAAAAATACCTTTTCCATCATTTTCCATCAGCATCCAATACCATCCCTGCGCTAGTGCAAGATCTTGATCCCCATCATTATCCAAATCGACAAAGAGAACCGCACGAGTCAGCTCCATCCAATCAACTCCCGATTCTGCTGAAACGTCCTTCAATGTGCCATTCAAATTACGTAAATAAAGTTTGTTGGGTAAGCCTCCCTGCTGACTGACATAAACATCATCAAGTCCATCTCCGTTGGCATCACCAAGCGAGATGCCCTGTAGACCGTTTACATCAATTCCAAAATCACCCTGGAGGCGTGAGCGCCAGTGATCAATGCCCAACATTAATTGATCTTGAAATGAAGGGACCCCCTTGAAGACGCTTGCAGTGACATCATGAAAATTTAGTCCCTCATTTGGCTTTGGAAGAATTTCTTCGTAATCAATAAGTTTTATTTCAACAAGTTTAGGCGGATTTCCTGATTTCCACTTGCAATGCCATCGGGCATTTTGTTGAGCCTTGCCGTGAGTAGTTTTACCACTAGCAAAATAAATAATCTTAGTGGTAAACATACCTTCTGGTGAAAGGGGAGGGGTGATGTTGTATGTCTTTAACTTTAGTTTATCTTCAGACCCCTTCTGGTATATTGATCGCAATGAAGAAAGGGCTTGGCTCAAAGGTAACTTTTTCGAACTGGTACCCTTAGGAGAACGCCATACGCTTAGTAGTTTATCCGTATAACTTTCCTTTAGATCGGGGGGACGCAAAGGCTGTACAAATATTTTTGGTAAGCTTGCCTCTGGATCCAAAAGTTCCTCAAGGCGTTTATGAGCCGCATCGCTTACTACTTCAGAATCCCATCCTTCATCAACCGTAGCATCTGTCCGTTTGAGAATAACTTCAATTTTCGCATTCCGCGTTCCTTTATCAGGGAGGTATGCTTCTGTTAGAAGTTTACTTTTACTAGGGAAGGTAAATTCTTTTGCCTTAGAGTTGTTTGCAGTGCTTTTTTTCTCACAACCTGATAACAAATGTGATATAAGAATTAGAAGAACAAACAGACGTAATGAAACAAGATTCGTTTGATTTCCAGAAAAAATATTCATGCGGACAGATGAAGAAAATTACCTAGGCGCCTTCCTTTCTATAATTCTCAACTATAATGTAATATAATTTAGCACTATGATATTAAAAACAAGGAGAAACATGGTTAGCATGACTCCAAAAACTGAAATTAGAAAGAGTTGGGTTTTCTGCCTAATTTTTTTTATGGGAACATTACTTTATTCAGCAAATGGAGAACTCATAGCTCTCTATACATTTGATGATGCTGATAATCCTGATGCAGACAGTTCTGGCCAAGGGAATGATATTTCTGGTACTGTAGGAACGGCCCCGACAT
>Ga0160422_10002452_pt1 | contig 11627 bp, 8 predicted proteins | sample Fk160mmetaG_FD_108192 | JGI IMG/M metagenome (GOLD analysis project Ga0160422, IMG submission 108192) | Marine microbial communities from the Central Pacific Ocean - Fk160115 60m metaG | ecosystem: Environmental > Aquatic > Marine > Oceanic > Photic zone | place: The Central Pacific Ocean... | reverse complement strand
GCATTTAAGTATGGGGCCCCACCTCATGGAGGTCTTGCTTTTGGTTTAGACCGAATTGTAATGTTGCTTGCTGGATGTAATCAAATTAGAGATGTAATTGCATTTCCAAAAACTACTTCGGCAATGTCATTAATGGATAATTCCCCATCTCCAGTTTATTCAGACCAACTTGATGAATTGGGTCTTCAAATAAAATCAAAAAAGAAGTAATTTGTAAATAGATATAAAGTCTGTAATTTCTATTCAGATGTCTTTGATTTTTTTAAAGTTTAATACCGCACATGTACTCATTTTTAACTATGAGGTCGTATCAATACAATCCATGCTCTTCCTATGAAAAAAACAATAAACATAGATGGCGTTGATCCAATATTATTTGTTGGCTTGAATGATCAAAATATCAAAGTTTTAGAACAAAACTTTAATTCTAAAATAGTTGTCCGTGGTAGTAGTATGAATCTAGATGGTAAAAAAGAAGAAATCACTGATATCGAATTAGTTGTTCAAAATATGCTAACAATTATAAATCAAAAAGGCTCTATATCTATTGATGATATACAGGATTTAATTTCAAATGATGATTTATTAAATAATGATTTGTCAGATCAAAAAGATACAATTGTACTTCATTCCCATGGGGGGCCAATTTTTGCTCGAACAAGAGGTCAAAAAAAATATTTACATGCAACACTTGATAATGATATTGTTTTTGCTGTTGGTCCAGCTGGAACAGGTAAAACATATCAGGCTGTAGCCAGTGCAGTTGCCGCTCTAAAGAATAAAGAGGTTGATAAAATTGTAATTACAAGGCCTGCAGTTGAAGCTGGAGAGAGATTGGGATTTTTACCTGGAGATTTAAAAGAAAAAATTGATCCATATTTGACCCCTCTATATGATGCATTGCGATTTATGCTTCCAAGTGATAAGTTAAAACTTTTTCTTGAATCTCGAGTTATTGAAATTGCACCTTTAGCTTATATGAGGGGTAGAACTCTCCATAATGCTTTTATGATTTTAGATGAAGCACAAAATGCTACAAAAATGCAGATGAAAATGTTTTTAACAAGACTAGGTGTAACATCAAAAGCAATTATTACAGGAGATATTACTCAGATTGATCTTCCACCTAGTGACAAGTCAGGATTAATTGATGCAATCAATGTGTTGAAAAACGTGAAAGGAATATCATTTGTTGAATTTGACTCAAGAGATGTTGTTCGCCATGAATTAGTAAAAAAAATCATTTCTGCATATGCTAAAAAAGAAAATATTAAGGAGAAAAAGAATGTCTAATGTAATTGTATCTTTTACCAGAACCCCTGTAGGTTCTTTCTTAGGTTCTCTTTCTTCATTATCAAGCCCAAATTTGGGAGCTGCTTGTATTGAAGGTATTATTAAAAAAATCAATTTAGATGCTAATAATATAACTCAAGTAATTATGGGTAATGTACTTGCTGCAGGATCTGGACAAGCCCCTGCAAGGCAAGCATCTATATATGCAGGCCTTCCAAACTCTGTTCATTCATTGACAATTAATAAAATGTGTGGCTCAGGATTAGAATCAATTATGATTGCCGATCAATTAATAAAAAATGACCCTGAGCAAATTATTATTGCAGGAGGAATGGAAAGTATGAGTCGAGCACCTCATTATTTAATGGGCTCTAGAACTGGGACTAGATTAGGTGAAAGCAAATTAGTAGATGGTATGATTGTAGATGGATTGTGGGATGTGTATAATGATAAGCATATGGGCAATTGCGCTGAGATGTGTGCTAAAAAATTTTCTATCACAAGGAAAGAGCAGGATGATTTTGCAATACAGTCATATGAACGATCTCAAGCTTCAATAGCGAAAGGCCTATTTGAAAATGAAATAACTCCAGTTCAAGTAAAATCAAGAGCAGGTGAAACTACAATTTCTGTTGATGAAGAGCCAGCAAGAGTATCTTTTGAAAAAGTACCCTCTCTTAGATCAGTGTTCCAAAAAGATGGAACGGTAACAGCAGCCAATGCTAGTACTATTAATGATGGTGCAGCAGCATGTTTAATTATGTCTGAAGAGATGGCTAGAAAATTAAACCTTAGTCCAATAGCTCGAATCTTAGATTATGCATCTCACTCTCAAGAACCTGAGTGGTTTACTACGGCGCCTGTATCATCAATTCAAAAACTTTTAAGTAAAAATAATCTCAAAACCAATGATGTAGATTTATATGAGATTAATGAAGCGTTTGCTGTTGTTGCTTTAACTGCAATAAAAGAATTAAAATTAAATTCTAAATGTGTGAATATCAATGGTGGAGCTGTTTCAATAGGGCATCCAATTGGAGCCTCTGGAGCTAGGATAATGTGTACATTATTGAATGCATTAATTAATAATGATAAAAAATTAGGTGTTTCATCTATATGTATTGGTGGTGGGGAAGCACTATCAATATTAGTGGAGAGAATTTAGTTATGAAAGTAGCAGTTATAGGTTCAGGCACGATGGGAAATGGGATAGCTCATTCATTTGCTTCAAATGGATATAAAGTTGTTCTTCATGATATTAAAAAAGAATTTTTAAATAATGGAATTGCTACAATCCAACAAAATCTGAATAAGTTTTTTAAAAAAGGTAAAATAAGTAGTGAAGATATTGAATTTACTCTCAACAATATTAAAAGTACGACTAACATCGATGATATTAGTAATGTTGATTTAGTTATTGAAGCTGCTACGGAAGATTTTAAAATTAAATCTTCTCTATTTAGCAGCCTTGATCAGATTACTCACCCTCATTGTATTTTGGCAACTAATACATCGTCAATTTCAATTAATAAAATTGCAGATGCCACTAAAAGAGCTCATAATGTAATTGGAATGCACTTTATGAACCCAGTCCCAATCATGAAGCTTGTAGAAATAATAAAAACTAATAGAACCAGTTCAGAAACATTAGATAAAATCATTGATATTTCAAAAAGTTTGGGTAAAAAGCCGGTTGAATGTTTAGATTCTCCAGGATTTGTTTCAAACAGAATATTAATGCCAATGATTAATGAAGCAATATATACATTGATGGAAGGTGTTGCTAAACCTGAAGCAATTGATGAGATTATGAAATTGGGGATGTCTCATCCAATGGGCCCTTTGCAATTAGCAGATCTCATTGGATTAGATGTATGTTTATCAATAATGAATGTTTTAAAGGATGGATTTAATAATGATCCAAAATATGAACCATGCCCATTATTGATTAAATTATGTAAAGAAAATAAACTTGGACGAAAAACAGGGGAAGGATTTTATAAATATTAATTATGAATTTTAATTTAACATCAGAACAAAAATTAATTAAACAAACTGCAGCCGATTTTTCAAGAGATGAGTTAAAAGAAGGCGCTGTGAATAGAGATAAAAATAAAATTTGGCCTAAAGAACAAGTTGCAAAAATGGCCAATTTAGGATTTATGGGCATGATGGTTGATGAAAGCTGGGGTGGAAGTGGATTAGATACAATTAGTTATTGTATAGCCATGGAGGAAGTATCAAAGGTAGATGCTTCTGCTGGAGTAATTATGTCTGTTAATAATTCACTAGTTTGTTATTTGTTAAACAAGTATGGAAGCGAACATATCAAAACAAAATATCTCATTTCGCTTGCTAAGGGTGACAAATTGGGATCTTTTTCTTTATCTGAACCACAATCAGGATCTGATGCATCAAATATGAAAACATATGCTACGCTTGATGGGGACAATTACATTCTTAGTGGAACTAAAAATTGGGTCACTAATGGGATAAGTTGTGACTATGCAATTGTTTTTGCTTTAACCGAAAAAGGTGTAGGGCATAAAGGTATATCATGCTTTTTAGTAGAAAAATCATTTGATGGATTTTCAACTGGAAAGCCAGAAGAAAAATTAGGAATTCGTTCTTCTGATACATGCGAACTTTATTTTGATGGCGTTAAAGTCCCTAAAGAAAATTTGATTGGAAGTGAGGGTGACGGATTTAAAATAGCTTTATCGACACTTGATGGGGGTAGAATTGGAATTGCATCACAAGCACTCGGGATAGCACAGGCTGCACTTGAAGCATCAATAGATTATTCCAAAGAAAGAGAGCAATTTGGAAAACCTATTTCTTCAAATCAAGGAATTCAATTTAAGTTGGCTGATATGGCAATGGAGATTGAAGCATCAAGATTATTAATATATAAAGCGGCGTTGGCAAAAGATGAAGGTAGCGATTATGGTCATATTGCTTCTATGGCCAAGGTTTATGCTTCTGAGGTTGCCATGAGAGCATCTACGCAATGTGTACAAATTCATGGTGGCTATGGGTATGTGAACGAAACAGGCGTAGAACGATTAATGCGAGATGCTAAGATAACTCAGATATATGAAGGAACATCTGAGATACAAAGAGTTGTTATAGCTAGGGAGCTATTAAAATAATGATTTTTAAAGAAATTATTGATAGAGGACATGAACAAGTATCTTATTTTCATGACCCTACCTTAGGGTTAAAAGGAATAGTCGCGATACATAATACGGTATTAGGCCCTGCATTAGGTGGGTGTAGGATGTGGAACTATAAATCTGAAAAAGATGCGTTAATAGATGTTTTGAGATTGTCAAAAGGTATGACATATAAAGCAGCGATTGCTGGCTTAAATCTTGGTGGGGGAAAAGCTGTTATAATTGGAGATCCAAAGGTGGATAAATCTGAAGAGCTATTTAGGTCATTTGGAAGATTCATAGAAGGTTTGGGTGGTAGATATATTACAGCAGAAGACGTTGGCACATCGATCAAAGACATGGATCATGTTAGAATGGAGACAAAATATGTCACAGGGATTTCGAAGTCTTTAGGGGGTAGTGGAGACCCATCATTGTTGACCTCTTTTGGTACGTATCTTGGAATCAAGGCATCTGTGAAATTTAAATATAAAAAAGATTCTCTTGATGGCCTATCAATTGTAGTTCAAGGTTTAGGCAGCGTTGGCATGGAACTAGTTAAATATTTATCTCAGGATGGAATGAAAATTTTTGCTTATGATATTGATGCAGATCGGTTAAATCTAGCTAAAAAAGAATATGGCGTCATTCCAATAGGGGAAAATGAAGTATACGATCAAGATGTCGATATCTATGCACCATGTGCATTAGGTGCTACAATTAATGACGAAACCATTCCTAGATTAAAATGTAATATAATTGCAGGTGCTGCAAATAATGTTTTAAAAAATCCAGATAAGCATGCTAAAGAATTATTACATAGAGGAATCTTATATGCCCCTGATTATGCTATAAATGCTGGTGGTCTTATAAATGTATATAATGAATTAGATGATTATAATAGAGAACGAGCATTTTCTCAAGCTGAGGCAATATATGATATATTAATGGATATTTTTTATAAATCTGATAAGGAAAATATACCTACTACTATTGCATCTGATAGAAAGGCTGAAGAAAGAATTAATAAAATCGCCAGTTTGAAATCTTTTTATTTGCCAAATAGGCGAAAAGCAGTTTTGAAGGATCGTTAATGTCTAAATTTAATAAAATGAATAGACAGCAAAAGAGAAGTTCAAGGTTGTTGGCCCTCCAGTTAATGTATGCAAATGAGATTACTGATACCAATAATACAAAATTTTTGAAGGAAATTTTTGATATAAAGTCATCAATAAATGGCTCTAGTGATAAGCATGAAGTTTTATCAAGCTTGGATATAAGTTCTGAAATGGCACTATCGATACTACCAGAATCTATCAAAGAAAAATATTTAGAAACTATAAAGTCTTTTGATGATAAAAATTTAGACCATATATCTAATTCAATAAATAAGTTTCAATCAAAGCTGAATAGTTATAAAAAAGACATTCAGGCATATGCTCTTGAAATTTTCAAAGTGTCAAAAAAACATATTGAAGAATTTGATAAAGAGATTGTTTCAAGGTCTCAAAATTGGGACTCTACTAGAATTACTTTGATGGATAAATTAATCTTAAGATTAGTTATGACAGAAATATTATATATTGACCATGTTCCGCCCAAGGTTTCAATCGCTGAAGGAATTGAAATAGCAAAAACTATGAGTACAGAAGATAGTAGCGCGTTTGTTAATGGAATTTTGGATTCATTTTTTAATGATAGATCAAAGGAGATTGAAAAATGTCAATAATTTCTAAAGTAATTAAAACTGTTTTTGGGGATAAATCTGCAAAAGATAGAAAGCTAATTTGGCCTATTGTTGAACAAATAAATGAATTTCAAAATACATTAGATTCATTATCAGATGAAGAATTGATTAAAAAATATTCTGATTTAAAAATTGAATTATCTGAATTAATTAAGACTAAAAAAAATGAATTTGAATCATCAGGAATTGAAGATGACGATATTGATGATAAGTTAAATAAAATCGAAAATGATTTTTTAGATAAGAAGTTGGTTGAGGTCTTTGCAATTGTAAAAGAATCAGCAAAAAGACTCGTAGGGACATCTTTTGTTGTGATGGGACAGCCAATGACTTGGGATATGGTCCATTATGATGTTCAGCTCATGGGTGGAATAGTTTTACATCAAGGTAAAATTTCAGAGATGAAAACTGGCGAAGGAAAAACTCTCGTATCTACATTGCCTTTAGCACTAAATGCCCTTACAGGAAGAGGAGTTCATGTTGTCACTGTAAATGAATATCTTGCAGAACGTGACAGTCAATGGATGGGCCACTTATTTAATTTTTTAAATATTTCAGTTGGGTGCATTTTTAATCAAATGCCCCAAGATGAAAAGAAAGATGCATATGCAAAAGATATAACATATGGAGTTAACAGCAGATTTTGTTTTGATTACCTAGAAGATAACATGTCATATAAAGCTTCAAATCAAGTACAAAGAGATCATGTTTTTGCAATTGTTGATGAAGTTGACTCAGTATTGATAGATGAGGCGCGGACTCCAATGATTTTATCCGGTCAAGCGGATTATTCATCTTCTAATCAGAAATTTAATGATTGGAAGAGTAAGATTGAATCTTTAATTAGAGACCAAAATAATTTAGTAAATAAAATTGTATCTGAGGGTGAAGCGTTATTATCTACTGATGAAGATGAAGCAGGAATTAAGTTGTTATTAGCTACCCGTGGTGCACCTAAAAATAATAAATTGTTAAAGCTTATGCAGGAAACAGGAGTGGTTCAACTAATTACAAAAACAGAAAATAATTTCCTTCGTGATAAAAAAATGCATGAGCTTGATGAAAACCTTTTTTATAGTATTGATGAGAAAAGTGGAACTATTGATTTATCTGAAATTGGAAGAGAAAAGTTATCTTCATCCAATCCTGAGCAGTTCGTGATTCCAGATATTGGTGAACTTTTTCATGATATAGATAATAATTCAAGTTATTCCAAAACAGAAAAATTAGCTGAAAAAGAAAAGGTACAATCTTTGCATGCAGAGAGAAGCGAGGTAATTCACACCATTAATCAGTTATTAAGAGCGTATTCGTTGATGCAAAAAGATGTCGATTACATTGTTAAAGATCAAAAAGTTCAAATTGTTGATGAACATACTGGAAGAGTGATGCCAGGGAGGCGTTTTTCATCAGGTCTTCATGCAGCTATTGAAGCAAAAGAGAGAGTTAAAATTGAAAGAGAGTCTCAAACAATGGCTCAAATAACTGTTCAAAATTATTTTCGTATGTATGAAAAGTTAGCGGGTATGACTGGAACTGCAATGACTGAAGCTAATGAATTTATGCAAATTTATGGTTTAGATGTTGTTGAAATTGATACAAATAGGCCTATTCAAAGACAAGATCATGATGATATGATATATAAAACTAAGAGAGAAAAATATAGTGCATGTATAGAAAAAATTAAAGAATTAAGTGCAAAAGGTCAACCAGTATTAGTTGGAACTACTTCGGTAGAAGAATCTGAAACTCTTTCAAGAATGCTAAGGAGAAGTAAAGTTGCTCACAACGTACTAAATGCTAAGCAACATCAAAAAGAAGCAGAAATCATTCAACGAGCTGGCCATAAATCTTCAGTAACAATATCAACTAATATGGCTGGAAGAGGGACTGATATAAAACTTGACAATGAATCTAAAGATCTTGGAGGCTTATTTATATTAGGAACTGGAAGGCATGAATCAAGAAGAATTGATTTGCAGTTGAGAGGAAGAGCTGGTAGGCAAGGTGATGCAGGAGAGTCTGTATTCTATCTTAGCCTCGAGGATGATCTTATGAGATTGTTCGGATCAGATAGAATTGCCAAGGTTATGGATAGAATGGGTATTAAAGATGGAGAAGTTATTACTCATTCTATGGTAACAAAGTCTATTCAAAGAGCTCAAAAAAAGGTTGAAGCGAGAAATTTTAGTATTCGTAAACATCTTCTTGAATATGATGATGTTATGAATAGTCAGAGAGAACTTGTATACAATAGACGTAACTTTGCACTGCATGATACTAATATTTCAAAACTATTTAATTCAATCATTGAAGAATATTTAGATGATCTCATTGATAACCATACTAATGGTTCTGGAAATATTAAGGATGTTGATTGGGATGACTTTTGTATTGAAATTTTAGATACATTCGGCATTGACATTGCATCTATTGAATCTAAGATAAATACTAGAGATGATTTTCTAAATAATATCAATAAACAGAAAGATAGTATTTTAAATTATAAAAATGAATCTCTCCCAGAAGGAATTTTTGAAAATTTTCAAAAGGTAATGATTTTCACAGCTATAGATCATAAGTGGAGACAGCATTTATATTCCATGGATCAATTAAGAGGTGGAATTCAATTACGTGCTTACGGTCAAAAAAATCCTCTTATTGAATATAAGAAAGAAGGATTTTCCATGTTTCAAGAAATGATGTTTGATACAAATAAGGAAACCATTAAAAAAATATTTAGAACAAATTTAGTTAAAACTGAAGATTCTTCAATAAGTTCAAGTTCATCCATCCCTAAAAACCTCAAATCTACCAAAGAAAATTCACCAGAATTAGGATTCGTTTCGCCCCCTACGCAAACAAACCAGCCTCAACCCAATAGTTTTGGTCAAGGACCTTCACAATCAAGGCAGCCAGTTGTCAATTCTCAAAAAATAGGTAGAAATGAAAAGGTTACAATAGTCAAAGGTGGTGACACCAAGATAATTAAGTGGAAAAAAGCTCAAGATTTGATTTCATCAGAAGGGTGGACGTTAAAGAAGTAAAATAAATTAGGTGGAAATTTAATAATGAAATTTAATACTAAAACAATACACAAAGGTCAAAAGCCAGAGAAGCTTTATGGATCGGTTTCTTTGCCGATATATCAAACTTCAACTTTTAAACAAAATGAAATTGGAGAATATACATATGATTATTCTAGAGCAGGGAACCCTACCAGAACGAATTTAGAAGAAAATATCTGTTCTCTTGAGAATGGCCAAGATGCCATATCATTTTCATCGGGGCTATCTGCCATAAGTTCGGTGGTACAATTATTTTCAACAGGTGACCATATGATTTTTACTGACAATGTATATGGTGGTACGTTTAGATTGTTAAATACAATTATTACAAAATATGAAATTGAGCAAAGTTGGGTAGATACATCTAATGTTAATAATATAGTATCAGCTATTAAGGATAATACAAAATTAATTTTTATTGAATCTCCTACAAATCCAATGATGACTTTATCTGATATAAGAAGTATATGTGATATTGCTCATGATAAAGGTATACTTGTTGCAGTAGATAATACATTCATGTCTCCCTATTTCCAACGTCCAATTGAACTTGGCGCAGATTTTGTCATTCATAGTACTACAAAATATATAAATGGCCATAGTGATGTAATAGGTGGAGTCGTAATTGCCAAAACTAAAGAATACGGTGAAAAATTACACTATATTCAAATGTCTGTCGGTGCCGTTCCTGGTCCATTTGATTGTTGGTTAACACAGCGATCAATAAAAACTCTTCATCTAAGGATGCCTAGACATAATGAGAATGGTATGAAAGTTGCAAAGTTTTTACAAAAGTCAGATAAAATTAAAAAAATATATTACCCTGGATTAACTAGTCATCCTCAGCACGAGCTTGCAAAAAAACAACAATTAGACCCAAATGGAGAACCCGGATTTGGAGCAATGATATCAATTGATTTGGAGACTTTAGATCGAGCTGCTATGTTTTGTAAAAATCTAAAAATATTCACATTGGCTGAAAGTTTAGGTGGGGTTGAGAGTTTAATTTGTCACCCAGCAAAAATGACTCATGCATCTTTGGGAGCTGAAAAAAGAAAAAAACTTGGTATTTCTGATGGTCTCTTAAGACTTTCTGTCGGCGTGGAAGACGCTGATGATCTCATTGCTGCGTTAGAAGTTGCATTGAGTAGCATTTAAATTCTTTTGTAACATATTTTCACAGAAAAGTTTACATTATATATCTATCCTTTATGTAATTTGTAGACGGATGGGAAAAATTTATTAAAGTATAATAACAATCTCGGAGGCGAACTATTATGAAATTATTTAAAAACCTTTTAACTATTGGGGTATTTATGATATCCTTATTCTCTTTTACCTTCTCTCAAGATGTAACTCTAAGTCTAGATGGTGGTAATTTAAATTATGTTGCTACACAAGATATTGGTGGGTTTCAGTTTGCTCACAATGGATGTGTTACAGGTGCAGCAGATGGTGATGCAGGAGCAAATGGATTTACAACTTCTGTATCAGCAACTATGGTCCTTTCATTTTCTTTTACTGGATCAGTTATTCCTGCTGGAGAAGGTACATTGATTTCTTTATCGGGTGATTCAGATATTACGCAAGAATGTCTTTCAGATTTTGTTTTTTCTGATTCGGCAGGTGCTTCTTTAGCTGTTGAATGGGCGCAAATTATTTCAGGTTGTATGGATATCTCAGCTTGTAATTATAATTCTGATGCAGTTGAGGATGATGGTAGCTGCTGGTATGTAGGTGTAGATAACGATTATTGTGATTGTTATATGAATATTAATGACTGTGCGGGTGAGTGCGGTGGTAGCGCTATGGAAGATTGTGCTGGAGAGTGTAATGGTACAGCTATGGAAGATTGCTCTGGTGAGTGCAATGGTAGCGCTGTTGAAGATGTATGTGGTGAGTGTAATGGCTCTGAGACTGATCCAGCTGCATGTGTTGAAGAAGGTTATAGCCTATCTATCGGTGAGGTTACCGATACGACAATGGAAATTATCATGAATAACGAAGATGTAGTTGCTGGCTTCCAGTTTTCAATTTCTGGATTAACTGGTGCTTCGGCTGCAGGTGGTTCTGCAGAGGCTGCGGGTTTTAGTGTTCAAGTTGGAGCAACTGGGACAGTATTAGGATTTTCATTTTCAGGGGCAACGATACCTGCGGGCAATGGACTTCTAACATTAATCACATTTGACTCAATGGATAGTGAAGTATGTATTTCAGATGTAGTACTATCCGATTCAGCAGGTGAAGCTTTAGTTGTTGAGGTTGGTGATTGTTACTGTGGTCTTGCGCTTGATTGTGCTGGTGAGTGTGGTGGTGATGCTGTTCTAGATTGCGCGGGTGAATGTAATGGTGATGCTGTTATTG
>Ga0160422_10002450_pt1 | contig 11630 bp, 8 predicted proteins | sample Fk160mmetaG_FD_108192 | JGI IMG/M metagenome (GOLD analysis project Ga0160422, IMG submission 108192) | Marine microbial communities from the Central Pacific Ocean - Fk160115 60m metaG | ecosystem: Environmental > Aquatic > Marine > Oceanic > Photic zone | place: The Central Pacific Ocean... | reverse complement strand
TGGGCAAGATGTTGCTGGAAATTTTGATCTATCAGGATTAATTGAGAGGATTAGTTATGCAATTAGGAAATATAAAGCAAAAAGAGTAGCAATTGATTCAATAACAGCAGTTTTTCAGCAATATGATGCAATTTATGTTGTGAGAAGAGAAATATTTAGATTAATTGCTCGATTAAAAGAAATTGGTGTTACTACTGTCATGACTACTGAAAGAGTTGATGACTACGGACCGATTGCACGTTACGGAGTTGAAGAATTTGTCTCAGATAATGTTGTTTTATTACGCAACGTATTGGAATCTGAAAAAAGACGAAGAACACTCGAAGTTTTGAAATTAAGAGGAACTGTTCATATGAAGGGTGAATTTCCTTTTACGATGGGAGAAAATGGTATCAGTGTGTTTCCTTTGGGGGCCATGAGACTTACCCAGAGATCCTCAAATGTTCGTATTAGTTCTGGTGTAAAAGATCTTGATGAGATGTGTGGTGGAGGATATTTTCAAGATTCAATAATTCTTGCAACTGGTGCAACTGGTACTGGTAAAACCATGTTGGTTTCAAAATTCATTGAAGATGCATATCAAAATAAAGAACGAGCTATCCTTTTTGCATATGAAGAATCTAGAGCTCAACTTTTAAGGAATGCAACAAGTTGGGGAATAGATTTTGAAAAGATGGAAGATGATGGGCTGTTAAAAATAATTTGTGCTTATCCAGAATCAACAGGGTTAGAGGATCATTTGCAAATTATTAAGACTCAAATAAATGAGTTTAAACCATCGAGGATGGCTATAGATTCACTTTCCGCTTTAGCGCGAGGTGTTAGTTTAAATGCTTTTAGGCAATTTGTTATTGGAGTTACAGGATACGCTAAGCAAGAGGAGATTGCTGGGTTTTTCACAAATACAGCTGAAGAGTTTATGGGTAGTCACTCAATTACAGATTCGCATATCTCAACAATTACAGATACTATCCTACTATTACAGTATGTAGAAATAAAAGGTGAAATGGCTAGAGCTTTAAATGTTTTTAAAATGAGAGGTTCTTGGCACGATAAGAGAATAAGAGAATTTATTATTACAAGTAAAGGCCCTGAAATCAAAGATTCATTCTCAAACTTTGAACAAATATTTAGTGGAGCTCCTCATAGAATAGTTCCAGATGAAAATTTACCAAACGTTTTTAAAGGAATAGATAAAAGTTAAATAAATTCTCCAAGTTGTTCAGTAGATATATTTTTTTCACTGTTAATAGTATTTATCAAGATTTCATCTTTATCAGATTGCTCTAAAGGTAAGTCAAACCAGAAAGTTGTTCCTATATCTAATTCACTAGCCATTCTTACTTCTCCTCCATGTTTTTCAACGATCCCTCTCACAATTGATAGACCAAGGCCTGTCCCTTGTTCAGTATGAACAGCATTTTCAACTCTAAAAAAACGATCAAATATTTTTTCTTGATCAGATTGTGAGATTCCACATCCAGTATCAGCAATCTCAATTCGTATTTTTGGTAAAGGAGAAACTAATTGGCATTGAGGAGCATTCTCTAATTCATTTGGAGGGAATGCAGGACAAGAGTCAGGCCAGGTATATGCCCTAATCATTAAAATGCTATTTTTAGGACTGAATTTCAAACCATTACCAAGTAAATTATCAAAAACTTGTAATAGAAGATCCCAATTACCTAATATAGAGGGGATATTATCTTCTATGTCGCTGGCTAAGGCAACATTTTTTTCTGTAGCATTTAATTTATAATTTCTAAGAGTTTGTTCAATTGCAGGTTTTATATCCATTGGTTCAAGTTGGATTAATTTCCCAGATTCTAATCTTGATAAATCCAGTACATCATTTACAAGCCTTGTTAATCTGTCAGTTTCTGAATTAGCAATACTAAGAAAATCTAATTGTTCTTCATTAGATAACTGATCTTTTAGATCATATAGTGTTTCTACATAGCTCTTTATATTAAATAAAGGGGTTCTTAATTCATGAGAAACATTACTTATAAACCTATTTTGCGCTGCATTTAATTCAACTTCACGTGTTAAATCTTGTACTGTTACAGCAATTCCCTTTAGTTCAATTTTATTAGTATCCAGGACAGATTGTAAAACTATTCTCAAAGTCCTAGGAGGTTCCCCTACACTACACCTAATATCATCACTTTCTTTCTCTTTTTCTAGAATTGATTGAATAGAAGCATGTAAATCATTACTAAGGATTTCTGGAATCTCATTTAATAAATCTTTTCCTTCTAAGAATCTTCCTTCCCATCTAAAAAGTCTCTTTGCTGTTGGGTTGGCTAATACAATTTTACCCTGAGAGTCTAGAAGGATAGCACCATCAGCCATTGTTGCTATAAGTGATTGTTGCTTTATTTGAGCGGCTTTTAATTCTTCTATATTGGCTTCATCATAATTTTCTAACTGTGAAGCCATTTTATTAAAACATGTTAATAATTCACCCAGTTCTCCTGTCATAGGGAACGAAATTCTAGATTTGAAGTTACCTTGAGAAATTTCTCTAACTCCTCTAACTAATTCTCTAACAGGTCTAGTAATGGTAAGGGCATTAAAAACTGCCCCTAGGATTACTAAAACCCAAATTGAAATAAAAACGGCTACTGTCACTTCTCGAGTAAGTGCTGCACTTGATAATGCTTTTTTATTTGGAGTGACTCCTAAGGCTAGAGTCCCAAGATATTGTCCTTTCCACAACATAGGAACAAAAACATCAGTTACCTGACCTTGTGGAGTTGTGTGTTGTGTAATAACAGGAAATTGAGGCCTTTTTTTTAGCTCAGATGGAAGCTTTAGTTTTCGGGTAAGTTGGAACTGATTATTTGGGTTTGATGGAGTAGTACTAATTGGGATTCCAAGCTGAACAATGTCTTCAGCATCAGTAAAGAAAATATATCGTAAATTTCTGCTAGACCTCCAGAATTTTTCAGCTACGTTAGAAATCTCATTTTTTTGGTTATTAGCAACTAATTCAGTGACGTTACCAGAGAGTAATAAACCTAAGTCCCTTGCGTATCTAGTGTCATTCATACCAGCGTCTCTTTGAATGCTATTTAACGCAAAAAAAGTTATTCCTGTCATTAATAAACTCACAACTAGAGTTGCAATCGCTAACAACTTTGTTCTTAAACTAAATCCGCTCCACCATTTAAAAAATCTTTCCCACCAGTATCTATTATCAAAATTAGTTTCTACACTATTCGTAAAGAAGAATTTATTCTTATTTGAATTATTGTTGCTAGATTTCATGATAATTTAGTTGAATTAGTTCTAACTTGATGCCCAATATCAGATCTGTAGTACATGCCTTCATAATTGATACTATTAATTGATTTATATACTTTTTCAAAAGCATCGTCGAAATTATCAGCCTGACAAACAATACTTAATACTCTTCCTCCATTAGTGACAAGCTGACCATTTGGATTGATAGAAGTTCCTGAATGAAAAACCTGAAAGTCATCTTTGACCTGATTATTATCTGTAATTGGGAAACCTATTTCATAATCTAAAGGGTAACCTGTAGAACATGTAATTACGCAACCGCTTACCTTATTACTGACTGTGACTTTTTCATTACCTTCTAACATTCCAGATGCGCATTTATGAAGAAGAGTCACGAAATTTTTTTCCATTAATGGCATGAGTGTTTGACATTCAGGATCACCAAACCTACAGTTGTATTCTATTACTTTTGGTCCTGAGTGTGTGAGCATTAAACCAAAATATAGAACCCCACGGTATACGATATTTCTTTTAATTAATTCATTCACAGTTGGATCGATGATTCTACTCTTAATCTCTGATATATCACTTTCTGAAATTAAAGGGGTTGGTGCATATGCACCCATCCCACCAGTATTTAGTCCTGTATCTTTTTCCTCTAATCTTTTATGATCCTGAGCAGTGGGCAATAAAATATATTTCTGACCATCACAAATAGCAAAAACTGAAATTTCTGGCCCTTGTATTTTTTCCTCGAGAACGATAGTTTTTCCAGAATTTCCAAACTTGCCATTTAATATTTCTTTCGCAATCTGTATCGTTTCACTCTTAGTATCTGGTAAGAAAACACCCTTCCCTTGGGCTAATCCATCGGCTTTTACAACAAGATCTATTGAAGAATTTTGTATTATCTTTTCAGCACTCTCAATAGAAGATACCGTCCAAAAATTTGCGGTAGGGATATTAGCATCTTTCATAAAATTCTTGGCCCAAGATTTACTTGCTTCTAACTGAGCTCCATCTTTATTAGGACCAAAAACTAAAAATTTTTCATTTCTCAAAGTATCTGCTAATCCTTCTGCTAGTGGTGTCTCTGGACCAATAATTATTAAATCAATATCTAGCTTATACAGTTGAGTTATAAAATCTTTTGTATTTTGATAGTTGATCTTTATACACTGACATTTTTTTATATTTTCGGATCCTCCATTGCCGGGTATGAGAAAAATTTTTTTTATGAGATCATTTTTTTGTATAGCCCAAGCTAGAGAATTTTCTCTACCCCCATTACCAATAATTGCTATATTTTCTAATTTCATTGATCTTTGTTTCGAGTGGCTTGATTCAATAATCATAAATTTTTCCTTTAAAGATAATTTTTACAAAAAATTGGTTAAGGAAAGAAAATAAACATGAGTATTTACTTATGTAATAAATTATATATGGATTACGGTTTTCTATTAAAAAATATTTCTTATGAACAAAAAATGCGAGTTAATTTATGAGGGAAAAGCAAAAAAAATATTTGCTTCTGATGATCCTAAGACGGTAATCATAGAATTCAAGGATGACGCGACAGCTTTTAATGCATCCAAAAAAGCTCAATTTAAAGGCAAGGGTGAATTGAATTGTATGATATCTACTAGAATTTTTGAGTATCTAGATAAGCACAACATACCTACACACTTTATAAAGAAAATAGATGATATTTCAATAGTTGCCCATAAAGTAAAGATTATTCCTATTGAAGTTGTTTTGAGAAATATTGCTTATGGATCGATTTGTAAACAAACCACTATTCAACCCGGAACAAAATTCGAAATCCCCTTAATCGATTTATATTTAAAAAATGATGAATTAAATGATCCAATGTTAACAACAGATAGAATTCTACTAATGAATTTGATTAAAACTAGCGAAATAAAAATTTTCAAGGACTTGACTTTACGAATTAATGATATTTTGAAGAATTTTTTCCTAGCAATTGATCTTGAATTAGTTGATTTCAAATTAGAATTTGGTTTTAACCAGAATGGAGATATACTTCTAGCTGATGAATTTAGCCCAGATAATTGTAGATTATGGGATCTTAAAGCAAAGGATGTTAAAATAAAAAGTCTAGATAAAGATCGATTTAGAAATGATTTAGGAGACCTACTAGAGGCATATAGTGAAATTAATACTAGAATAAATAATTTCATTGGATCTTAAAAAAATTTGCTAAATTTGTATTGATTAAAAAACCATGAAAAATCTTCAAATAAAAGGAAAAAGACTTTTAACTACTTTCGGATTTTTTTCTTTAACTCTTGCTAGTAATATTAGTGAAATTAAAGCGAAATATGTATTAAATAATAAAGAATTTAAAAAGGAATTTTTAAGAGAGTATAAATTAGATTATTCTCAGAATTTGAAAGATATTAAATATAATACGATTTTAAATAAATTAACTTTTAACGGAAATAGTCTTTTAGCTAATAATCAATCAGAAAAATCTAGCGTACTTATTTCTGAAATAGTAATTGAAGGGTGGGAAAATCATCCTGAGGGAAGAAAATTAGAATTAGCTGCTTATGATTCAATGAGTATTAAACCGGGAAATATTGTTGATAATAAAATTTTAAAGAAAGATTTAGATTCTATCTATTCAACGGGATGGTTCTCTGGTGTAAAGATTAAAGCTGAGGAGGGTCCATTAGGGATAAAACTTATAGTGAAAATCGTTCCTAATCCAATATTTAAAAAGGTTATTATTTCGCCAAACAATAAATTAGTTCCTGAATTATTCATTAACAAAACTTTTAATAAATATTATGGAAGTACTTTAAATTTGAATGAGCTTCAACAAAGAATAAAAATAATTAAAAAATGGTATGAAGAAAAAGGTTATTCATTAGCAAGAATTAGTGGTCCTGAGCGGATTTCAGAAAATGGAATTGTTCAATTGAAAATTGATGAAGGTATCGTGTCGAAAGTAAAAATCAGGTTTATTGGAACTGATGAAGAGGTAAGAAAGGGTAAAACAAAAGAGTGGGTTATAAAAAGGGAATTAAAAACAAATCCAGGGGTCATTTTTAACAGGAAGACTTTAGAAAGTGATATAAAAAGACTCTATTCTACCTCTTTGTTCAATGATGTAAAAGTTTCTCTTAGTCCAGATGATACTACACCTGAAAAAGTAATTATTACTTTAGATATAAGTGAGCAAAGGACTGGATCACTCACAGGAGGAATCGGATATAGTAATGCTGCTGGGGTTTTTGCTCAGATGGGTTTACAAGAAACTAATGCCTTTGGAAGAGCCTGGTCAACAAGCCTTAACTTGAATTTTGGTGAGTATTCCACTACATATAATTTTACTCTTTTTGATCCCTGGATTAAAGGAGATAAACATAAGACAGCCTTTAGAACTAATGTCTTTTTAAGTAGGGATTATCCTCAAGAATTTAGGAGTGAGGATAATGGTCGATTTTATGGAGTGGATGCTTTTCACAAAGCTAGTGGAACATCTTTAGCTACAGAGATATCAAAGAGTGATCCAGTTTATTCATCAGTTGGTGCTGCGAAGAGTGCAGATAATTCTAAAAGTTGGTTTGATTATGAAGGTAACGCTGTTGTGTTAGAAAATATTGGTGGAGGTTTCGCATTTATTAGGCCTTTAAATGGAGGAGATCCCTTTAAGAAGAGTGCTTGGAGAATTTCTGCAGGTATGAACTTTAAGAAAGTAAGAGTAATAGATGGAAATGGAAATGATAGGCCATATGCCATCACAAATAGTTCATTGCCAACTACTAAGAATGTTAACGAAATAATATGTTTGGGTTACTCACCAAAAGATGGTTCTTGTCCAGCAGAAAATACCTTAACTAGTATTATTGCGAGTACGTCTAGAAACAAGTTAAATAATAATGCAAATCCCACTTCAGGAAGTATTTTTAGAATTGGCAGTGAACAATTCCTCCCAGTGGGAGAAAATTCACCCACCTTTAATAGAATGAGAGCATCATACGCTTGGTTTATTCCGACAAAACTGATTAATCTTACTAAAGATTGTAGATCTGAAAAATCTGATAGTATTAACTGCCCCCAAACTATTGGATTTCAGCTAAAAGTCGGAACAATCTTCGGTGATTTACCTCCTTATGAATCCTTCTGTATGGGCGGCGCATCCTCCGTAAGGGGATGGGGATCATGCGATCTTGCCGTAAGTAAAAGTTTTGCTGAAGCTTCAGCAGAATATAGATTTCCTATCTGGAGAATGATATCTGGCTCTTTCTTTGGTGATGCAGGTACAGATTTAAGTTCTCAAGATGAGGTTCCCGGTAAACCAGGTAAATTATTGAGAAAAGCAGGTTCAGGTTATTCACTTGGAGGAGGTATAGGAGTAAAAACTCCTGTTGGGCCAATTAGATTAGATGCTGCTTCTCAAGACTTGAGTGGGAATATGCGATATACATTAGGTGTTGGATGGAAATTTTAAGTGTTTTCTTGGCCTTCTAGTTATGAATCCTGTTTTACAATTTCTGGTGCAATAACCAGAGAAGGGATTGGTTTACATAGTGGAGAGAGAACTAAAGTTAAGCTTACTCCTTATGACGAAGAAGGATTTTTTGTATCTTTTTCAGATAACCCAAATAAAATTTTTAAATTAGATCAGAGCCTTATAGGTAGTACGATGCTGTGTACTGCAGTGAAATTAGGAAAAAGGAATTTATATACTATCGAACATTTATTATCTTCTTTAGCAGGTTGTGGAATAAGTTATATACATATTGAAGTTGAAGGGAAAGAAGTTCCTCTATTAGATGGTTCAGCGATTCAATGGGTTAGAGCTTTTGAAGAGGTTGGAATTAAAAAGGTTCCTAAACCTTCAAATTTTATGAAAGAAGTAAATAAGTCAAAAATTTTTAATAAAAATAATTCTGTAATTGCGATTACTCCCTCTGATCGTTTGACAATTATCTCAACAATTGATTTTGAATATGGTGCTATAGGAAAGCAAACTTTTATAATCGATTTAAATCCAAAATGTTTTGTAGAGATGATTGCTCCCGCAAGAACTTTTGGTTTTAAAGATCAATTTCAGGAGTTAAGTGAATTGGGATTAATAAAAGGGGGTAGTTTAGAAAATGCACTTGTCTGTGATGGTGAGGAATGGGTAAATCCTCCATTAAGATTTGCAAATGAACCTGTAAGACATAAGATTTTAGATCTAATTGGGGACCTGGCTTTGGTAGGGTTACCTAAGGCTCAAATAATAGTTTATAAAGGATCTCATTCTTTAAATGCTTTATTGGCTTCTTCTCTAACAAGTTAACATTATCAAAATTTTGGAAAATACAGAAAAAAGTATGAATGCCCAAATCTCAACTGAGGAGATTCTAGGATTATTACCTCATAGATATCCTTTTGCTCTGGTGGATAAAGTTATTGAACATATCCCAGGTCAAAAAGCAGTTGCAGTGAAAAATATCACTTTGAATGAACCTCAATTTCAAGGCCATTTCCCAAATAGGCCACTTATGCCTGGTGTGTTAATTGTAGAATCAATGGCTCAGGTAGGGGGTATTATAGTAACTAAAATGCCTGATTTACCAAGAGGGTTATTTGTTTTTGCTGGAATTGATAATGTTAAATTTAGAAGGCCAGTAATTCCTGGCGATCAATTAATTATTACTTGTGAATTGCTAGGAATTAAAAGAAAAAGATTTGGGAAAGTAAAAGGAGAAGTACATGTTGAAGATAAACTTGTTTGTTCAGGAGAATTAATGTTTTCTTTAATGGATTAAAAATGGAAAGTATTGATAACAAAAATAATCTTGAAAACAATGAAGTTTTAATCCATCCAACAGCTTCAGTTCATTCAAATGCACAAATTCATGAAGGGGTTGTTATTGAACAAGGAGCAATTATCGGTCCAAATGTAATTATCCAATCTGGTACAAATGTTGGGCCTAATTCAATTATTCAGGGAAAAACAACTATTGGAAAAAATAATAAAATTTTTCCAAATGTTTTTTTAGGGCTAGAACCGCAAGATTTAAAATATAAGGGGGCATCTACGGAAGTTATTATTGGTAATAATAATACTTTTAGAGAATGTGTGACAGTCAATAAAGCCACTTATGAAGGAGAAAAGACAATTATTGGAAATAACAATTTAATAATGGCATACACTCATATTGGACATAATTGTGAGATAGGGAATAATACTGTCTTATCTAATGGAGTGCAAGTCGCAGGTCATGTAAAAATTGAAGATAGTGCAGTAATTGGAGGATGTTTAGGTATACATCAGTTTGTGCACATAGGTTATCTAGCTATGATCGGAGGAATGACTCGTGTAGATAGAGATGTCCCACCTTTTTGTTTAGCGGAAGGACATCCAGGAAGATTAAGGGGTCTAAATAGAGTTGGGATAAAGAGACACTATTTTCATGATACTAATGATTTTGACCTCAAAGTACTGCAAAAGATTTGGAATTTACTTTTTAAATCTGATTATTTATTGTCAGAGGCATTAGTTTTGGCAATGAATGAAAACTTAGATTCCTCTTCAAATAAATTATGTAAATTTGTGAAAGAATCAATAACAAAAAATAGACGAGGACCTATGCCAATAGCAAATTTATGAATAAAAAGATTTTTATAAGTACAGGAGAAGTTTCCGGAGATTTGCACGGGAGTTTATTAGCAACTGCTTTGTTTGAAGAAAGTAAGAAGAGATCAATAAATTTGGAAATATATGGTCTTGGAGGAGTAAGAATGAAGGATGCTGGAGTAAAGATCTTTTGCGATACTACCTCTATAAGTGCAATTGGGATTTGGGAAGCAATACCACTTATATTACCAACTTTGAAAATTCAAAAAAAATTTTATAAATCATTGAAATCTGAATCTCCAGATTGTTTGATTTTGATTGATTATATGGGCCCGAATATAAATATTGGTAGAAAATTAAAAAAAGAAGATATCAAAATCCCGATTTATTACTATATTGCTCCTCAGGAATGGGCTTGGAGGGTAGGAAATAATTCTACTACTGATCTTATTAATTTCTCAGATAAAATTCTTGCGATTTTTAAACAGGAGGCAAATTTTTATAAAAAAATGGGAGGAGAGGTTTTTTGGGTTGGTCACCCTATGGTTGATTTGATAGAAAAAAAACCAACAAAGAAACAGTCTAGAAAAATGTTAAATCTTAAATGTAATAATGATATCCTCCTGATTATGCCAGCTTCAAGACCACAAGAATTGAAATATCTTCTACCAAAATTTTTGAAGGTAGCTAAAAAGTTACAGATGAAATATCCCAATTTTGTAATCTTTATTGTCTCTTGTAGAGAAGAATTTGATGCAAAATTTGAAAATGCAATGAAGAAATTTGAATTAGAGGGAAGAATTATTTCCTATAAGAATATTGAAAAACATAAATCATATATTTATTCACTCTCAAAATTAGCGCTTTGCAAATCAGGAACTGTCAATATGGAATTAGCATTATCTGGGATCCCTCAAGTAGTAGGTTATAGAGTAAGTCGTGTTACAGCATTCATAGCAAAAAGAATACTTAACTTTAAAGTTAGATTTATTTGCCCCGTAAATTTATTATTGAAAAAGAAAGTCATACCAGAGTTCGTTCAAAAGGATTTCGTTATTGAAAAAATGTTTAATAAGTCTTGCAGATTATTAGAAAGTAAAAATGAAAAGGCAAAAATTAAAGATGGTTATAAATCACTCATGAAAGAATTGGGTCAAGAAGGCGTAGTAAAAAGAGCTGCTAGTGAGATTTTAAATTCAATAATTTTGTGACTATAATCATATGATGAAATATTTTTTTTCTATATTTGTCCTGATTTCAGTAATTATAAACCCTCTTAATGTTTATGCAGAGGAAATTGTCCTTGCTGGGGGTTGCTTTTGGTGCTTAGAGCATGATTTAGAATCTTTAGCTGGTGTAAATAATGTGGAGAGTGGCTATTCAGGAGGCGAGTTAATTAATCCAACTTATGAGAATCATAATGGTCATCAAGAGGTGGTTTTAGTCGACTATTTACCAGAACAAGTTAAATTAGAAGAAATATTGAGAAGTTACTTTAGAAATATTGATCCCCTTGATGGGGGTGGGCAATTTTGCGATAGAGGTGATTCGTATAGACCAGTTATCTTTTTTGATAATAAAGATGATGAAAAGATTGCTTCCTATGCGCTAAATGCTGCCTCAAGAGAGTTATCAGTGCCCTTACAAGAAATACAGGTTGAATTGAAAAAAAGAAGTCAATTCTGGATTGCAGAAGATTATCATCAGAATTATGCTGATAACAATGAACTTAAATATAAATTTTACAGATATGCTTGCGGAAGAGATAAAAGATTAGATC
>Ga0160422_10002448_pt1 | contig 11630 bp, 10 predicted proteins | sample Fk160mmetaG_FD_108192 | JGI IMG/M metagenome (GOLD analysis project Ga0160422, IMG submission 108192) | Marine microbial communities from the Central Pacific Ocean - Fk160115 60m metaG | ecosystem: Environmental > Aquatic > Marine > Oceanic > Photic zone | place: The Central Pacific Ocean... | reverse complement strand
GACGTGCCTTGCCCAATCACCGCCTCAGGCATCACGTGGCAGAAGTGCCACACCTTGGCATCAGCATGGATCACGGCGCCTTCATCCACAACGGCGGTGTCGTGGATGAGTGCTGAGGGGTCTATGCCAGGGCGTGTGGACATCATCGGTTGGTGTACGATTCGAAATCCTTGTGTTCGCTACGGTACAAGTCTTCGTCACTCAGACCCTTGAAGTACGCATAGGTGCGCTTCAGGCCCTCCTGCCGAGAAATCTTGGGTTCCCATCCGAGGACTTCTTTGGCGCGGGTGATGTCGGGTCGGCGTTGCTTGGGGTCATTGACGGGCAGCGGCTTGCGCACGATGTCCACGCTTGATCCGGTCAAGGCCAGAATTTCCTCAGCAAACGCGGCGATGGAAATCTCGTCGGGGTTGCCAATGTTCACCGGCCTCGTTTCGTCGCTGAAGTGGAGGCGGACGATGCCTTCGACGAGGTCGTCGACGTAGCAGAAGCTCCGGGTTTGGCTCCCGTCCCCAAACACCGTCAACGGCTCCCCACGTAACGCCTGGCCGATGAAGGCGGGCAAGGCGCGTCCGTCGTTCAAGCGCATGCGCGGCCCGTAGGTGTTGAAGATGCGCACGATGCGGGTCTCCAGCCCGTGGAACGTGTGGTACGCCATGGTGATGGCTTCTTGGAAGCGTTTCGCTTCGTCGTACACGCCACGCGGTCCCACCGTGTTCACGTGGCCCCAATACTCCTCGTGCTGGGGATGGACTTCAGGATCGCCGTAAATCTCGCTGGTGGATGCGATGGTGATGCGGGCGCCTTTGGCCTTCGCCAAGCCCAAACACCGATGCACCCCCAAACTCCCCACTTTCAGCGTCTGAATTGGAATCTTGAGGTAATCGATGGGGCTTGCGGGCGACGCGAAATGCAAGATGTGGTGCAGCGGCCCACTGACGTGGATGTACTCCGTGACGTCTTGGTGGACAAACGTGAAGTTGGGCGAGGGGAGAAGGTGCTCAATGTTGCGCATGTCCCCGGTGATGAGGTTGTCCATCGCCACAACTTGGTAGCCGTCTTTGACGAAGCGGTCGCAGAGGTGCGAGCCCAAAAATCCTGCCGCCCCCGTGATGAGTACGCGTTCAGCGGATGTGGTGTTCGTGCTCATGGTTGTGCGTCCAAGGTGGGGCGTCCGATGCTGCGGTAGGTCCAGCCGAGCTTGGCCAGCTTGGACGTTTCGTAGAGGTTTCTGCCGTCAAAGATGACCTTGCCATTCATCACCGTTTCCATGACTTCGAAATCGGGGGTGCGGAACGCGGCCCACTCCGTGCAGATCAACAGGCAGTCTGCGCCGACGATGGCTTCCATGGCGCGGTCTGCGTATTGGATGCGGTCGCCGATGCGGCCGCGCACGTTGTCCATGGCTTCTGGGTCGAAGGCCACGACCTCGGCACCGGCAGCCACAAGCTTGTCGATCATGTACAGCGACGGTGCTTCGCGGATGTCGTCCGTTTCTGGCTTGAAGGCGAGCCCCCAAAGCGCCACCTTCACGCCATTCAAGTCGCCGCCGTAGTGGTCGAGCATGGGCTGGAAGAGGACGGTCTTTTGGGATTCGTTGACGTCCATCACGCTTTCGAGGATGCGGAATTCGTGACCCGCTTCTTTGCCGCTCTTGTGCAGGGCCTGCACGTCTTTGGGGAAGCAGCTTCCGCCGTAACCGATGCCGGGGAACAAGAACCGAGGTCCGATGCGGGTGTCGGTGCCCATGCCGCGGCGCACCATGTCCACGTCTGCGCCGACGAGCTCGCAGAAGTTGGCGACCTCATTCATGAACGTGATTTTGGTGGCCAAGAAGGAATTCGCGGCGTACTTGGTGAGTTCCGCACTGCGCTCGTCCATGAACAGCAGGGGGTTGCCTTGGCGCACGTAGGGCTTGTAGAGTTCCTCCATCATTTGGCGTCCGCGCTCGCTCGAACACCCCACCACAATGCGGTCGGGCTTCATGAAATCGTCCACGGCAAAGCCTTCTCGCAAAAATTCGGGATTCGACACCACGTCAAAATCGACATTGGCGTGAGCGGCCACGGCCTCTCGGACCTGGTCAGCCGTGCCCACAGGGACGGTGCTCTTGTCCACGATGACTTTGTACGTCGTCATGATCTTGCCCAATTCGTCGGCAACGCCAAGGACGTAACTCAAGTCGGCCGAGCCGTCTTCACCCGGAGGCGTGGGCAGGGCCATAAACACAATGTCCGCGTGGTCCACAGCTTCCTTCAAGTCTGTCGTGAACGAGAGGCGTCCCGCGGCGATGTTGCGGTCGAAGAGCGTGTCCAAGTTGGGCTCGTAGATGGGCACTTTGCCGGCCTTCATGGCGGCCACTTTGGCCTCGTCGATGTCGACGCAAATCACATGGTTGCCCGTCTCTGCGAGACAGGTGCCTGTGACAAGTCCAACATATCCAGTTCCAACTACGGCGATGTTCATGAGATGAGTTTGGGTCAAGTGGAAGACAAAAGTCTGAAAAGTTCAGCAACCACGCGTGTCTGAACGTCGGCCGTGAGTTCCGTGTGCATGGGCAAGGCCAAAATCCGTGCCGCCACCGCATGCGCCGCTGGGGTGCCTCCTTCCACGGTGCGCCCGCCCTGTGCAAATGCAGGTTGCGACGAGAGCGGGGTGGGGTAGTACACGGCCGTGGGGATGCCAGCTTGCTTCAGGTCGTGTTGCAAGGCGTCCCGGTCCGTGCCTTCGGGCAACAACACGCAGTACTGGTGGAACAGGTGCGTACTGAACGCCGCCCGGACCGGTGCGGCAATGCCTTCGTGTTGGGCCAGCAGCGCGTCGTAGCGGTCGGCGGCGGCCTGACGGCGCGCAATCATGTCGCTCCAGTGGCGGAGTTTCACCGACAGGAACGCGGCCTGGAGGCCATCGAGTCGCGAGTTGCACCCGACCTCGAGGTGGTGGTATTTGCGCTCGGCGCCGTGATTCGCCAATCGTCTCATGCGGGTCGCGAGGGCTTCGTCGCGCGTCATCACGGCTCCGCCATCCCCAAGGGCGCCGAGGTTTTTGCTGGGAAAAAAGCTTGTGGTGCCAATGGCTCCGAGCATGCCCGCAGGCCCTTCCGCGGTCTGACCTTTCCAAGTCGCACCGAGGCTTTGGGCGTTGTCCTCGATCAGGTGGACGCCGTGGGCCTCGGCCCAAGGCACCAGCACGTCCATGTCGGCGCATTGGCCAAACAAGTGGACCACCATCGCCGCTTTGGTCTTGGCCGTGCGCGCACGCTCCGCCGAAGCAGGATCGATTTGGAAGGTGTCGGGGTGGATGTCTACAAACACGGGGGTCGCGCCCACCTCAGCCACGACTTCCGCGGTTGAAATGAACGAGAAGTCGGGGACGATCACTTCGTCTCCCGGGCCGATGTCGAGGGCGCGCAAGGCGAGCAACAACGCGTCGGTGCCGTTGCCGCACCCCACCACATGGCCGTCGAGTTCAAGGGAGGTGTTGAGCTCGCGCTCAAAGGCCTCGACGTGCTTGCCGCGGATGAACGCGGACGCTTGGAGCACGTCGTTCATCGCCTGGTCCAATTCGGGACGCATCCGGGCGTGGAGCCCTCCGAGGTCCACCATGTGGACGGCAGCCGTCTCGTCTTGAGACGTAGGCTGCGCGGGAGTGGAGGAAGACGAATGGGCCATCACAGAAAGGCGAAGATAGCGCGTACCTTGGCCTTATGAAACGCGCTTGGCGGTGGCCTTTGGTTTGTTTGGGAGTCCTGGCTCTGAAAGGGTTGGATGCGTGGGGCCAAACGGACCGCGACCTCAACGAATCGAGCGTCCGCTCTCCGCACGTTGGATTGGTGTTTGGCGTGATGTCTCCACAAGGCGATTGGGCCCAGCGCTTCTCGCGGTTTGGCGAGATGGGCTTGACGGCGGGGCTTAAAACCGAGTGCAACGGCTACCTGTATGTCAAGGCCAGTTCTTGGAGCGGTGCGCAAGTGAATGAGCCGGGTTTGCTGGCTGACCTGACAGGTCCCAATGGCCAAATCGTCGACAACGAAGGCGACGTCGCCCTGATCACGGTGACGGGGAGGGGCGCGCAGTTTGGGCTGGGTGTCGGCAAGATTTTCCCCACGGCAGGCAGCAACCTCAACAGCGGATGGATGGTCAAGCTTGGCGCTGGTTCCCTGCACCACAACATCCACTTCGATTACAGCGAAAACCGCATTGGCCCGTTGGAAGACGACCGCGTGAAGGGCTACGATCGGATGCGGTGGGGCGCTTACGGCGAGCTGTTTGTGGGGTATTGGCTGATGAGTTCCAACCAGCGCATCAATGGGTTTGCGGGGCTTCTTGGTGGAGTGGCCCAAACGCACGCCCTCCGCACCGTCAACTTCGACACGCTCGAGCCCAACGAACCGAGCGTTTGGGAAGGATGGATCGGTCTTGAGGCGGGGTGGATCTTCCACCTTTACAAACGCGCTTCGAAAGAATACTGGTACTGATGCCGTTGCTTCTGTTGCGGTTCGGGAGTGTGTTGTGGTCGTGGTTGCTGCGTCTGGTGGCGTCATTTGGCCATCACCGTCGGGCCATGGCGCGCGTCGCCATACGACACGAGGGGCAGGCGGCGGTGCTCGCCCACCGAGGCGCTCCGCTCATGTGGTTCCACGTGGCAAGCCTTGGTGAATTGGAACAGGCCATCCCTGTGATGCAGGCGTTCCGTGCCGCCCATCCCGAGACTCCCTGGCTGCTCACGGTCTACTCGCCCTCCGCTTGGCATCCCCTTCAGTCCAAAGGTGCGTCCAACGTCATCGACGGCTGGACCGACAGCGACCTGCTCGCAGTGCTGCCCGACGACTTGCCCTCCACTTGGCGCAATTGGTTCTCGTCGCTGCCTCTTCGCGCCCTTGCCTTGGCGAAGTACGATTTGTGGCCCAACCTGCTTGCCGCGTGCCAAGCTCACAACCTCCCCGTCCACGCCTTTGCCGCCGCGCCATCCAGCACTGCCCTCAATCCCAAGCCCTCGACCCCCACGCTCTGGAAACTCGTCACGACGGTCAGCCTCCAAGACGAAGCCTCCGCAGCGTCCTTCGCCCGAATTGGCCTCACGGACAACGTTACCGTCGACGGTGACCCTCGCGTGGAGCGCGTCCTGTCCCGGCCCACGTCCCTCGATCCGGCTTGGCAAGCCTGGGCCTCCAACGCTGCACAGGTCGTGGTGGCGGGCAGCACCTGGACGGAAGAGGAGCAAGCCCTGCGCACGCTCGATTGGCATCCTCAGCGACGCCTCGTCATCGTACCTCATGACGTCTCAACAGCCCACCTCACGGCCTTGGATCGCCTTTGGGAGGGCGGGGCCATTCGGGCGTCGCAATGGCTGGACCTCGACGCCGAGTCGCGTGACCGGTGGAGCGTGGTCGTTGTTGACGGCACGGGCCTGCTGTTCGACCTCTACCGAATCGGCACCGTCGCTGTGGTTGGAGGCGGTCACGGCTCGGGACTGCACAACGTCCTCGAGCCCGCCTCAGCCGGCCTGCCCATCGTCACAGGCCCCGAGCTCGGCGCGTTCCGCGAGGCCCACGCCCTTGAGCGCGTTGGCGCCTTGTCTTCAGGTGACGTCGCAGACTTGACCCGAGGATGGCTCGCCGACGAGGCCAGCTGTCGTCAGTTTGGCGCGGCCGGCCTCACTTGGCTCGAGCAGCAGCGAGGCGCCTCCGCTCGAATTGTGTCGCGGTGGACCGAATCGCTCTGCTAGTACGGCCTACTTTTGCCACGCACAATGTGTTTGCCCGGATGGTGGAATTGGTAGACACGACAGACTTAAACTCTGTTGACCCGAATGGGTCGTGCGGGTTCAAGTCCCGCTCCGGGTACCGAGAGGGAGAGTTCTGAAAAGGGCTCTCCTTTTTTACGCCAACCAGTCGCTTTACCTTGGCGCCATGCGACCACAGAACTTGGTTTGGCTGGTCATGGCTTTGGTATTCAGCCATTGCAAAACGCCCGAGGAGAGCATCTTGGGGGCGTTTGTGCTGGACGTGGATGCAGGGTGTGAGGTGTGCGCTGAGAGAGGACCGAGGAGGATGACATTCGATGACCAGTCGCCCAGTGCGAGCTTAGGCAGCTACGCATTTGAATTCTCGGATGGTGGGCAACACGGTGGGCAGTATGAGCTCGTGTACCTCGAATCTTCGGTGATGTTAGTGCTTTATCCCGAGACAGGGACCGCCGAGCATTTTGGGCTGATTGGGACCACACTCCAAACGGAATATGAGGTGGGTCAACACAACATTCGCGAAAAGTGCAATGGCCTCTTGAATTGCGTTTGGCGTCGTGAGGGCGATGGATGACGTGCCCAATGAAACCCTTCATACCTTCGCAAGGAATCTACTGGCTCATGACGCTTCAAACCCAACTCCGTTCCTTCAGCCTCGCCTTGGTCGGGGCCGCGATGATGCTCACCTCGGTTTCCATCGCCCAATCGTACCGCGGTCAACGCGCAGGCAACATTTCACCGCGCGGCCGAGTGCAAGAATGCAACCACGCAGGTACCATTGTGCAAGACTTGGGCGACCAAATCTTCCAAGACATCGATGGAGGAGCATGCGTGTTGAACGGAGCTCGTTTCGACGAGATCGACATGAAGCCCAACAAGCAATACGGTGGGGCGATGATTCTTGATTTTTCCGACATGGACCTCCGCAATTCTTCATGGATTGCGGTGAGTGTCTACACCGACCTCCGTCCGGTTTTCCGAGGCGCCGATGCTTCAGGAGCCAATTTTTCCGCCATGGGCATGCACAGCAGTCCTCGCAAAATAGGCAAAGCCATGAAAGGCGTGGATGCCACTGACTTCATTGCCACCAAGACCAAATGGCAAGGCAACGTCATGGAAGAATGGTACCTCCAAGGCGCCGACTTCAGTGGTGCTGACTTGTCCTCTTCTCAACTGATTGAGTGGATGACGGATGAATTCAGCTATCAAGAGGCTGGAGATTTTGGGATGCTCGCGAGCGCCGAGTCAGGCAATCGTCAGCTCGACTTGTCAGGATCGCGTTTTTACAATTGCACCATTGACGATTGCGCGTTGCCAGGCACGAACTTTTCAGATGCCTTGGTGGAGTTGACGAATGTCATCGGGACTGAGAAGAATCCAACCATGCTGAATGGCTCAAACTTCGAAAGCACCTATCTCAAGCGCACGTTTTTCACGAACGTCAACTTGAGCGGTGCGTTGATGACCAAGGTTCGCATGGAAAACTGCAGATTCGAGTCGGGCAATTTGGCCGGCGCCTCCTTCATCGATGCCGAATTGACCGATTGCACATTCAGCCAAGACTGCGACTTCAATGGCACCTCGTTTAAAGGAGCTGACCTCGATGGCGTTGACTTCGGCGGTGCGGACTTGACCAATGCCAACCTTTCAGGTTGTTCCACCATTGGGTTGAAGGGGCTTCATCCGCAGCTGCCATTGGATTGTCGCATTGAAATCGACCTTGAGATTCGCACGGACACTGCAGGTGTTGCCATTGACACCCTGGCCACTGGAACCTATTCCATCGTGGTCAACGAAGGCCGCTACAGCGATGGCCTGCGCGAGAAAGGCAACTGATTGCATCGCGACCGAACATGTCGCGCATGAAAAAGGGCAACCCAACGGTTGCCCTTTTTCGTTGCTGGCCTTTCCGGGTAGAACGCCTTGAGGCCAAGGATCAATCCTCGATGACCTCCACGCGGAAGGTGTCGCCTTGGTTGATTTGTTCTACGATGTCCAGCCCCTCAGTGACCTTCCCAAAACACGTGTGGTTGTGGTCGAGGTGCGCGGTGTTTTCGCGGTTGTGAACGATGAAGAATTGCGAGCCTCCAGTGTTGCGTCCAGCGTGGGCCATGCTGAGCACGCCTTTGTCGTGGTGCTGGTTGTCGCCATCGAGTTCGCAGTCAATCGTGTAGCCGGGCCCTCCGTTTCCGATGCCCTGAGGACAACCACCTTGGGCTACAAATCCGGGGATGACCCGGTGGAACTTCAACCCTTCGTAGAACCCTTCTTTGGCGAGCTTGACGAAGTTGGCCACGGTGTTGGGGGCATCTTTCTCAAAAAACTCCACGGTCATGGCGCCGTGGTCGGTGTGAATCTTTGCGTGCATGGTGCAAAGATGCATCATGTTGAGGGGTTGCAAAAGCCTAAAAGCGTGACAACACGCACTCGTAGAAATCCCCGTGAAACCTGCGTCCCTCATTGATTCGATGTCCGTTCTAGCTGAATTATGTTGTGTGTAAATTTGTATAAACAAAACATAAATTGTAAATTTCCGATGTCTAAAACTGAGACCGATGACACGCTTTCTCATCTTTTGTGCGGGGTTTTTGACCTCAGCACTTCCGCTTCAGGCGTCGAATGCAGCTTCTGCAAGCCTTGAAGCCAATCCCCATTCCATCACGATCCGATTGGATTTGTCTTCCTTTGACGTCCCGGTGGCCACGGCTCAAGTGGCCGGTACGTTCAACGGTTGGAGCGGATCGCCTTTGGGCGACGGCAACGGCGACGGCATTTGGGAAACCACCTTGCTGATGGCCGAAGGAGAACAGTTCTATCGCTTCATCGTCAATGGGGACATCGAAATGTTTTTGGGCAATGAGCCTTGCACCACGACGCCTGGTTCAGGTGGGGTGAACCGCATTTTGAACGTGTCCGCCGACGCCATCCTTCCAGTCGTTTGCTGGATGGAGTGCAACGGCTGTGGGCCAGGATGCATCTACGAGGGCTTTTGCAACTTCGATCCGATGGAGAGCAACTCGGAAGGGGCGGAGTGCTTCACCGAAGGCGATCCATGCGACGACGGAGATGCGACGACTTCAGGGGATGCGTTCACAGAAGATTGCGGATGCCAAGGTCAGCCCATTGCTGGATGTTTGGACGCCACTGCGTGCAACTTCAACCCCAACGCGATCATCGACGCAGACAACTGCATTTACGTCTGTCTAGGCTGCACGGATGAGGCCGCCTGCAACTTCGATTCCAATGCGGACATCGACGACAACTCATGCGAGTATGCGCAGGCCAACCTCGATTGCGAAGGCAACTGCTTGAACGACGCCAACGCCAACGGTTTGTGTGACGAGGATGAATTGGCTGGGTGCTTGATTCCCGTGGCTTGCAACTTCAACGAAGCGGCCACCCTAGACGACGGAAGCTGCGACTTTGATTGTGTGCTGTGTCAGGCCAACCATGAATTTGGCGATGCGGCTTGGGGCATTTCGCCCGACCCTTCGCTCGGCGAAACGCTTCCCGTGGCGGCGCTGAACCAGCCTTACGCCGGCACACTGCATTTGCTCATGCCTGCCTTGATGGACGAAGTTGACGAGAATTACCCATCGGGTTTGTTTGTCCAGCAGTTGGAGATTGCGTCCGATGACTTCATTGCCGGCGGCATGCTGTCAGGTGTGGTGTTCACGGACATCGTGACGTTGGAGCAATTTCATGCTGGTGATTTGGACTTGGCCTTTGTGCCGAACAACGCTGGTGACGACGCCAACCCCAACGTCTTCCTTGGCGCCCGTCAGTACTGTGCGGGCATCCAGGGTACACCCAACCGTTTGGGCGTGTACAAGATTTCCATCGACGGCACCTTCACGGCATATGCGGGCGGTTTCGTGACCTTCCCGTACACCATTGACGACGTGGTGTTGGCTGTGCAGGGATCGATCCCCGGTTGCACGGATGTGGAAGCCTGCAACTACGAGCTCGAAGCCACCGAAGACGATGGTTCTTGCTTGATGCTCGACGAGTGTGGCGTGTGCGGCGGTGCCGGCATTCTTACGGACGCCTGCGATTGTGACGGAAACGTGCTGGACGCGTTGGGCGTGTGCGGCGGCGAATGTGCCCAAGACGCCAACTGCAATGGCATTTGTGACGACGCCGAGATCCTCGGTTGCAACATTTTGATTGCGTGCAACTACGACGAGGGTGCAACCCAAAACGACGGCTCATGCGACTTCGTCAGCTGCCTTGCCTACGGATGCACTAATCCTGACGCTTGCAACTACGACGCCGAAGCGGACATCGACAACGGGTCTTGCACTGACTTGGACGAGTGTGGTGTGTGTGGTGGTCCCGGTGCCATTCGCGCTTGCGGTTGCACCGACATCCCTGAAGGGGCTTGTGACTGTGACGGAAACATGCTCGACGCGGTTGGCGTGTGCGGCGGAACGTGCCAGGAAGACAGCAACGGTAACGGCATCTGCGACATTTTGGAAGCCACGGGCTGCACGGACGAGACGGCCTGCAACTACGACGCTTCAGCCTTCACCGATGACGGATCTTGCTTGACGCTTGACGAGTGCGGTGTGTGTGGAGGCCCTGGTGCCGTGTTGGACTGCGGATGCAGCGAGATTCCTGCTGGCGATTGCGACTGCGACGGCAACCAAGTGGATGCCCTCGGCACCTGCGGAGGTGACTGCGCTGAAGACAGCAACAACAACGGCATCTGCGACGATGTGGAGTTGCTCGGATGCACGTTTGACATTGCGTGCAACTTTGACTCACTCGCCACCATCGACGACGGTTCCTGCGATTTCTACTCTTGCCTCATCGTCGGGTGCACCGACGCGGACGCATGCAACTACTCGCCTGAAGCCAACCTCGACAGTGGCGCTTGCCTCTACGACGGGGAATGCGACGAAGTGGCGCTGGGCTGCACTTACGAAGACGCCCAAAACTTCGATCCTGACGCTTTGGTCGACGACGGCACCTGCAACTTTGTGGCGCCCTGCGACTACCTGGTTTACGACGGCAACAACGACGGCTTTGTGGGCTCGGGTGACTTGCTCGGTTTGTTGACTGAGTTTGGGTTCGAGTGCGACATCTTCGACTGATCTGCGTCACCAGAAAGCAACTACGGTGTCCAGGTTTGGACACAAAAAAGCCCCTCACTTCGAGGGGCTTTTTGTTGTTGTCGATTCTGGATTTGACTTAGAGGGTCAGCTCATACGCGGTGCATGTGTTGGCTTCGAAGTTGACAATGCCAGACCAAATCGTGTAACCTGCGTCGTCCACAACTTCATACGTGGCTGGGTAAATCTTGCTGCCGCCCATGTCTTTGGTGACGGTGATGGACGCATTTTGACCGCAGTCAGGGGCGGCCGTCCAGTACGTTGAAACCGCTTGGCTACCCACCACTTGACCGTCCACATAGTAGGTGTATGAAGTGGCCACAGGTGATTTGGCCTCGGAAACTGCCTGTCCATACCAAAACACGACGCGTCCTTCGTAATTGCACGAACCGTCGTTTTGCGTGGCGTCGCTTTCGTAGTTCACGGCATCTAGATCCGTACAACCTTCAACGGCACAACCAGAGAGAAGCACAACCGCTCCAAAGAGCGCAACAAAGAAATTTTTCAAGACGGGTAAATGTTTGGTTTAAATTTATAAAGAATGTTTCTCCAATGACCACTGGAGATGTGGCTGTTCTGAATTCAACCTTCTGACGAAAGCACTGCTTTAAGTGCCCTGATCAACCGCTGTTTCACCAGCCAGACTTCCCACGTTTCCGACCCGCGGAAACCCTTGCCATGACTACGAAAAAAGCCCCCCGAAATGGGAGGCTTTTGATGAGCGAGAAACGAGATTCGAACTCGCGACCCCAACCTTGGCAAGGTTGTGCT
>Ga0160422_10002447_pt1 | contig 11630 bp, 11 predicted proteins | sample Fk160mmetaG_FD_108192 | JGI IMG/M metagenome (GOLD analysis project Ga0160422, IMG submission 108192) | Marine microbial communities from the Central Pacific Ocean - Fk160115 60m metaG | ecosystem: Environmental > Aquatic > Marine > Oceanic > Photic zone | place: The Central Pacific Ocean... | reverse complement strand
CTCATGTTAATTGTCTTTTTCAAGACAATTGCCCCACTTTTATTTCTCTAACAATTTTTGATAATTTCCTAGAAATACTTGATGCATCCGATCCATCTACGGATTTTAGTGCCGCATAAGAATGCAAAAAAACGTACTTTGCTAGCGATTCTGTACTTATATTTTTTCCTGATGCCATTTCTAAAGCTGTCATACCCGCAATAAAACCTGATAAAAGATCACCAAGTCCTGCCCTAGCGGCATCTGATTCTGTTTTATAAATTTGCCACGCAATTTTTTTATCTGCAATAATGCTATTAGCTCCTTTTAAAAGAAGGCTTAGATTAAACATCTCAGCAGCTTTAATTGCTAACTGTGTATTGTTAATTTCCTTTAGGTTTGGGAATAATCTTGAAAATTCCCCCATATGAGGCGTAATAAAAGTCTTAAACTTCCTTTTTAAAAAAAATCTTGTCCCTAATTCTGAGGCTGCTATTCGATTGAGAGCATCTGCATCTAATATTAGGGTTCCGGCAAAATTTATAAAAAAATCATAAGAACTTTCCCAATCTGATACCTCAATTCCTATTCCTGGTCCAATCATTATTGACTCATATTGAGTTAGATCAATTTTGACTAAAGATTCATAAATTAATGAGTTACCTGATGATGAACTTTTTAAAACGCCTTCAACGACAATTTCTGGTGCTATTTGCCAGATTGATGTAGCAATCTTCTCTGGAAGAAGAGTTTTGATATAACCAACGCCGCTCGCTAATGCTCCCTTAATTGCAAGTAATGAAGCTCCAGGATAATTTTCACTTCCTGCAATGAGCAAAGTCCTTCCCCTTTTATACTTTCCAACATTCTTTGGAGGTAAGCAAAATTTAATTTGATCAATATCATTTTCACAGACAACCAAGATCTTTTTGTTTACATCAGCTAATTTTTTCGATGGAAATCCAATATCAATATTATGAATTTCTCCCACATAAGGTATCGCATCATCTTGTATTAGTCCTATTTTTTTTAATCCTACAGCTATTGTATGATTAGCTTTTATTGCAGTATCAGAAAAAGGTCTCCCAGAATTTGGGCATAACCCGGAAGGTATATCAATACTAATAATTTGACCGTTTTTATTGTCAAATTTTCTATTGAACAATTCAATTAAAGATTGATCGAGAGGTCTAAATTGATTATTTCCGAAAATTGCATCTATCCATAAATCATTATTATTCGGATCTGGAGCTTTTACTAATTTTTTTACACCTAGAGAGGTAATATACTCTAGATGAGTCTTTGTTAATTTTTTTTTAATCGCAAAAGGGGACCAAACTCTTACTGAGAACCCTTTTAAAAATAATTCTCTAGCAATTACTACGCCATCTCCTCCGTTATGACCTGGCCCTGCAATTATTGTTGCTCCATTTTTTAAAAGGTCTTTTCTGTCTACAAGCCAATTACTTATCGCAATGCCTACTTTTTCCATTAACGAAGCCTCTGGCATTCCACTTTTAAAAGCATCATTTTCAAGTTCTAACATTTGATTTGAGTAAACTATTAAGTGATCAGAATCTATTTTTGGCCAATTAATTTTATTCATAGTAAATTCAATAGTTAGAAGGCAAACTTTTCAAAAACATTAGATTTATGACAAAATCTATAAAAGAAAAAAAGTTAGAAAACAATTCTTCTATTAATAGTAAATCTAAACGATCAAAAAAAATTGTTGTAGGTCTTTCTGGGGGAGTAGATAGTTCTCTGTCCGCCGCATTATTAATGGAGCAAGGTTGGGATGTAGAGGGATTAACACTTTGGTTAATGAAAGGGCAAGGTTCTTGTTGTTCAGAAGGATTAGTTGATGCAGCTGGACTTTGTGAGGACTTAGGAATAAATCACCATATTATTGATTCAAGAAATTTATTTGCAAAAAAAGTAATTGAAAAAACGACCGAGGGTTATAAAGCAGGAATAACACCCTTACCATGTTCGATGTGCAATAAAAATGTAAAATTTGAAGAGATGCTTGTTTGGGCAAAACAACAAAATAATTACACATATATTGCAACTGGGCATTATGCTCGCATTAAAAATATCAATGAAATTGATCTAACAACTGCGAGTAGTGATATAAATTATTCAGAATATATTCTTCTCAGGGGAGTAGATACTAATAAAGACCAAAGTTATTTTCTTTATAGTCTCTCACAAGAAGTATTAAGTAGATTAATACTGCCGCTAGGCGAACTAAAAAAAGAAGAGACAAGAAAGGAAGCCTTAAGATTAGGATTAAGAACTGCTAAAAAACCGGAGAGTCAAGATTTATGCTTAGTTGAACATTATGGATCCATGCTCAAGTTTATTGACAATCACGTTGCGACAAAAAAAGGGGAAATTAGACATATAAATGGAGAGAGATTAGGTTCTCATAATGGCATCCAACACTTTACAGTTGGCCAAAGGAAAGGAATTGGAGTATCTTGGTCAGAGCCCCTTTATGTAAAAAAACTAGATAATAAAAGCAATACTGTATACGTTTCAAGTATTAAAGATTTACTGGAGCAAGAAGCATCAATTAAGGATATAAATTGGGTATCAATAAAAGAACCAACTAAAGCAATAGAAGTGGAAGCTCAAATAAGGTATAGAAGTAAACCAGTGAAAGCTATTCTTTATCCAAATAAAAATTTAGAAAAAAATAAAAATTTTAAATTAATTTTTAATGAATTACAAAGTTCTATTACACCAGGGCAAGCAGCAGTTTTTTATAGAGGAGAAGTTCTCTTAGGAGGTGGATTAATAAGTTAATCTCTTCATCAAAATAAAAACCATAAAGACTATAAAGAAAGGCTTAATTCCGAAGTTAGTATAAAAAGTCTTTTTACTAAAAAAATTCGGAAAAACCAACATAGTATCACTAACATTTGATGAGGATAATTTATCAATTCTTCCATCATTCCTTATTAATCCAGATGGGCCAGTATTTGCCGCTAAAATCATATCTCTATTATTTTCAATACTCCTTAATCGCGCTAAAGATAAAAATTGACGCTGAAGAATAGGAGGATAAGGATCAAGATTTGAAATGGAAAGTATTACTTTTGATCCATTTCTTGCTGCATTAATAATATTAATTCCATCTGAAATTTCGTAGCAAATTGCAACTGCTACAGGCGAAATAAAGTCTTTCTCAAATTTAAATAATCTTGATTTAATCCCATTTTCAATTCCACCTACTGAGGAGAGTCCTCTTTTTGTAATACTTAAAAATTTAGGCACTCTCTCCCCTAAAGGCACGAGTCTATACTTATCTTTAAAATTGATATGAACTTTCTCACCTTTTTTAAAAAATAATAGTGAGCTTTTAAGATATCTTTTATCTTTTCTAAATCCACCGATTAAAGTATCTATCTTACTCGGTGTTTCTAAAATAAAATCGCTTCTTAAAGTTCCCTCAGGAGCTAATAATAAATCAGCATTTTGGGAAATTGCTATCTTTTGAGAATTAAAGAAAGCTTGCTTCATTTTTTCATTACTAACAAACGATTTTTCTCTTGTAGGTATATTTGTCTGCCAAATTGATACTGGATGTTCCAAAACTCTTTGTTCAGGCATTATCAGAACAAAACCTACGATATGTAAAAAAGATATCAAGTAAATGCCATTTAGTAATATTTTATTTGTACTCAGATTCTTCTTACATCTTTTACAAATAAAAAAAATCCAAAATCCAAATATTAATTGAATTATGGTTAATCCTGGAGCTCCAATCCAGCGAGCCAATCCTGCAAGATATAAATCACTTGGCACTAAACTTTCACCGAGACCTATCCAAAAAAAAGGTGTTTGTGATAGAACAATCTCCCCAAAAGCCCATATAAATGAGAGTATTGTAACGTTTGCTATGAGCTCAAATTTATTTTGTTCCAAACAATTTCTTTTGAAAAATAAAAATTTACCTATCAAACCCCAAGAAAAAACTAAAAATCCTCCAAATAAAGAACAAGAAAGCCATATTATTATTGAGATAATAAGACTTACTAACCATGGAATCCCTAACCAAGTTAGTGGATGTAGACTGAGTAACCAAATATGGCTTAGGGAAACAAAAGAAAATCCCCACAAAAAATTTGAATTATTTTTATCAATACCATTCCATAAAAACATCAATGAGAAGGGCATGAGTAGTATCCATGAATGACTTGCAGAAGAAATTCCTCCACAAATTCCTCCAAGACAAGGAAGAAAGTAGTTATTAGGATAAATTTCTCTGTTGACTTTGATAGATAAAGAACAATTCTTAATAAATTTTATAAAAAATCTTTCAAATGGACCTTTCTCTGCGAGAATTAATATAATTATATTTTAATTTCTGTGAAAGAAGTATTAATTAGTTTCGCTGTTTTCGTTTTTTGTATTTCAGTTACTATTTATAGCCAATTAAATTCTCCAAAAATTGTTAATGCTGCACAATCAGAAATTATAAGTAATAAAAATTCAAGTCTCACTAAATCAACTACTGTTAAAAAAGTTAACTTATTTGAATTAGATCCCTCTGATCCTAACCCAACCCTTTTTGCTATGGCTGATAACTCTAAAGAAACTGAAAATTCTATCACTACTGATACTGGTCTAATTATTGAAGATATTGAAATAGGTACTGGCGATGAAGCATCCTCAGGCAAAACAGTTACTGTTAACTACACAGGCACACTTGTTAATGGAGATCAATTTGATAGTAGTATTGGAAGAGCACCATTCAGTTTTCCATTAGGAGCTGGAAGAGTAATTAAAGGATGGGACGAGGGTGTTGCTGGTATGAAGGTTGGAGGCAAAAGAAAATTAACTATTCCCCCAGAGCTTGGTTATGGGTCCAGAGGGGCTGGTAATGTTATTCCTGCAAATGCAACATTAATTTTTGAAGTTGAATTACTAAAAGTTAATTAATAAGATTAGAAAATATTTAAGACTTTTCAATTTAAGCAATGTACAACTAAAATATAAATAAATCAAACTTTTAAGAATGTTTAGCAAACTAATCAAATCCTTTTCTAATAAGAAAGAGATTTTAAGGGTACACGCTCACTGTGATGGCCCTTGTGGAGTTTATGATCCAGCCTCAGCGAGAGTAGCTGCAGAAGCAGTTTTATCAATGACAAAAAAGTTAATAGAATTATCACCGCCATCAAGTAGCAACTCAGAAGAGTGGTCTGCATATAACAATACATTCTCTAGATATGTAGCAATTAAAGAAGATCAAGCTAAAGAAACAAAAAAAGAGATTCTTATTCTATGGACTGATTACTTTAAGCCTGTTCATTTGGAAAGTTACCCAGATTTACATAATACAATCTGGCAAGCTACAAAATTATGTAGTGCTTGCAAAGTTAATATTAATCAATCCCAAGCTGAAGAATTAATGGTTCATGTTGAAAAAATACATAATATTTTCTGGGCTACAAAAGGTAGAAGCGATGCTTTCATAAAGGCAAGTTAATAAAAATAAAATATTTAATACAATTAAAAGATATTATTCTGTTTCTTTTTTCTTATAGAAAAACGGCACAGGTTATCGGTATATCAATGGAGCCTTTTTTAAAAGAGGGGGATATAGTCTTTTATAAAAAATATTACTCGCGTCATACTTCACTTAGTGTTGGGGATATTGTATTACTTAATCATCCTTTAAAAAAAATAATACTTATTAAAAGAATTTCTCATATAAGTAGATTAGGCATAAAAGTCATAGGAGATAATAAAAATAATAGTGATGACAGTAATTTATTTGGATTAATTAGAAAAGAATTGATATTAGGAATTGTCACTTCAAAATTAAGTTACAAATTCTTTAAGAAATTTAAATGTTTATTTATTTAACCTATTAAAAGGGATGAGCTTTTCTGCATCCAAAATAGTCCCATTGAAAAAGACATACCCCCAGCGAATCCAATCAATCTTTTAATAAAATTCTGTCCTGCATTCACTGTAAAAACTGATATTAAAAAAGTAAAAAAGGTCATAACAATCAAAGAACCAATCAAATATGCAAACAAATAGCCTAAAGCTTGTTCAAGGGGAAGCGCTAAAGCAGGAATGACGGCAATTAAGTGGGATCCGCCAGCTATGCCATGTAAAAGGCCTAAGCTTGTAAGAGCATGAGAGTGTGGATTATGTTTTTTATCTTTATCTCTATGATAATGAAAATGTTTATGAAAAATTCCATTATTGTGCTCATGAATATGTGAATGAATATTAAATTTAAATGAGTTTTTTATCGCTATTATTCCAATTATTAATAAGGATACTCCAACTAAAAATTCTGCAAAATTTGAGAACCTATTCAAATGAGCTATATCTTTAAAGAATATTGCAAGAATCGATAATAAAATAACACCTGAAGAATGACCCAAACCCCAAGATACTCCATTCTTAAGAGCAATCTTAGGATTTGTTATTGAAGAGGGTGCCATAGCTATAAGATGATCAGCTCCTCCGATAACATGAATTACTCCTGCTATCAGCCCCGCAGGTATTACATATTGCATCAAAACTATAATATGGGACTACTTATTATAAAATTTTATGTGGCATAGTATTGTAAATTTTTAAACAGCTTTAAGTAAATTCACAAAGGCTTGTTTGATATCTTTTTCTCTCATAAATTTCTCTCCTATTAATACTCCTTTTATTCCAACAGAATTCAATAAATTCAAATCTTTTCCATTATTTATTCCAGATTCACTAATAATAATTTGATCATCTGAAATAACTTTTTGGGGAAATTGCCGCATCAGATTTAATGTAACTTTTAAATCAGTGTTAAATGTTTTTAAATCTCTATTATTAATACCTATCAAGTTGAAACAATTTAAATTCAATACTCTTTCTAGCTCATCATTATCATGAACTTCAACTAATACATCTAACATTAATTTATCAGCAATTTTTTTTAGATAGATTAAGTCTGAATCGCTTAAAATTGCGGCAATCAACAATACAGCATCAGCACCCGCTAACCTTGCCTTATATATTTGATATGCAGAAATAATAAAATCTTTGCAAAGCAGAGGAAGATTAGTAACAGCTCTAACTTTTGATAGGATTTGGAAACTTCCTTGAAAAAATTTCTCATCAGTTAAAACAGAAAGACATGCGGCACCAGAGCTTTGGTAAATCAATGCTATTTCTTCAGGGTCAAAATCTTCTCTAATAACCCCTTTGCTGGGACTGGCTTTCTTTATCTCAGCAATTATTGCTGGTTTTGTATTTGTAATTCTTAAATTCCTTATGAATCCTTTTGTATCGCTTAGTTTATCTGTTGCTTTTATAAGATCTTCTATAGATGTAGATATTTTAAATTTTGCAATTTCAAGATCTTTTTGCCAAACAATTTTCTCTAAAATATTTTTTGGATCTGATTCTTTATGAGGAATCGAGTACTCCAAATTTTCAACTTTTACTTTTGGGTTGGGAGGCCTTCTTCTAATATCCATTTGCCATTTATTACTTTAGTTGAGCAGCTGCCTGCTTGTAAGCGACTTCTACAACTTCACTTAATGTAGGATGAGTATGAACTTCAGATGATAATTCAACAACATCTTGTCCACGTGAAATTGCATTAGCAATTTCTTGAATCAAATCCGCAGCATGTAATCCAAAGATATGAGCCCCGAGGACTCTACCTGTATTTTTATTAAAAATTAATTTCAACATTCCATCGCTTTCTAACTCAGCTAGTGCTTTAGAATTTGCTTTAAAATAACTCCTTACAATACCTAAATCAAATTGTTCTTGTTCAGATATCTCTTTTGCATCAAATTCTGAAAGTCCAACCGAACTGATTTCAGGGTGAGTAAATGTGGCAGCTGGAATTACCTTGTAATCGATTTCTTTGGATCCACCACAAATATTATCTACAGCAATGACGCCTTGAGCCGCTGCAGTATGAGCCAGCATAAGTCTTCCTGTAATATCTCCAACGGCCCATACATTAGGGACAACATCATTTCCACTAATAACTCTCATTTGATTATCTATTGGAATATATCCTTTTACCGTCTCCACTCCAATTGATTCAAGCTTTAATCCTTTAGAATTAGCACTTCTACCAGTTGCTACAAGTACAGCATCAACTTCTAGATTCTCGATAACTTTCTTAGATTTTGCATCAGTTAACTCAATATTTACCGGGCAACCTGGAGTTATCTTAGTAGCAAAAACCCCTGATTTCGTATCAATATCTCTTGATTGGATAAGTGATTTTTTAGCAATTTTTGTAATATCTGGATCAAAGGTAGGCATAATATTTTCAAGAGCTTCAATCATTGTCACTTCGCATCCTAAAGCAGTATAAATATCTGCAAATTCAAGTCCAATATATCCACTCCCGATAATAGCAATCCATCTTGGAAGCCACTCTAGTTTTATTGCTTCATCACTGGTAAAGACAGTCCTATTATCAAGTGTTATTCCTTTTGGAACAAATGGAGAGGAACCAGTTGCAATAATAATATCTTTACAAGTAAAAATTTGGTCAAGTCCATTTTGAGTTCTAATTCCAACTTTTTGATTAGATTCAATTCTTCCGAAACCTCTAATAATTTCTACACCACTCCTTATAAGAGTTTTAGTGAGATTTTCTCTTATATTTAAAACTAAATTATTGGCATGATCTGAAATTTTTGATCTTTCAAATCTGACTGGAGAAGTATGTATTCCAAATTTCTTTAAATGCTCATAATTTGCTAATTCTCGAACTTTTCCACTCGCCGCTAGCAATGCCTTAGATGGTACACATCCTCTATTTACGCATGTACCGCCCATATCATTACTCTCTACAATGGCAACTTTTAATCCTTTTTCTGCAGCATGTTTTGCGGCATCGAAACCACCATAGCCTGCGCCTATAACGATTAGATCAAAGTCAAATTTTGAATCAGTCACTTTCTATTTTTGATTTTTGAGGTTAATGCAGCTCTTTTTCGTTCAAGCAATATTGGAACAGCAACACAAGCCACATTTAATGATTCTACTAGCTCACTATGCGGAATAGTAATTGCTTCATGAAAAGCATCTTTTACTTTGTTGTGAACTCCTGATCCCTCATTACCTAACAATACCGCAATAGGTTCTGACCAATTCAGCTCCCAATAAGGTTTTAACGATTGCTTCGTGGATCTTTTACTTGCTTCAGTAGTCACAACTTTAAAACCATGACTTGAAATATCTTTTAAAGATTTTAATAATTCCTCAATAATTTCTTTTTCGTTTCCTTCTATTCGCATAAAAGGTAAATGAAATATTGAACCGCATGAGGCTCTTATAACTTTTTGATTAAAAGGATTTGCTCCTCCAGCTAATAAAACTTTATTTACTCCTGCTGCCAAAGCTATCCTAAAGATAGTCCCCAAGTTTCCAGGGTCTTGGATCCTATCCAGAATCAAAATAAAATCACCTTTTACATCATGATATTTATTATTTAATTCGGATATTTCAACTAATGCAGCCACCCCATCTGGATTTTTAGTAGATACGGCAGATGATAAAGCCTCTTTTGAAACAGAATTGATTAATTCATGATTTAAATTATCTATCAAAGATTGATTTTTAAAAATCCATTCTTCAGTTGCAATAATTGTTGATAAATTGATACCAGCTCTAATTGATTCTTCTATTAAATGTGTACCCTCAACACAAAAAAAACTATTATTTTTTGAGGGCAATTTTCCCTTAAAAGACCTAAATCTTTTAATAAGCGGATTATTTGAACTAGTTATTGTAATACTTGGATTTTTTATGGTAGAAGTTTTCAAAACCTAAATATATATTAATGAATTTTGATATTTGAACAATAAAAAAAAATTAATTTATTTTCGCGATATAAATATTTCTTTTTAAAAATTAATAATGCGGATAGGGAGATTTGAACTCCCAAGACATAAAGTCACATGTATCTGAAACATGAGCGTATACCAATTCCGCCATATCCGCTGAAGTATCACGATGATAACCAAATACAAAATTATTTTTTAAAATTGGTTTAACAATATATGCATTAAGAAGGGTGGACTAACTTATACTAATTTGTCATGATGAAGGCAATAATTTATTTCTGGATGATTTGCGAAAGCAAAAATAAATCAAATCTTAAATTCCAAAATTTGAAGATAAATGGCCAGACTTCATTAAAAGGAGAAGTAAAAATAAATGGTGCGAAAAATTCAGCTTTAGTATTATTAGCAGCCTCTCTGCTTACAAAAGAAACAATTGTGCTGAATAACATCCCCGATTTATCTGATATCCAAAAAATGAAAAATATTTTAAAAAGTTTAGGTGTAAAATTAACCAAAAATACTAATTTACAAAATAATTTAGTTATTAATTCTAAGAATCTACATATCAGTGACCTTCCTTTTGAACTAGTTAATAGCCTTAGAGCAAGTTTTTTTTGTATTGGTCCATTATTAACTAAATTAGGAGAAGCATCGTTAGCCTTACCTGGAGGATGTAATATTGGGTCAAGACCTATAGATGAACATATCAATGGACTTAGAGCTTTAGGAGCAGAAATCGAAATCAAAGAAGGGAAAGTAAAAGCGAAAATAACTGGATCGAAAAAAAGACTTATCGGCTCAAAGATCCATCTAGGTTGTCCTAGCGTTGGAGCCACGGAGACTTTAATTATGGCAGCTACATTAGCTAAGGGTAAAACAATTATTGAAAATGCGGCGAGAGAACCCGAAGTACAAGATCTTTGCCAGATGCTCAATAAGATGGGTGCTAAAATATATGGAGCCGGAAATTCAAAAATAATAATTAAAGGTGTAGATCTGTTGATGGGTTGTTCACATAAAGTAATTCCAGATAGGATTGAAGCAGGAACCTTTTTAATTGCGGCAGCAGCTACCTATTCTTCTATAACTGTTTCTCCTGTAATACCAAAACATCTGAAATGTCTTATTGATAAGTTAAGAGAAAGTGGAAGTAAGATTTTTATAAAAAAAGACTCAATATCAATTGAAACAAAGTACATAAGAGCTGTAAATATTAAAACAGCGCCTTTCCCAGGCTTCCCAACTGATCTTCAAGCCCCTTTTACAGCATTAATGTCGATAGCAAATGGAAATTCAAAGATTTCTGAAACAATATTTGAAAATAGAATGAGTCATGTTTATTCGTTAAACGATATGGGAGCATGTATTAAAGTTAGAAATAGCACAGCTTGGATAAAAGGTGTAAAAGAACTAAGAGGTAAAAATTTAGTTGGCCTAGATCTAAGATCAACTGCTGGAATTATAATTGCAGCTTTAGCAGCTAAAGGAAATAGTTCCGTTGTTGGCCTAGAACATTTGGATAGAGGCTATGAGAATTTTGAATTGAAACTAAATAAACTGGGAGCAAATGTTACCCGAAATGTCAATAGAGTCTTGGCTAGTTCAACCAGTAATCTAGAGAACAACACCTTAGATTCAGATAATTATCAAGCTGCTTAGAAAGCTAAAAATAATTATGCCTCTTAGTGAAATTTAGTTTATAATTTTATGTGTAAATCCATTATTTTACGGGAGCGTGGTGAAATTGGTAGACGCACCGCACTCAAAATGCGGCACCCTCGGGTATGTCGGTTCAAGTCCGACCGCTCCCACCAT
>Ga0160422_10002445_pt1 | contig 11634 bp, 11 predicted proteins | sample Fk160mmetaG_FD_108192 | JGI IMG/M metagenome (GOLD analysis project Ga0160422, IMG submission 108192) | Marine microbial communities from the Central Pacific Ocean - Fk160115 60m metaG | ecosystem: Environmental > Aquatic > Marine > Oceanic > Photic zone | place: The Central Pacific Ocean... | reverse complement strand
TGTGCCTCTGACTCCGATGCAATATCGCCATCTTCTAGCTTCAATGTCACGTTAGGCATGTAACTAGGTTCAAATGTTCCATCTTCTATGAGGTAAACTTCTCGTAACATATGTCCCATTGCCACAGGTGCGTCCCAGCCTACACCGTTTGCGTGTTGCCATTGTTTTTTTGTGGCGGTGTGTATCAGTGTCGCACTTGGGCAAACTTTCTTTGCAGTTTCCAGCATCTTGACCATCCAATCCTCTGGCAATCTCTTAAGACGTTTTGCTTCTGCACCCATCTGGTATTGCTTCATTAATCCAATGAAAAGTCCTTGGTTGATCTCACCGCCCTCTTCGTCTCCATAAACTGTCTTGATCGCCATTAGTGCCTCACGTAATCCTGGGCCACCGGCCATCTTCATACCTTTGTATGCGTAGTCAAAGTGTGAGAAATAGTGTTTATTAGGACCACACTTACCTGGACTCTTCCTTACCCTCTTTGGCTCTAAGTCTATTTTGCATTCATCAAATATTTCTTGAACCGCGTGGGCAGTTACAACTCTTTCAGTTTCTGTTTCTCCCATTTTATATCTGTGCAGTAGACATCTATGAATTTCTTCTGTGCCGGCTCTGAGAATGCCTGAGTCATTAACTATCTCGAATGCTTCAGCATCAAAGGCAGGTTCATCAGTTTCTACTATTGTGACCGGTATCGACTTCCAACCTAATAGGGCTAATGCCACTGCTCTATGTTGTCCATCGAATATGTAAAGTGTTTCTGCATCAGATCTTTTGACAGCTGACACAGGGCAACATACCCTTGGATCAAACTTTTTCATTATGTTCATTACATGTCCTGCCCGGACATCACGTTGTACGGAATAGTTGAATGCGAAATGCTCTAGAGGATGATCCTCAACACCTCTTGGTAGAAGTCTACCCTTTGATATCTGTCTCTGTAAGTTAATTTTAGCTTCTGCGAATTTGCTGTTCCAATTGGGAACGTCTTGCGGTGCTTCTTTTTTGACTTCGTCGACCACGTCAAGAAGCATTTTTACTTTGCTCATAAGATCTCCTATAGTTAATGAGTGTAATTCAAGGCAAAATTCCTACAATAGGATTAACCTAAATTACAGCAAAATTATAACAAATCTTGTTTATGTCGTCAACCTTACTAGTCTTTTTTCGGCAGTGCTTCACACTGCTTTTCTGATGCAGGTAATCCTGTGTCCTTGTCATACACCCAAACATATGAATAGCTGACGCTGTCGTCTTTAACTACGCATTTTTTGCCGAATGATAACTTTGGATTGGAGATACCACATGCAGATACTAATAAGAATGTTAGTATTGAAATTGTGATCTTCTTCATACGCAACTATAATAACAGGAAAAATATATAAGTCAACCTGAATTTATCTGGTTTTCTTTTTACCAAGCAGATCTCTAATCGCTTTTTTACAGGCATCATGCCAGTATATTCCACAGTCTCTTAATTGCTCGTTGGCCTTGCGAAGCTTCTCCATTTTGCGTTCTGTGGCTTTGAATTTCCTGTGCGTAAGTTCTCTTCCAACACATTTTTCTAATTGGTTAAGAACATCATCTATTGCAGGACAAGTTATATCAGGAACCTTAGGTGCCTTCTTTCTTATTTTGCCCCAATAATTTGTCCGCTTTTGTGCTTTGTAAAACATGACCTACCCCTTGACACAATTATTTACAGGGTGTGTTCTACGAATGAAGTGCTACTTTATCGGTTATGTATTAGTTTAATTTTATTTTTTTTGTTTAAAGGATTTTCAATGCAGTAGCTCTCTACTTTACCAAACGGAATGTTAAGTTTTATTGCATCCTCAACCATGGCTTCTACTTTGTTTGCTCCAACTTCAAGGCACTCTTGTTCTGAATTGTACACAGCGTTGTTCATTTCGGTGTAGTCTTGGCAGTTACCGGCCAATCCGCATAAAACTATAACTAATTTCCACATGTTATCCTTTCTAAAGGCAACTTCTGTTGCCAGGTGTTGCCAAACCCCGAGGTCAACGGACTAGGCCGCTAATCTCATTTTGGACATGCCGACTGTTAGATCTGCAAATCCTAATGCTCTTTTATTAGCATTTGTAAATTTGGACGTTACTTCGTACCTACTAGGTAAACTCCATTATGCTTTCATAACACGTCGATACCTTGTCACCCCCGGAAGGGATTACATAAGCCACCAATCCTAGTCATGGTGGAGGTGGTGGGAATCGAACCCACGTCCGTCGAAACTATTACACAACTTCAACATCTACAATCAATATTTAAGCACACTCTTGACAATTTGTCAATCTTGTGCTAAATTAGACGTATGCCAAAAATGAGAACTTTTAAATTTGATGACGGGTCAGAAGTCAAGGATGTTGAAGCACTATCCTTGAAGAAGGCAATTAAATCATTTCAGGGCTCTTCTAAGGCCAAAATGGTAACTATTGAGTGGACAACAAAGAATGGGGAGGTGTTTGTCAAAGATCAACAATTACCATTAGGTAGAAAGAAGAAACTTGGAAGATAATGAAAATTAGTCACAACCCGATAGTCAGATTGCTTGTCAAATTAAGAATGATGTATGCCGACATCAGAGGTCACCACGGCAAAAAATGGAATTATGAGCCCGGAGATCATTATATGGGCATGGGCAAAAAGAAAAAGCACTAAGAAAGTGTGTTTGCGTCTTCGTTGGCGTCGAGCTCTTTAGCTATTACATTCCTATCTTGTTCATTTAGATTGTTCAGTAGACGTTCACTTTTGTTATAGATCGTGCCAAACAGCGGTAGATTCAGCTGGATACAACTCTGTTCTATGACGCCATCAACATCAAGGAAATTAAAATTCGTGGTGTCTATCCTGCTGTCTTTACGGGCTTTGTTGGCAACAGAATCCAGGTCAAGGAAGTCCAAAACATCAGGTAATCCCCTACTGGCCAGCACCTGTTCAATCACAGCATCCTTGGCGCTGTCAGTATCTGTAGTGTATAAAGGATTCACAGCCTCTTCATTTTCTTCATAGTCTCTGAAATAACTTATCCAATTAGAGTTCTGTGATGTCCTCTGCATAAGGTCACGTAGATCACTGTCCTCGGCCAAGCTGGTATAGGCGTTATAATCATTTAGATTGTCTGTGAAACTATCTAAACTTACTAGGTTTGATATTTCAAGCGACACCTGAGTATTGATTTCATCCCTGTCGGCCACTAGGTTGTTTCTTTGTGTGAGGTATGGTTCGCTGTTAAGGGCGTTATGGAAGTTTGTATGTGCTGTAGCTACGGCCGTTGCAAAGGTATCGAGTGTTTGTTGGAAATCAGTACTGTCAGCGGCCACTCCATCCACAAAATTTTTCATGTTTGTGTAAGCTGTCTGTAATGCAGTTTCTGTCGCTAGACCACCGTTGTTAATAAAGGTAATAGCATTTTTCAAAGTGGTGAAGACTGGTTGTGAGCTGTCTGTGGTTTCGAGAAAAATATTGTTCAAACTGCCGAAGTGATCATTCACGCCACGTTTCTTGTCACTCGCTGGCACTCCTAATAGTTCAGGAATAAGTCCTTGGAGAGCTCCAACAGAGGTCAATATATCTAGGAATGTAGGTGGAGTGGCATTGTCAGCATCATCCAAAGGTACAACGGTGCCATCAAGTATAGTGTTACTATGACGTATAAGGTCACCTAAATATCTACCAATGTTTAAATGTGCATGATTATTGATTGTCTCCTTTGCATCATTTTTCTGTGATGTAGTTAATACTGTGTTGTTTGTGATAGCGGTATCAAGGTCAAAACTTGTGGACACCCACCCTATCTTGAGATCATTGATTGCATTTTCTAGAGCCTGATTTGAAAATTCAGGATTGCTTTCTACAAGTGATTTTAGTCCTTTTTTACTAGGCATGTCTATCCAGCAAATACGCCACGACTGGCTGTATATATCGCTCCTTTATCTGCTCGATCACCTCGCCTTGCTACAGGTATACCTTTACAGAAAACTGAATATGAACCTCTCTTGACCGCGGCACGATGCACAATACATTTTAGTTTCCCTTTTACCTTACGCAAAATTGTGTGGGGTTTGACACGATCACCTCTCCTTAGCATTGGTCTGGAATCCACGAACACTTCGCTTTGTGAGGCCCTGCATGGTGCCTTCTTTGTACAGGGATGACCTGTCGTTGTTTTATCTCCGTTCCTCGCGATTCGTGCCATGTGAGTATTTATAGCTGTAGAAAACTGCTATGTTTATAACTTAAATTTGGCGAATTGGCCTTTTTTGACGTCCTGCTTGATGCCACCCACTATGTAGCTCTCAACTTCAGTTTCCTGTGGTGCCACCTGCATTCCTTTGGATGATAACCAGTGCTGTGTCCATGGTAATGGATTTTGGTTTGCTGGTTGATCGAACAACGGATCAAACCCGAGAGCCCTCAATCTCTTGTTTGCTGTCCATTCAACATATGATCCAAGCAGTCTTTCGTTAAGTCCAATTATAGAACCATCTTTGAATAAGTGTTTCGCCCAGGCCTTTTCTTCTTCAACACAGTCCTTGAACATCTGTATAACTGTTTTTTCTGTGCCCTTGATTGCTTTTGTCATCTCTGGGTCATCACCCTTGTACCAAGCTTTTAAAACGTGTGTTGATAAGTTTAAGTGTGTTGCTTCATCTCTGGCAATCAATGATAGTATCTTGGCCGAACCTTCCATAAGTTTAAGTTCACCAAACGCAAATGTGCAGGCAAACGAGATGTAAAATCTTAAACCTTCAAGCAGGTTAACAGTCATCATTGCTAGATAAAGTTGTTTCTTTAAATCGATAATGTCTCCCTTGCCCTTTACAAAATAGTCCTCTGCCATCTTTCCAAACTTATCATATTCACCTGTGACGGATTTAGCCCTTTTCAAAATTTCTTTATCATTCAATATAGTGTCAAACACTTCACTTGGATCTGGATATACGTTCTTCATTATGTGTGTGTATGAACGTGAGTGAATAGCTTCAAAAAAGTCCCAAGTTACAATACATCCTTCCAGTTCTGGATTGGAGACATATGGTAGGAACATCAAGCTAGGTCCTCTGCCCTGAACACTGTCAAGTAGTGTTTGATATTTCAAGTTTGAAGTGAATATGTGTTTCTGTTCTGGTCGGAAAGTTTGATAGTCGGACCTGTCCTTCTGTAAAGAAACTTCTTCAGGTCTCCAGAAGTAACCAATCATTGTTTGATTCAACTTGTCGAACTGTGGATACTTGAAAGTGTCGTATCTCTGCACTCCGCCATCTTCGCCAAAAAACATTGGCTGTTTAGTGAAATCGATATCCTTCTGGTTAAAAACAGTTTTACTCATACATTAATTTTATTAAATTGTGCAGGCTTCACATTCACCTTCATCGCCCACGGTTGTACTTATCTTATCATGTCCATTTACACCGTTTACTTTATCAACATTTTCAGGCTCTAATATTACATCTTCGCCTTCGTCTTCTTCTTTGACAGCACTTAATCCTGCTGGCTGTACGTCCTCTTCTTCACCTTTGAAGTCATAAGTGTTTTGATAGTAACTTGTTTTCCATCCCATCTTATATGTTTGTAACATGTCCTGTGCCATAACCGATAATGGAACCTCATTATTTTCGAATTGTAGCGGGTTATAACTCCAATTACCTGATATAGCTTGATCAAAATACTTCTGCATCATTGCAACCACATTGATATATCCTTCGTTACTTGGCATGTCCCACAATAATGTGTAGTCATTTTTTAATTTTGGAAAGCCAGGAACAATCTGTTTCAATGGCCCTTTCTTGCTTTTCTTAATTGAAAGCAATGCCCTCGGTGGTTCAATTCCATTTGTTTCATTACTAACAACCGATGAACTTTCAGATGGCATCTGTGCAGATAGTGTTGAATGTCTTAGGCCATACTTTGCTATATCTTTTCTTAGGCTTTCCCATGCCATTCGTTGTTTGTGTGGCACGACATTATCAATCTCTTTCTTGTAATGATCTATTGGTAACAATCCATCTGCATATTTTGTTTTTTCAAAGCCTTCACATTTTCCTTTCTCTTCCGCAAGATCACAACTTGCTCTTAAAAGATAATATTGGAACGCTTCACTTAATCTATCTACAAGTTCCCATGCCTTAGAATCAGAATATTTTACTCCATTTTTTGCAAGATAGTGTGCAAGTCCAATATAACCTATTCCTAGACTTCTTCTTGACTTGGTCGATACCTCTGCGGCCTTTACAGGATAATCTTGATAGTCTATAATCTGATCAAGTGCTCTAACACTTAGGTCACATAAATTTTCTAGTTCGCCAACATCTTTTAATTGTCCAACATTAATAGCACTCAATATACATAAGGCTATTTCGCCTTGATCGTCGTCGATGTGTTGTATGGGAGTAGTTGGCAAAGTGATCTCTTGACATAGGTTACTCATCGAAACTTTATCTTTGAAACTACTGTGGCTGTTTGCATGATCGATATTCATTATGTAGACACGCCCTGTCTCAGCTCTTTCTTTTAATAAATCAAAAAATAGATCTTGTGCTTTGACTTTCTTCTTAGGAACTGTTTTATCAGATTCATACTTAAGATATAGATCATCAAAGTCATCTGTGCCAAAGGCATCATACAAGCCCGGAGCAAGATGTGGTGAGATCAAGCTGATCTCCTCGTCACTTATAAACCTTTCATAGAACAATTTACTAATCTGTATCGAATAGTCCATACGTCTAACTCTGTTGTCTTCAGTGCCTTTGTTGTTTTTTAAAACTAAAATGTCTTCTATTTCAGGATGCCAAATAGGAAAGTGTACGGTTGCGTTTCCACCACGCACACCATTCTGTGTGCAACATCTCACAGTAGATTCGAATTTTTTTAGGAACGGAATGACTCCTGTGTGTTGTACCTCGCCACCTCTTATTTTTGAATTGATGCCTCTGATCCTGCCTGCGTTGATACCAATCCCTGCCCTACGAGCCACATAAAGACCAATGGCCATATCACTAGAAAAAATGCTAGGCAAAGTGTCGTCAGTGTCAACGAGAACACAACTTGCAAATTGTCTGATAGGCGTCCTAACACCCGCCATGACCGGAGTTGGTATATTGATCTTGTGTAACGAAATTGCGTCATAATATTTTTTAACATAGCTCATCCTTGTTTTTGTTGGGTAATCCGCAAACAGCGTCGCGGCTATCATCATATACATGTCCTGTGGAGTTTCATATATCTGTCCAGAGCTTCTGTCTTGCACTAGATACTTGTCAACAATTTGTCTTAGGCCTGCATATGTAAAATTTAAATCTCTGTCTCGCTTGATCCACGTGTTTAATTTTTTTAGTTCGGTCTTTGTATACTTCTCAACGATAGCTTTGTCATAGACCCCTAATCTAATATTTCTCACGATTAGTTTTAAGAGTGGAATGTATTCATATTGGCCGTGTGCTTCTTTCCTAACATCATAGGAAAGTAATCTTGCCGCGGCGTATTGATAGTTGGGTGCTTCTAAACTTATAAGGTCATTTGCAGATCTTACTAAAACATTTTGTATGTCTTTAGTTGTCATGCCATCATAAAATTGTATGTTGGCATTCATCTCAATCTGTGATGCAGACACACCAGGTAAATTTTCACAGGCCTCTTCAACGACGAAATGAATCTTGTTGATGTCCAACGGTTCTAGCCTACCATCTCTTTTTTGAACCTGGATAGTACTAGAGTTGGTTGTTGTCATTATGTTTTTATAATTTTTTGTTTTGATTTTTATTTTTGTTGTGTCCATATTTATCTATATCTTAGTTTATTAACTTTTTCCAAAATTTTCTTACCCTTCATAAGAACAAAAACAGGTTGTCGTTATGCTTTTTTATTTTATACTAATATTATGATAAAAAAAATTTTTTGTCTACTGATTAATTTATCTACAACTTAAAATTTAGTGCTGTTATTAAACAATTGATGTGGCTTCTGCGTCCATTGTAGCATCGGCACCGGTATTAGTAGTTTCAAATTTGACAATTACCGATCTATCAGATGCACTACTGTCGTCTCTACCAAGGACAGCTGTCAGTGTTACACCTGCATCACCGTTACTTTCTGTGTAGTCATCGTTATGATGTATTCCATTAGTTGAAACACTGATTGTGAATTGGCCAACTCTTACAGTTGTGCCTCTTTCAATCTTATAATTTAACACGATTGATTTGCCAAGGTTACCTGATCCCGCCGCAAATTCTAATCCTGTTGTGGTGGCCGTCGATGTGTTGTTTGCTAAAGTTACTTGTTTGATTCTATCAGTGGTTCTCGCAATACCTTGAACTTCTGGAGCGATGTTCATGTGCGAACTACCATCTGTTCTTCTTGCATCATGTCTTTCAAAGAAATCCATTATAGATGCACACTCATCATTATCAAATTGGATAGTTGGAACTTCGTTTAATGTTCCTATACCTTCAAAGTTGTTGGCCACTGTCGAAGCAAAATAGTTACCATGTGAAATAATATTTCTTGGTCCTACACTATTGATATCGGCGGCACTTACAGATGCACTCTGTTTTACAAGTATGGCCTGCTGTGCAATATTGTTCCAGCTACATCCAGTAAACTGTACGTCTCTCGGTCCGGAAGTTAATCCTGCTGTTGACCCATCAGTTTGTTCACCTATTATTGCACCATAATATGCAATACTAAAATCACAGTTATGAAATCTAACATTGGTTACATCAAAACTAAGATCAACAAGTCTAGCAAATTTTGTAAATTCACAATTGTTAAAGTATATGTTTGCACATGGCAATGCCGAAGTTGATCTAACGGTTATGCCTTTACTTGAAGAATCATCAAAATTACTATCAGAAGTGAATGAACCTTCAAACTTGCAGTTGTTGAAATAAACTTTTGTTGCACTGTCAATGGAGATACCACCATGATCTACTGCGTTTGTAATTGTTAGATTAGAAATTTGTATTTGTGTCGGTGTTGTTGCCCCACCAGATCCTATGCCACCGCTGTCCCTTGTGTTGCCGTCATCATCCTCAGTGACCATAACAGGAACATGGTTCGTACCATGACTTATCACTGATTTGTCTGGTCCTTCTCCTACAAGATGGGCAAATGGTGGTATAGTAAGACTGCCGGCTGTTTTGTAAACGCCTGCAGGAAAAAATAAAACTCTTCTTGCTCTTTTATCATCTTGATCAGTATCGGAATATAACTCGTCTAATGCTCGTTGTATCGCCGCGGTATCATCCGTGCTGTTATCACCTTTTGCATCAAAGGCTTTCACACTAACATGATCATCTAAAGTTTGTTGTAGTGTTCTGCTGACGTCTCCCGATGCTCCGGTTTGTATAACTGTGCTTGAGCCAAGGTAACCTTTGTAGGTGTATGACAATGCAGTGGCAAATGCCGAACTGCCTGCTGTCATTATCTCAGTGTTTCCAACTGCTGGTGCGCCGTCGGCCACTGTGCCATTTCCTATGTAAAGCCTTTGCTCATCTACTACCCAGCCTAACTCACCAGCGGCGAGTTGTGGCAAATCTGTTTTAAGACCACGTCTGTGTTGTATTCTACTGATCTGAACTATTGGCATAATGCAGTTATTTATTATTACAATAAAAGCATTAAATAGGTATAATGAGTAAAGAATCGTCAACATATTGTAAATTTGCCCATTTGGGTATTAACTGTGACATGAGCGGTATGGTGCAACCTTGCCAATTATCAAGTTATTGGTTCAAAGATCAAAATGGTGATTTCCTACATTTGAAACAGGACACATTGAAAGATGCATGGCGCAGTGAAAGTAGGAGGCAGTTTATCGAAAAACTCGATAGTGGGGTAAAGCACGACGCCTGTAAGGCATGTTGGGACGTTGAAGCTAGTGGTAATCAATCACAAAGGATGAGATTCAATGAGACACTTAAAGATGTTGAAGCCATGCAAGAGCAACCTAGAATTGTAGTATTGAAGCCAGGAAACAAATGCAATAATGCCTGTAGAAGCTGTAATGCAGATACAAGTAGTGCATGGTATAAGGATTCATATAAAATGTCTGGATCTAATGCACCATATAAAGAATGGATTAAGTTTTTCAAAGATCATAACAGCACATACCAGAAGCCAAGCATAGAAGAACAATTTAAGGCATGGCAGAAGGGTATAATTTTTTGGGATCTTTATGGCGGTGAACCATTAATAATTCCGTTGACATATAAGCTGATAAAGGACTCTATAGCACAAGGCACTGCAAAGGATCAAGATTTACAGATTCACACAAACGGAACTGTATATGACCCTAATTTGATCAAGTTAGCCTCTAACTTTAAAAGCTTTTCTCTTGGTTATAGTATCGATGCTGTTGGATTAAAAAATGATTACATACGAAAGTTAAGTGTCTGGGATAAAGTTTTAGAGAACTTAAAAAAATATAGAAGTGATATACAACAACATGCAAAAATGAAACTAGTAATAAGGACTTGCACAACTCCATGGAATGTGTATTATCTAGATGAATTGTGGGACTACTTCCAATACCAACTTCCAATCAAGATAGGTTCGCCAACAATAGTTCAAGATCAACCACACACAGACGTAAGTTATCTACCAACACATGTCAAGCAAGAGGTTTACAAAAAACTAACCAATTATTCAAAAAAAGATCAGAAGTATGAAAAATGGATTAAGCAACCTATCAAATGGTTACTCTTTGATCCTAATGATCACAAAGAAAAACAAAATAGTTTTATGTTGTTCAACAATAAGTTAGATAAAATTAGGAAAGAAAAATTCAATAAAGTAATGCCGGAATATGCATCACTTTTCACTTTATAATATTTTTTTGTAGTACTGTTCTAATTTACTATACCATTGGCCGACCCAGTGTTCATAGTTGTCAATTTCAAATGTTTGATATTGATTGTTCTGCGTACAAATAAAGATTCTTCCTTGGTTAATTTGGGTATCAAATATTTTATTGTGGGCTTCTGCATATGCAACGAGCTGTAGGAAATAGTCTTCTACCCATTCCTTCTTCTTTAATTTTCTAGCCTGTTTGAAATCCATTATGGCAGGGGCGCCTTTATAAACTCCAACCAGATCAGTCGTACCAGCATAAAGCTCAGGATAGTAAAGAGAAACTTCAGATCCCCACACTTCCGACACTCCGGTAAGTCCGTTGTCAATAATCACGTTGGCCATTTTATGTGCCTTTTGCTGTATTAAGTTTGAGCCGGGCTTTCTCTGTTCACCCTTTACATGTTTCTCTAAACTTTTATGCATCACTGTGCCAATGTTCGCAGATTCAGTTGCGATTCTTTGGGCCTCTTGTTCGCCAACTCTTTTCTTCCATGCGTTAAGATGTGTCATGTCTTTGGTCGCACTCAGAACCGTGGTGACACTTGGAACTGATCTCCCGTCAGGAGTTTGATAATGCCTCTTACCGTTCTTAGATGCCTTGCTAAGGTCAGCATATTCAAAACGTTCAACATAAGCTATGCCTTTGCTTTTTAAAACGTCAACAGTAATTTTCATATTGATAATTATACACATATGGGCATATCAAAGCAACCACCTAAGGAATTTCCAATTAAAAAAGGATTACCATGTCAATTAAAATGGAAT